>PPYF01171953.1_pt1 | contig 21797 bp, 20 predicted proteins | sample 1559871 | NCBI WGS metagenome assembly PPYF01 (sample SAMN08240021, study PRJNA423297) | Human gut metagenome, whole genome shotgun sequencing project.
CTTTCAATTAATATATTTTATATTCTTGTCTAAGTTCGCTTCTTTGATCCTTAGCTATTCCTTTTTTGAAATATAGAAACAGCATTACTTGTGATGATTTTTTTCAGCTCTAAATACACCTGTTTTCAAAGCAATATTTGCTTTTAGATATTCGATAAAACCATGTTTTTGTTACACCGGATTTTTGACAACGTGCAAGATGGATGATCTTTCCATCACCGAGACTATCTTCTTAGTCAGCACTCCTTTTCCGTCCTTTTCAACATAAAAACGACCATGCTATACGAGCTCTAACCTTTTTTTTGTATGCCATCATAACCGCATCAGAAAAGGAGAACGGTCTATGACTCGTATTGCATTAGCGCCTTCAAAGATGGTTTTGCTTATGTCTTTGGTAATTACTGGTGCCCACGCCAGCCCTGAGCAACCCCTAATAAAAGATACGCCCTTTGTATCTGGCCAGGCTTATAAGAAGGGTTTCTTCTGGTATGACGATCCTGCTAAAAAAAGCGAAGCTGAAGAAGAAGAGGTTTTGCCACCAACCGGTGCTGCTAGCTCGCCTTCAAAAGAGGAAATGGTAGATTTAAATTCAAAATGGCTAAAAGAGAATATGCCTCGACTGTTAACGCAGGCAATGGATAACCCTACCGCAGAAAATCTATCACGTTATTACACGGCGCAAAGGTTAATGCTGGATATCAGTACGCGTTTTTCTGACAAATCAAAAGATTATTTTCTTAAAAACCCGATGATGTCTGAAAAACGCAGGCAACCAGTGGAAAAGGTGGCACTGGATGCTCACCGCACTGTTGTTGAAAAAAATCAGCAAACGGTAATGAAAGATATCTTTACTAAGTCAGGTTTATTTTTCTTTTTCCAGAGTACTTGCCAGTTTTGCCACGAAGAAAGCCAAATACTTCAATTTATGCAGAACTATTATTCGGTAGATATTCTTCCAATCAGTATGGATGGAAGGCCATTGCATAATGGCCTTTTTCAGGATTTTAACATCCCCAACGCACAAATTATTGATCAATTTAAAATTCGAGAGGTACCTACAATTTTCCTGGTTTCAAAGGATGGGACATCAGCTCAGCGCATTAGTGAAGGCATGATCTCCGCTGATGAATTAAAGAACACTATTATACTTGCCGCGAAGGGCATGAATCTGATCGATGACGCTTCGTTCCAGTCAACTCTAGATATTAAAAGGCAATATACCATCGGCGATGATGGCGTTATTACCGTTAATAAATCCGAAATGGAATCAGACCCATTCCTACTTCAAAAAATAATGGACCAAAAACTCGAAGGCTATGACATGCCTACGGCCGATCCGGTCAATTATCTCAATGCTGGCGGCAGTTTTGGAGGCACTTATGCGCAGTAATGCCGTTTTCAACTTCAAAAAGTTACTTTTGTCTCTTTCTGTTTGTGCTGCAATTTTAGCCCCGACTGCAAATGCAGACAACGCAATGCGTAACATTTTCAATGGCATGATGACGTCTACCAGCCCGGCCACCTTTTCCACAGCAACCCGTACAGGCATAGTTGGCGGGTCAATGTCTTACCGAACAACAAACGTTAATACCAACCTTGTTTCCATGTCGTTTCCAAAAGCTTCTGTCGGTTGTAACGGTATTGACGTTTTTCTTGGGTCCTTCAGCATGATCAACGGGGACCAGCTTGTGCAGGTGGCCCGTGGTATTGCCCAGGGTGCGGCTATCTATGCTTTTAACGTTGCTGTTTCAGCTATTTGTGCTGACTGTGCTGCAACGATTAATGACATCCAAAACAAACTGCAAGCGCTAAATAAATTTGCGAAAGATTCATGCAATGCAACTTACTCTTTCCTTTCTGAAAACGTGGGTACGCCAAGCCAGTTCGCTAACTCAGTTAGCTCTGGACCAGCCTCAATTCTGGGATCGATTAATGGTCTTATTCCTGATTTTGGCTCATCGATGACAAAGTCACCTGAAGCTGTCACTTCTCAGGTTAAAGCAAAGGATCCCGAAGAGTTCGCTGAAAAATTCAGTGGTAACCTCTTCTATATGTCGTTCATGGATATTGATAAGGGAACGATGAACATCGGAGGGGTAACGGAGTTATCCGGTTATAAACTGGCAGAACAACTTATGTCTCTCGTAGGTACTGTCATTATCAACTGGGATAGCAAAGGCGAAAAAGCGGGAATGGAAGTCCGCCCGTCTACCATGACTGTCACGGATTACATCATGGGGCCACCAGCTGGCGGATCAATTAAAATGCTCAAGTGTTCTCCGGCACCAGATCCATCATCCCCACGAAAGGCTCAGTGCCTTGTCATGTCAGAAGTTAATGACGGTGGTTTTAAGGGATTGAAGGATACCATTTCTGATCTTCTTTTAAACGTACAGAAAAAAATCATCAACGACGTTCGTGTTTCAGATGATGAATTACGCATTATCTCCTATATCGGCATCCCGACCATTATCGACTCTTTGCAAACATTCGAAGCACCGGAAGGGTACGCATACATTCAGGACATCAGCACTATTGCTGCGACGAGCCTCGTAATCAACATGTTGCGCCAGGTTGAGGCCAAAATTTCAACCATGAGCATACCGAGTGAGTCGCTGTCGGGTAAAAGGGATGATCTCAACCGATTAACAGACAATCTCTCAAAACAGGTTAAAGCCGCCTATGAGCTATCGCACAGCCAGGTCGGTACCAGCTCGGACGTCATTTCAACCTGGGATAACCGTCGCCTGCAACGGAAGGCTTTCACTGAAAGTATTCGTGGCACACGTAACTGAGGTCTGACATGGATTACAACATATATACCCTGGGTGATATTGATTTTGTCTGGTCGGCTTTTACCGGTATTGCCCTGATCTTTTCTCAATATACTGGTGTAAAAGAGTTCCTGACCACGGCCGCCGTTGTAGCAGGTGTGAGCCTATTCTATAAAACGTGGCTATGGCTTCAGGCTCCGACCAAAAATGAATTACCGTTTTTCTCCTGGTTTTTGGGGTTGATCCTTTTCATGATGGCAATGGTTCGAGTGGATGTAACTATTGAATCTGTAAAGTCGGGAGAGGTCAGAAACGTCGACGGAATTCCAATTTTTATTGCTGCGATGGCAACCGTCACCACTAACTTAAGCCAGGGTTTGCTGAAGGATTATAAAACAGCGTTTGATCCGCTTTCTCCGGTGGACCTGTCTGCAACAACTCTGGACGATGACATCACCCTCGGTCCGATGATCCGATTCGTGAAGTTTTTGCAATGGGGCGGCGATAGCCAGGGCTACTGTTCCGCATTTCCTGAACCGGCCAGCGGGCTAGGGCCAATGAACGTATGTGCTACCGTTCAGTCTCTTGCATACAACTGCCTGAAGGCTACCCAAAACTCAAGCGCAAATATTGCCGGTAAAGAAACTATTTTTAACGATATTTTCTCAGCTAATCTGGCAGATAGCATGGACCGGATTAATCAGGCGATGAAAGGCGCACTGAAGAATGCCTCTGCCAGTATTGTTGGCGCTAACGGTTCAAAATCTGGTACGTGTGATGAGGTCTGGTCAACTGTGAAACAGGTTACCAGTACAGCTGAAGCTCGCCAGACTATTTCCCTTATAGGACAGACAAACGGCATCCTTACTCCAGACGAAGCAAATGGTGCACCTACCGGCGCAAGCTTTACTGATGTTATGGCGTCAGCAAATGGTATGTACGGTAAGGCTATTGGTTCGTATGACGCCACCCTGAACCTGTTCATTATGAATGAGCTCAGAAATGGCGCAAGCAAATATAAGACCCCACTCGGTCTGGCTTCCGATATGCAGTTGTTTGAGGCTTCTCTGAAGCGAACCAACACAATGGCTTCACAGGGCCAGTTGTGGTTACAACTGTCGGGAGCAGCAATCGCATTCCTTGAAATGTTTGCTTATATGGTTGCTCCATTTGCTTTGCTTATGCTGCTGGCGTTAGGTGGTAATGGTGTTGCCGCTGCGGCGAAATATTTGCAACTTATCCTCTTCGTGAATATGTGGCCGCTTACGGCAGTAATGGTCAACGCGTATGTGAAGAAAGTCGCGACGGCCGACTTGGATACCTGGAGCACCCTCAACAGCCAGAATAATGCCGTCACGTGGATGGGACTCCCAGGGCTTGCGGAAACATACAGTTCATACCTGTCTGTTGCTTCCGCCCTCTATGCTCTGATTCCGGTACTCACATTATTCCTGATGACACAGTCGATTCACCCGATGATGAATGCGGTTAAGGGAGTGACCCCCGATGCGCCGGTGGATACTGGTCATGTAACGCCCAAAGTATGGGATGGCCCTAACAGCGGTAAATCTTCATTTGGTGACGTGACACGAACCGCCTTAACCAGTACCGGTCAGGGATACAGCGATGGCGGCGCAGTTGATTCAAGTAATTTCCGTCTTGGAATGTGGAATGCTGGTTCAAGTATCGCTAACAGCCAGGGACAAGGATCAGCTGTAACCTCATCAGTTATGAGTGCGGCAAGTAATTCATTCCAGGCTGGTTACAGTCAGATGAGCGAAATTGGAAGGTCAGGACAGTCGAGCCAGCAGTTCTCAACCAACCTGCAAACAATGAAGCAGATCTCGGATAAGATTGGTGCCTCTGTAGCAGAAGGTATTGCAACGAAACATGGGGTGAGTGCGTCTCAGATGGCCAGCATTGCTTCAAATGTTATTCTCAACGCTGGGCTTAATGGAGGTGTTGGAACTGGCAATGGAGCCGGGCTGAAAGCGGCTGTAGCAGGGCAATTGAGTAGCGGTGCATCTAAGACCAATACAGGCAGTGACTCGCTTTCAAATGACCTTTCAAAAGCAATCACGAATCAGCTTAGCCAGGATTCTGCGTTAACTGACCAGTTCAGTAAAGCGGCGTCTCAGGTAAGCAGCGATCAGATATCCAATACTAATGCGTTTAAAGAAGCATCGTCGAAAATGAACCAGGCGACACAGACGATGGCGCAAAATATTTCTACATCGGTTTCGACTAACGCAAGCTCCAATAGTGGAATGAGCCTTGATTCTAAACAAAGCATTAACCTGGACAGGTTCTCCGATTCTATTCGCAACAAAAACTTCAGTGATGATGATGTAAGGAATTTTGCTCGTAAGAATGGGCTGGATGAGAATGCGTTTATGGAGAAATTCAACTCCTATAACGATACCTTCAAGGCCAGTAATCAGCTTGGATCGCAGCTTCAACGTACTGACGCGCTTGTGGCTGCAACCCGAGATTTCAGTGAGCAAAAAATTGCGATTGATACCGCCCGGGGAGAGACGGCCGAAAGTAATAAACAGGATCTCCGTGAAACCTCCAGCCTGCTTAAAAGTCTGGTTTCCGACTTCGGTGGTAATGCACAGCAGCAGCTACCTATCACCAATCAGCTCGACAGAATTTCAGGTGACGGGTCAGGAATTAATACTATCACTCAGGCACAGGATAGAACTCCTGACAGCGTAAATACGTCTGGCGTGATGAGTGCGTCACGCGTAGGGGAACTGGGTGGAAGTGTAGATTCGCAGGCTAAACTCGGTCTTTCCTCCAACGCTCAGGACGCGACACAGCATGTCCCTGGAAAAAGTGAAGCTGGCTTTACTCCGTATAACCTTGATAACGCGGGCAAAGGCGATATTCAGGGAATACATAACAACAACGTGGGCCGCACTTATTCTGATGAAGAAAGGAATGTGCTTAATTCTCTCGAAAAGAATGGACCTGTACTGAATAATCAGGGTGTAGAGAAAGTCGTCAATTCGGGTCAGGATGTCAGAAATGCAGAAGGCACATTTAACGATCTGGAAAAGGTTGGAGGTCGGGTGGTTGGTGATGGAATGGATCAACGAGCCACTGCTTTGAACAGTATGTATCAGAGCGGGCAAGTTCGTGGCTTATCTAATAACACTGATAACTACTTTAGTCGTGTTGCCAACAACCCGAACTTAAGCCGGGACGATAAGCGAGCTGAATTGGCACAGCAAGCTGTCTTTACCTATGGTGCCAGCACCATGGCTACCGGTGCCGAAAGAGAGCAGCTCAAAGCGGATACCCAGAAGATCCTTAATGAACTGGGTAACTATAACGTTAACTGGAGTATGAATGACGTTAAGAGCATCCATAGCAGTTTCAACACTCATAACAGAGCTGATGGTTCACTTGAGTCAGTCGTACGGGCAAACCTGGGAGAAGGTGGGTCGGGCGGTGGTCTCGTTGGTAACCGCACTCAGACCGTCACAGATCGCTTGGTTGGGGAAAAGATAGAGGCCAACACTGAGCGGGGCGCGATTTCTGGTGCGCTACTCGGGGGCCAGCAATTTGTTTCGGATACGCTAACCAGCGTTGGGGCGAAACCGGTAAATGAGATGCTTACGGGAGCGGGCATCCTTCAAACCCAGACATCGATAGCAAATGATGCCTCTAACCCTGCAAATATGCCTGATTCTCTCCAGGGTAAAGTCCTTAATCACATGCAGATGTCTGATGGCGTCGCAGCTGTAAGTGACCGGTATCAGAGTATTAGCAGCGACGGCGTTTCGACTTATGCGAATGCAGCGCAGAACTCTGAAAGGGCTATCCGGCAGCAATTGACGGATGACCCACGCTTTGGGCCTCAGAAAGCAGATGAATTCATTCAGTACATGAAGTCAGAGCTGAGCAACACAAATGAGCCTTACCAGTCACGTGTCGATAAAGCGGATCAGTGGCTTAATGAAAATAAAAAATAAGGGAGGTTGAATATAACCTCCTGAAATGACTATCAATAGATTGTAAATTACTGCTAAACAATTAAGGCCGCAAAGTATGTGTTTGCGGCCTTTTTTTCAGAAGTACCGCTCTTGCGGAACATTCAACTGACGGTTTGAATCAGTGAAGACAAAAATCTATCAAACTCTGTATGAGATTCAATAACATAATCAGTAGATGCTTTGTCTCTTATCTGAAAGCAGTCGTCTGCAAAACTATAAGCGAAAAGTGACATGCCATCTTCTCCGATTAACACCTTATCAGTGAGATTTGGGTCAACGTAGATTTCATTGTCTCGTGCTTCAAAGTTGCGTATGTAAATATTTGACCACAATAGATTTTCGTTCTCTGCCTGAACAAGGTTATAAAACGTAAGTCCGTTGTACTCAAAACCATCCATAGCATTAAACACTTGGGCATAATCAAGCCTGGTTTTAATGAGTTTCTGTATATCTATATAGGCGCTCTTTTTGTGATCTGCCCACTCCACTGGAGGCGGATTGCAGATTAAGTCTTTCAAGACTTCCGGGGCTACCGGGCTGGCTAAAGGGTAGTGATCTGCAACCATCAACCTCTTTAAGCTGCTGAGTAGTTGAGTTAAATCTTTCATGAGCGCCTCTTACTTTCCTACCGGGTAGATAACACCGTTCGGCGATGGCCATAGAACTTTGGTGCTTGAATTATACGGTAGATCCTTCGTAATGATGGATTGTGCTTTCGACAGTGCTGAATGGTATGGTGAATTCTGAATAAGTACCAGGTTGTCTATAGCGTTTGTGCCACCATCATCAAGAGGGATCTTGTGGTGAACCTGCCACCCAGAGGGGACCTTGCCTGTTGCAAGTTTCATCAAATCGTTAGGTTCAAACGTAGCCAGGGCATCTGGGTGGTCTGAAAGTGATTTAAGGAAGTTAGGGCGTACAGTATTGTTGAATTGTCCACGGAGAGCTAAATATTCAGCTCTGTCTCGGCGCATGTAGTTCAATTCGCTAACATTCATATCATCGAGCAAAACGTGTGCTTTTTTGTACTTGCCGAGATAACTTGTCAATTCATCCGCAGACCTTGGATTTCGGATAACCAGAAGTGAAGCCGCTGCAACCAGCATACCTGAAGTTGTTTCGTTCAATACCTGGTCATAGCCTTCAACAGCTTCGCCGCCAAGTTGTTCAGCCGTATGTCGAAATCCCTCCACATTTCCATTATAAAGCCCGCCAGCTGCGAGAAGACGACCAGCCGCTTTGGAATTAATGGTTTTTGTTGATTGGGCGTGCTGTGCTGGTGTCGTTGATCGAACGTAATACCCCGGGCGTTTCAACTGACGAGAGATGATATCGCGCAGACGGGTAAAGAGGGACAGGGGCAGGTCATTGCGTAGGTTGCCATTTGATATAACCCCCGGCCCGGCATTGCCGGTTATGTCTTTTCTAAGCAGAACGATCTTACCGTATCTGATGTCGTCAAGCGTATCGCGGTAAGCGAGCCAGGGGCGTTGATGGTGGAACTGGTGATACCGGCTGACAAACTGTGTATATCCCTGCGGTAAATTCCATTCCTGAATAATCCGGTTTGGCAGGGCGGTATCTTCGAGGTCATGTACCGCCGTGGCCGGATGTATGATGTGGGGAATATCCTCAAGGTATATGTCATCCAGTGACTTAGCCTGACAGTGATGCAGCATAATGTCCCTTTCTTGTCGAATTCATATGAGACATTATTGCGTATGGTATAAAACAATCAATCCTAAAGTGGATGGGCGTACGAGATCAGCAGTGACAGGGTAAAAGGAAAGTTACTTTGTTCATCAGCGTCCCATGAGCTGATGGTACCTTGCGTTAAGAGCTGCAAGGTCAGATTCGGTGAGGCCCGTGTAATAATCGGTTTTGTGCAAATGCGGATAACCGGCCGGAAATAATGATTCGTCGTCATCAAGGCAGATAAATGCTTTAACTCGATGTGAAAAGACAAAGTCCTCACACTCGGCAGCCCGCACACCAGTCTGTCCGTGTTTTAAATATACCGAACCGGTTGCACCTATGATTTTGTCTCTATAAGGCACCCGGAACAGAGATTTCAGATAACTTGTATTAGCGCACTCACGCCATGAGCTGGAGATAACAATCACCATGGCAGGGCAGTTATCCAGCAATTTCTCTAACAGTGGCATTCGCTCAAAGGTTTCATTTTTACACCTGTGGCAAACCCCATCGAAATCTAAGAAAAGCACGACATGCGAATCAGGGAGAGGGGCCCATAAACCAGCTGTTGTTTCTTCATGAACACATACTTCTTCATGATGAGGGTTTTTCTGGATCAAGAAAGAAGAGAGAATCTTAAATAAATTTCTTGCAGAAGAAGACAATATATTACTCCTGAGTCAGTGTGAAATATTTGTGGTGGTTTACCCAAGCCACTCGATGATCTTCTGTAATATCGGGTTGTATTTATTTAACAACAGGAGTCGGGTTTTGCTCCGGGACATTTTTAGCTATATGGCCATTGTATCGAGGAGGTTGCTGGGTCCATTGATAAAGCTCACCCATCCCGTTACGCTGCTGGATCCGGCGATTGTACTTTACCATGAAGTTAAATATGTACTTTGCACGTACCTTTGGGGTTTTGCTGTTGTAATCTGCAATCCCTTCAAACACATTGCCCTTGCGATCAACAATTTTTCTATAGAGCCACCATGTTCCAACCCAGAAACTTGCGCAAGCATCGTAAGCCAGAACCCGCCACGTTACCGTCGGGAAATGCTTTTTTATTTCAGGTAGATTGGATGAGTTGATCTGCATTGGGCCAATATCATAAGTGCCGTTAGTATTCCTGCTGAAAGTACCAACCTTACCGCCTTCATTGTCAAACAACGTAAAAACCAGTTCAGCATCAATTCCGAAGTAGCGGGCGGCATCCGTAATGCACTGAGTGTAAATCTCATCAGGAACGGGAATAGGTTTCACATCATCTGCTGGTGGTGTAAACACAACGATTTCTCCACTGAATCTACGTTTTATCTATTCTCCCATATATCTATCGACTTTCTTTCGGTTTTACCCGTTGATTTAAGCGTTTAAGCAAAATTCTGGAATTTTGGGGCGTGATAATATTAGTGCTCGATTTAAGGAGCGGAAATGAAAAAAATTATTAAGGCATCGGTATTACTTCTTTCATTAAGTACCGCCTTCACGATGAATGCCGAGCCGGTTAATACAATGGTACTGCCAGATGCAGCCCGGGATAAGCTCAAAGCCATTGGGCTTTCAATCGAGCACGTCGAACCCTCGCCAGTAAAAGATATTTTTACGGTGATTTCCAGGGAGGGGGTAAGTTACGTGAGCAAAGACGGAGATTACATTTTTACCGGAAGCTTATTCCACGTGAAAGGTAAAGATGTGGTAAACACCACTGAGCAGGCCATTTTAATGGGCGTCCGGGAATTCGCATCCAAAACAAAATCCATCGACTACAAATCACCAAACGAAAAATACCGGCTTGCTATCTTTACCGATATAACCTGTGGATACTGCCAAAAACTGCATCATGATCTGAAGTCTTATCTTGATGCCGGTATTTCGATTAAGTTTCTTGCATTCCCACGTGCAGGACTGAACTCGGTAGTAGCCGGGAACATGGCCAAAATCTGGTGTTCAGCAAAGCCAAACGAAGCTCTGGATGCAGCGATGAATCCGGTTTCAACTATCCCGGAAGGACGTCCTGATGAGGCTTGCTTAAACATTATCAAATCGCATTTCCAGGTGGCCTCAACAATCCCGCTGCAAGGTACTCCTACCATGGTGACACTAAGCGGCAAACCGCAGTTATTTACGGGGTGGCTGAGCCCGGAAAACCTGGTGACCCAAATGGGCGCTGCGCAAAAGTAACTTTTCCGACTGTAAGAGGTGTGTATGAAATCTACTTTACTGAGTACGTTAATGCTGGTTGCTGTAGGTGTACAGCCCGTTTTCGCTGCACAATGTCAGTACGGAGCCTGTGGAACGGAAAACGATCCCGGAATCGGATTTCTGATGTCATCGGTACAAATGGATAAAGGTGAACATCTAAAGGAACTCTCTGGTGTTGCGACCACAGGTGACACCATCTCTAAAAAGATGGAAAGCTACCTGGGAAATAAAAAGCTCAAGGTAAACACCGACAGTACCCGCAAGGGGCCGGGTAATACCACCATCAGGCCTACAGATGAGCTCGCCCCAACGAGGCAACTAAAAGTTATCCGGCCCGAACTGGTAAAAAATCCCGATTCGCAGCTCGTGGTAGCTTTCAATGAGCGCCTGGCCTGATTTATTGACTGAGAGCGTCCAGAAGGAAAAAAGATGTCGATACTCAGTAGCTTCGTCATCAGAGCAACGGGGATACCTGACAAAAAGTATCTCCGGGATTCCGTAATAAAACGTTGTTATAAACGTCTGAGTCGTAGGGTGCCTGCTCTAATGACGGGGTGGCTTCTGTGCATTCTGGGTTCAGGGTATGTCAGTATGGCACTGGAACAGCCTGATAGCACTGTATTACTCAGTCTGCTGCTGTTGTATGTTATGTCAGGCATTTTACTGATGCAGTTCCAGTATATGTATTCAGAGCGAAGCATAGGCTACAAGTTCTACCTGGAAGTGCTTATGAATGCAGCTGCCAGTACTCAACATAAAGAACAGTTACAGTATCTGTTCATTAATAAGCCCAATTCCATCACGATGGGCGATCTTTACCGACTTTATGATTTTAATGGGGGAGGGCGATAGCCACGTTAATGTGCGTGTCCAAAAGTCACTTTTGAACATTCTCTTCCCGCCGTCTGCTTTCAGTTCCAGGGGATCACTGCAACATAATTTCCGGAACGCAGCGGCGCATCAAATTTATCAGTAAAGGCGTCGATCATTGCTGAATAAGCAATGCTGTCTGACGGCACAGGTGCATTGCTTTGCATACTCACTTTCAGAACCTGCTTTGCTCCTTTCGCTGACGGGTATACCTCGACATCCAGCTGTCGCATATAGTGCATCTGCGACATCGTCTCAGTGCCTATTACCCCATCGACTGGCTTGTAGTCATAGTCAGTATGCAATTCGCCATGCTTGTCAGTTCTCGTTGTCTTTTTATCTACAACGTAGCCTGTCACCCCAGTAAGAAGCTGCTCGCTATACTGCATGTTCTCCTGTGAGCTGCTGATTCGGAACCTGAGCACATAATCTGGCTGGTGAGTGGAAATAATGACTCCTTTTTTTGCTAATCCATCAGCAAAACGGCCTGAAAACATTCTGGACTGAATACTTTCGTCCGGAGGGACTATCTGAAACCTTTTATTTGTAACAGGACGAGGCATTAGATCGTACGCATCTACCTGGTTTGCGAAATGATATCCGCATCCACTCAAAAGCATTGCGGTTGTGAGTATAAAGCCCTGCCTAATCATCCTTTAATCTCCAAAAAGCATTGTTTCACGAATAATTCCGATTTACCGGGCCAGTATAATCCATCGCAGGTTAATAACTAACAGGCTGAAAAGCATAAAGGTAGCTATGTCTAAAGAATTTTATTTAAAACCGATGGCCACGATTTTAATTTCTGCGGTTATTGCTACCGCTGCCTCGGCGTTAATCACGGCAACTTATTTTAAACCGAAGGTGCTCAGTGAGGAAGAAATTGGCAAAATTGCCGCTACTTACCTGGTAAAAAATCCCCATTATTTAGTGGAAGCAGGTAAGGCGCTGGAAAATCAGAACGTGAGTGCCTCAGTGGAACGAATAATTCCATATGCGCCAGCTCTGCTGGATACCAAGGAGACGCCAAACATCGGCCCTGATGACGCCGACGTCGCGGTAATCGAGTTCTTCGACTATCAGTGTATTTACTGCATGCGGGTTACACCTGTTGTTGAATCGGTAATGAATCAGAGCAAAGATGTAAAATTCTTCTTTAAAGAATTCCCGATTTTTGCCGGTTCAAAACCTGTATCTGCCATGGGGGCCGCTACGGGTCTGCACGTCTATCAGAATTTCGGTGCTGAAGCCTATCGTAAGTACCACAACAACCTGATGGCTGTGGCTCATACCTTCATGACCTCTCAACGCAAATTCGAACTCACTGACTTTAATACTGTGGTGGAAAAGTCAGGGTTTAACAGCACGTTTTCTGACAGGGAAAAAAACCGGTATGAAAACGTGATCTCCGGCAATATGCAGCTGGGCGAAGCGCTCGGGATCACCGGCACACCCGGTTTCATCATTATGAATATGAAAAAGCCGAATGCGGCGACTACCACATTTATCCCCGGGGCTATGGACGCAGCAACTTTGCAGGGCGCAATCGAAAAAGCTCGCGGGGCCTAAAGTTACTTTCACATTTGATGAGTACGGCCATGCCGGTCATGGCCGCTACGCTTTTACAACGAGTAATTCATCCCAGCGGGTCGTATATCTCGGTGATAGCATGGCCTGCTTCATACGAAAATCCTGTTGAATGCCTTCCCCCAGTAAAAACAGAGCTCCGCGCTTTTCTTTATTGAACCGGTCCATAACTTTCATCAGTGCCTGACTGCCAGGCCTGGCCGGGCGAGTATCAAACAGGCTGAGTTGCTCTGTGCCGTCAGTCATAGCGGAGAGCATTACCCCTGCTTTCGCATACGCTATCCCGGGTCTGTAAATGCGGTTCAGGATGGTCATGGCTGCATCAACCAGATCGCGGGTGTCCTGTGTAGCGGTAAGCGGCTCGATACCACAATTGCTGTAGCGGTTTTCACCTTGCGCATAATTGCTACTCTGAATGAAGACTGTGATTTGACGGGTCCACGAGCCATCCTTGCGCAGCTGCTCTGCCGCCCGGGCGGTAAAAAATGAAACTGCCTCATGTAGCTTGCCTATCTCATTAAGGCGCTGACCAAAACTTCTGGAAACGATAATCTGTTGCCTGACAGGAGGAGACTCGTGCAGCCGGAAACATGGTTCGCCATGCAGTTCCCGCCAGGTACGCTCGATTTCAACGCCAAAGCTTTTACGTAAAAAGCGAACGTCGCTATTATAAAAATCACCGGCAGTGATGATCCCGAAAGCCGACAGGCGTTCACTAATCTTTCGACCAATACCCCATATTTCTCTGGTACTGATCAGGCTCAGGAGCTTCCTGATCCTGGCCTGATCAGTCAAAACTACAACCCCGCCTGTAGCTGCCCATCGTTTGCTCGCATAGGTGCATAATTTAGCGAGGGTTTTGGTGCTTGAACAACCCACACCACAGGTAAGGGACAGATTATGAAGAAGTGTACTTCTGATCAACCGGCCGTAATCTTCATAATCTATTATCTTGTTCATGTTTTTCAATAACATGAAATTTTCATCTATGCTATATCGACTCGATTGAGGCGCGAAGCTTTCCAGCGTTTCATGGAAGCGATTTGAGTAGTCTTCATACAAAGTAAAGTTAGAGCTCCGGACTTCGATCCGGTGTTGCTGAATCAAATCCCTGCACTTAAAAATTGGGGTCCCACGCTTAATACCAACGCTTTTAGCCAGTTTATTCATTGCAATGACGGACGAATCGTTATTGCTGGCTATGATGAGCGGCTTTTTTGACAGCTTGGGATCCATCGCACACTCAAATGCCGCATAGGCTCCGTTAATATCAACGTGCATGTACATGGCTGAACTGATTCAGTGCAAAGGTGACGACGCCCCATATCTCAAGGGATTCAGGATTTACACGTATCGGCTTATAGGCTGGATTAGAAGGCATCAAAAGCAGCTCAGGATACGTGTGTAAGATCTTTACCGTAAACTCTCCATCCACCAGCGCAACGACGATAGAGCCGTGTCGTGCTGTTAAAGACCGATCCACAACCAGTATTGCTCCATCATTGATACCGGCATTGATCATACTGAGGCCCGCCGCCCTGACAAAGAAGGTTGAGGGGCGGTTGCGGACTACATATTCATGCAAATTTAATTCATTATCTTCATGCCCGGCGCACGGACTCATCACTCCACAGCTTAGTAAATCACTGAAAAAAGGTGCCATTTCGTAAGGCTTGTTGCTAATGTGCTCAAGGATAACAGACATAGCTACACTCGAATTCTTGTACTGTATGTATAAACAGTATTGCGAGTTGAAGAGAAAAGATCAAATCTCTCCGGTAACGCTATCAAGCCTGACGAAAAATTAAGCTTTATCATAAACATCAAAAACCATCTTTTACCGATAATGGCGAGCTGGCCTACGAAGAAGGTATACAAGCTAGGATGAAAGGATTCTGATGCTCCTCCCACCAAATTTTTTATCTCCTGAAGACCAGGCTGAGTACGATGCTTATATGGCAAGGTTCAGCGAGGTAAATCACTATTATGAGCATTGCACTGTCCCCGTGATTGACTGGTTTTTTAAACAAGCAACCGAGGCGCTGCATCATGGTCTATGGTTACCGGCCTGTACGAGCTTTCTGAATGGGATCGAAACATCACTCAGGGTTACGCTGAAGTTGAAATCAACTGTTAACGTTCAGCAGTCAGTTCCTGTACTGGTGGACTTAGATGGTACGTCAGTAATGAGTAACGCTTTAATGCGAAAGGCTAAGCAGGAAGGGATGCCGATAGAATTACTGTCATTTCCAGCCGAGAAGAATATGTTGGCAAAGATAGACGCTGGTAAAAAACCTGAAGCAGATATCGTCAGGCTTAGAAATAGTCTATGCCATGGCAACATTCTGGAGTTCATTATGAGTGTTAAAGTCGGTTCTCCAGATCCCATACGAATTTTTACTCCTGGTAACTGCTGTGGTTTAGCGCTTTTACTTTCGGCCTTATCGAAGAAATGGACGGTAGGCTTGCATCAATACTGGATCGACAACAATCTGACGTCCTGCTGAAACCTCATAAATCATGCCTACTAAAGTCACGTGCAAAAAAACGTTGTAGCATGATATGTTTAAAGTCAAAACAGTGGGTTCTATGTTTTGACGGCAAACATGATATAACTAATACTTCATAAGTAGATATCAATAGTCATAATGGAGTGAACTATGAAATTAAAAAATATTCTGCTGTGTGCGATGATGTCAGTCGCTTTTGGCTCCTCTGCTAATACTACACATAAAGTTGAAAACGAACCTATCCCAAACATTATTCTTGATGGTAAGGTTGATGATATTTGTAAAGATGCAAGCATCCGAACTGAACTTAATCATGATAAAGCAAAGGAACTGGTAACCACCAACCTGAAGCAGGCATTACCATTAAATACGGTACCGGATAAGTTGGATGAAGTTGCAGAAGCCTTTGTAAACCGCGACAAAGGCGCTTCAGAAACAGCAGACCATTGCCTTGTTAATGTACGTAATAAATACTGGGAAATGTATCCCTCTGAAGATAAGTAGCATTTATTATTAAAGGCTTCACTTAAGAAGCCTTTTTTAACCCTTTGCGAAACCTGCTTTAAAAGCAATGCGCTATTCATATCTAAGAATCTATTTAATTAATGAATAATAGTGGACGGATTCATTTCTAGTGAATGCCGAAGTTGGTGTTTTTTGAGTTATTAGACGGTAAGTGCAATCTGGTATGATTCACCTAACATACGAATCTGGAAGGAAAGGTATATGGGTGACCTGGTCAGCAAAAATAACATTGACCGTTTAGAGCGATTTCATTCTTTGCTGGCGGGTCAGTACTGGACGTCCACTGACAGCATCCCTGAAGAGGGTATTGTGGCAGGGGATACGCTGCTCATTACGTCTTTGCGTTACGTTGAAGATAAGCTGCACACAGTGATTCTACGCGCCCATCCCCGCGTTTACGGTCAGACTGTAGCTATTGTCACTGAAGACAGCAGCGGCAACCGTAGGGAACGTGGCAAAGAAATGCGAGAGCATCGCTTCCTGGTTAAGGATTTTCTGTCCAGTTTTGTATTTGAACCCGACCATAAGGTAATCCGGGATGCTGAACTCAGACAAGCTCAGGAAGAAGTGAATAGCCTACAGGCATCGCTTACAGCCCTCGTGAGCGATGCTCAGGGGCTCCGTGACCTTGCGATTGAGCAATTAGGTACAGATGACCGTGAAAACCCTGTGACGGGCCTTAGCGTTGCGTTAGTGCCCCCACAAGAGCAGCAGGCGGTAACCTCACTGGCGATTGGATCAGTTCAAAATGCTCTGTCCTCTGGTATTTCAGATACCCGCATTGAACAAATCAGAGAAGCGGCCTTAAAAGAAGGGCAGATCAGCACAGCCATCAGCAAAATCATCACACAACGAACGCAGGCAATCGCTAATGCCAGCAAAAGAATGCTGCCCTATTTCGAGGAAGTTGCAGCGGCAAGTCTGGCCACTACAGAAGAAGCCATGGAATATGTGAAGAAAATCCACGATGGCGTTGGCAGTCTGGAACTGTATACCGGCAAAGACGTTGAGGTAGTGAATATCGTGAAGGGTGAATCCGCTCCATCACACCTCCCGCTCCAGGTCGTTCAGGCAAAGCTGATGGTGGATGAAGAGCTGGCCGTATGGTGCGATCTCGATAGCTGGTTCGACTTCTCTGATATGGAAAAATTTCATGAAACTTTACGAACCAGCCCCGGGCTGGTGGAGCAGATTTTTCCGTCCGAACGTTCCATCGTATGTATGGCCACAACACGACGTTATATCGATTACCGCGATCCCTGGGAAAATCATGTCCGCAATGACAGGAACCGGGTTGTATTCCTTCTGGTCCGGGACGGTCAAAATATTCATCAGGTTTACTCTTCGGTAGAAAGCCATCTTGGGGCTTCGCAGCTATTCCCTTCCGCCAGCGAACAGGAAGCACATTTCCAGGGGATTGATGGCAGCACCATAAAGTTTGAGGACGTCAGTTATACCGACCGACTGAAGCAGCATGATCTTATGGCACTTCACTACCGTCGTTTCCTGATCCTTATCTGCGGCCTCGATCACCGGCTCAAACTATTTGGTGATTTCTATGATACCAATACCCCTTACAGTTTTCTGAGCCTTGAGTTCCAGGAACGGTACTTCCAATTTCTGCACGACAAAGACGGTTCTGGCCTTTTGGGTATGGCTGAGACACGGCCGTCTCTGCAAAGTTATCTTGAACAGGCAAACTCATGCCTTCAGTCCGGATCCCGGGTAATGTGCAACTGGGATTCGTTGATGAACCCAGTGACAGCACCAGGAGCAGTTCAGGAAGACAACAGCTACTCTGGCTATAAATGGCTTGGGAGAACCCATAAAAACTATGAGCCGGTTATTGCATTCCGTCAGGGAGACGATATCTGTGTCAACGCAACAGTAAACAGATACTCAACGGATCGAGATTTCAATTGTAAGGTGAATTTGTCTTTATTTAAGGAGTCCAGCAGGAATGATGCTGAACTGGGTTTCCTGTGCATGGATACCATTAAAGCGGAGGAGCTCGAATGGTACATTCACAGACGTAAATTCAGGTCTAATCACCTGTTTTACATTCGCTTCTTCAAGATGGCTTTAAATTATATTCGTGCCGAGCGTGAGGCAGAAGAACCTTACCGGCAGATGCTGAGCCAGGCTCTGGCCGATGGAAATATTGGCCAGCCTAATCTGAGATCAGAGTTGATAGATCGATGCATTGTAGCCTGGCGAGCTGATAACAGGGGGGCGACGCTGGAAGCTGCCATGAGTACAGAGAAGGGCTCCAAAGAGCTCCTGAACCAGCTCTATATGCTCGCTGATGTGGGGCTCAAACATCTTCCCGGGGTTCGTAATTTTATTAGCAGCAAAGGCTATGAGCTGGTCAGGTTATCGGTAAATGCTTCAGGGAAACTTGTTGCATATGCCGCACCAGCAAATTTTGAATGCGACAACCGGATGGAAGGGCATGCCTGGGTTCATCGAATGGTACTTGCTACATCCCGAAATGTCTTAAACGTCACTCATCAACGTTTTGCGAAAATGAAACACTTCTTACCAGCTGAAAACACCCTGTTCGAAGATGAACAGCTGGTGGCCACATGGTCGGGCAAAAAGACTGCTTTCAAAAGCTTCGAAGAGAAGCAGCGTTATTTTGATACATGCTCCCGTGGCGCTCAGGCTCTTAAGCAGTTTTTAAAGCTGAACGATCCGGTGATTTACACCAATCTGCTTGGCCAGTGGATTGAGGCCTATGAAAGTATCAATGAAACCAGTGAGTACGTACAGCAAGTAAGCCTAATGGCTCCTGTTGCGGTCAAGAGCGAAAAAGGTAAAGCCAGCCTCATCTATATTGGCACTAAAGACCTGGCCGACTGGTTTTATCAGAAAGCGCCGACACCCGAGTTGCAGGCGCTGTTCCTTGAGGAATACCTGTCCAAATTTGAAAATAAAGAGGTCAATAAAGAAAAGCTACTTTCACGCAGAAATACCGCTCTGTCTCTCAGTTTTTACACCATGGACAACGGGGAAGTACCAGATGAAATCCTCGTCACCAAATCAGTTGATAATGCCAGACGGTGGTATTCAGGAATGTTCACAAGCATGCCAACGATGTTAAATGACCAGTGGTCCTGCCATGTTGCGCATTTTTCCCGTAACGGAAAACTCTATTTGACGCCTGATCTGGTCACTGATGAAGGGGAACCTGGTTTTGATGAAATACTCGGGTATCCGCGCCCGGAGGGGCTGGTACCGGTAACCGTGTGTGAGTTTGAAATTGACCACTTTAACCGACGTGGCATTGATGCGAATGGTGATAAGGTGAATATTACACAGTGGGTCGATATTTATCAGGGTGAGCGTGAGGTTACGGAACTGCTGGGGCCTATTTCTGAAGAAGGGGTGAACATCAAAACCTACAGGATGGACACTCTTGAGCAGGCGATGAAAAACATCTCCCGGGGCTCGACGCGCCTCAGACCGTCAACGGAGAATAGCGAGTGGCAACAGCCAGCAGAAGGTGTGAGCCGCTATGTACTTCGGTCATGGTAAAACGCGGGGGCAGGTGCCATCAAAACATCAAACAAAAAGCCATTACAGGCTCAAAGACCCCTTATCGCTCAAATTTGAAAGAGATAAGGCTTTATGATGGCAACGAGGATTATCACCCATCTCGCCGGAGTAACTGGCATAAAAATTGTTTAATCTTTATGCCAGCGCTTCGGCATTTGCTGGCAAGGAGACAGTGTTGAAAGACCATATCGTACCCCCACGAAAAACTAGCGCGAGTTTATCTTATCAACTCAAACGTATTGGGCGCATGCTCCTTCTTTTACTGAGCTTGGCTTTTATAGTTTACGGATTCGTACTGGCTTTCCATCCGCCGCTAACAACCTGGCTACTTCAACCCGGTGGACACTTTGCCCCAGATGACCGATTCATACTGGTTAGTGTTAAGGTTCAGTTTACAACCGGAATAATGGGGCTAATTGTTTGGCGCTTATGGTAAAAGTGGCAAGCAATGATGGGAGAAGGATAACGTTGCTCAGCTCAATCCGGTTTACTGATTGCTTAAATAGAAGGCAGTCATGCCTACATCAGAAAGGAGAAGCATAGATGGTAGAAGCACGTTATCAAGGCAAGCCTGTTAGCAGTCTTCCTGAAGAAGCTTTTGCTGAAGGGTTATCGCGATCCGGTTTAAGCCCCGTTCTGCTACTGGCATCCCCGACCACAGTACCCGTTACCACGGATGAGCGCTGGTGGCTCGCAAAGGAAAACGTGTCAGGACATTACGGCAGGATTTTTTATGCTGCGGTGCGGGAGTTGGTCATAAGGTCGGATATCATCTCAGTAGTGAGAAGTATTGCAGATGAGAATTTCACGTCCGAACATATGGGGTACTTCGAGCGACTTACCTCTGATGAAAAAGAAGTCGTGTTTAGTGATTACCTGCGCACTCTCGCTGAAGGCGGTCTTACCTGCACTGAGAAGAATCTCGTCAAACTGACGCAAGATTTATACCCGATTGATGCAACTCCTGACAACATTAGAAAGCTATCCACGGACAGGGATGCACTGAACGAACTACACATCGATGGTATGGTACTTTTTATTACCGGCCCTGCGCTTTGATTATGGAGATAATACATGCGGTGTTATCCCTGTTAAGGGTTAAGGTAACATTCTTCTAGAATTACAGAAAAATAGAGGTCTAACATGATAGTAAATAAAAACAGGTTTATGCATAAAAACGGGAAAAGGTTTAAGTCCATCGGAAGGTATTTAAGATTTTGGCAAGCAGTAGCGTCCTCTGGTTTACCCATGGACATGGTAATACGGGAAAAACCATATCAACTTATGGTCGCTTTGATTGCTTTATATACGGCCATCCCTGTTGTTACAATAGTAATTTTATCTGGTCAGCAATCGCATAAGTTGGAACTAATTGCTGTGCATTTCAGTACAATTATCACGATGGTGTTTGTTTTGCGTCGAAAGATGGGGAAACGTTGGCTGGATTTATTTGAAGAAAAATTAGCCATTTATAAACCTAATGATAAACTCGCGCTTAGCGAATTACACGAAAGCATACGTGAGAAAAATGGGCTAGACTTGCAGGATTTACAAGATTGGTACTGGAAAGAGAAGATGACATATGAGTATCACAAAGAACGTAAAACAACTATAAGCTATCAAAAATTCAAGTAGCGTTTTAAAATGACAGGGGAGGGCTATTGTGATTTATTAAGTCGGCAAGGTTATTAGGTAGGGGTGTTCAATATGATAAATTCTTCGAGTGAGGTTATTTCAAGAGTTGTTCTGGGCCTTTGAGATAGCTAATTATCATTACAGACTTTATCGAAAGGTATGAATTATGAACATTACCGACAAAGAACTTAGCTCAAATACAGTGAGACAGTATGGATGGAACTTAGGAGAGTTCAATCACTCAACGCCTTTTACATCTCATTTTATTTATATCACCGACTATCATAAAGATAATACATGGATGATTTCACTTTCGCAGGAGGATTTTAATACAACCAAAATTTTAACATCGTTAAGTCTAGGGAAGGTGCGAACAAGTTCCTGATATGAGATCATCATATTCATCCGGAGCGCATCCCAGAGGGACATCATGAGCC
>PPYF01622101.1_pt1 | contig 21792 bp, 14 predicted proteins | sample 1559871 | NCBI WGS metagenome assembly PPYF01 (sample SAMN08240021, study PRJNA423297) | Human gut metagenome, whole genome shotgun sequencing project.
ATCAAGTTGGGAAGCGTACTTCCTAAAGGTAATTTGGCTTGGCGTAATAACTTCATTTGGAAGAATTTCACAGCAGGTTTCTTGATTTCAGCCCGTTTGGGTGGTGTGGTTTACTCACGTACACAAGCTATGTTGGACTATTACGGTGTGTCCGAGGCTTCTGCCGATGCACGTGATTTAGGTTACGTGTTGGTGAATGGTAGAGATAAGGTAAACCCCGAAACATGGTACGGTGTAGTAGGTAGCGGCACGTCTGTTCCCCAATACTACACTTATTCTGCTACCAATGTTCGTCTGCAGGAAGTATCTTTGGGTTACACCATCCCCAGAAAGTTGTTGAATGATGTGTGCGATATCAAGGTTTCGTTGGTAGGCCGCAACTTGTGGATGATTTACAGCAAGGCTCCTTTCGATCCCGAAAGTGTAGCTTCTACCGATAACTTTTATCAGGGAATAGACTATTTCATGATGCCGGCTTTGCGTAACATCGGCTTTAGCTTGAGCTTTAAATTTTAATACCAAACGATATGAAAAAGAAAAATATTATAAATAAATTGATTGTTGCTCCGTTGGTTATGGGCTTTATGTCCTGTACCGGCAATTATATGGATATCAACTCCAATCCTTATCAACCGGGTGATTTGACTCCGGATGATTATGCACTGGGTTCTGCCATGAGTAACTTGGCAAGTACGGTTATCTCATCAGATGTCAATACGGCACAGTTTACTGATTGTTTGTTGGGTGGACCGTTGGGAGGTTATTTTGCCGATTCAAATGCCGGCTGGTCCAATACAATATCCAATTTTAATGCTACAAATGACTGGACGCGTGTGTTCTTGATAAGTGACCGTATCATTTCAACACTTTACGGTAACTTGAGCACAGTGAAACAAGTATCGGAGAATACCAATAATCCGGTTCCTTATGCCATTGCTCAAATCATAAAGGTTGCTGCCATGAGTCGCGTGACTGATGCGTATGGTCCTATTCCTTATTCTAAAATCGGTCAGGATGGCAAGATTACCATTCCTTATGATACGCAGGAAGAAGTATATAACGCATTCTTCAAGGAACTGGACGAATCCATCGAGGTGCTGACTGAAAACAGAAATGCGGCGTTGGTTGCTTCTGCAGATTTCGTGTACAGTGGTAATGTACAGAAGTGGGTGAAGTTTGCCAATTCATTGAAACTGCGTTTGGCTATCCGTATTGCCAATGTAAGCCCTGCTAAGGCTAAAGAAATGGCTGAAAGTGCAGTGAATCACGAGTTGGGTCTGATTGAAACAAATGCAGACAATGCTACATGGAAGTATTTCGGTACAATTAGCAATCCGTTGTTTGTGGCAGTACGTTACAATGAAGAAGCTTCAGGTGGTGATACCCATCCTGCTGCCGACATCATCTGCTACATGAACGGTTACAACGACAATCGTCGTGCCAGCTATTTTGAGGAATCAAAATGGCCTGGAGAGACTTATGTAGGATTACGTCGCGGTATCAACCTCAGTAAGATGAAGGAGTATTTCATCAATTATTCACGTGTGAAGATTTCCTCTTCTGATCCCGTGCTTTGGATGAATGCGGCAGAAGTTGCTTTTTTGCGTGCTGAAGCCACTGCAATCTATGGTTTCAACATGAAAGGAACCGCTGCTGATTTTTATGAACAAGGTGTCCGTCTCTCTTTCGAACAGTGGGGAGCTACCGGTGTAGACAGCTATCTGGCTGATGAAAGCAGTGTACCTGCTCTTTACAAAGATCCCGCCGGTCTTAATACTTATGAAAAGAACCTTTCAGCCATTACTGTCAAGTGGAATGAAGGGGCATCCAAGGAAGAAAAGCAGGAACGTATCATTACCCAGAAGTGGATTGCGAATTGGCCGTTGGGTAACGAAGCTTGGGCTGACTATCGCCGTACGGGCTATCCCAAACTGTTGCCTGCAACCAGTGAAGGTAACTTGAGCGGTGGAATTGTTGATAGCGAGAAAGGTGCACGCCGTATGCCTTATCCTTCTGAAGAATATACAAGTAATACTGAAAACGTGCAAGAGGCAGTAAGCAACTATCTGGGTGGACCGGACAACATGGCTACTGACGTATGGTGGGCACGCAAATAATAACAATAAATGCTGAATAATTATGAAATTATATAAGAAATCATTCAAAGGAATCGTGCTGGCAGCTTTTTCCGTATTGGCATTGTCTGCCTGCTCCGACTGGACGGATTCAGAGAGTATTAAACTGAAAGAACCCGGAATCGACGAACAGTCTCCCGAACTGTATGCCAAGTATCTGAAGAACTTGCAGGAATACAAGAATTCTGACCATAAGATTGTATACGGCTGGTTTGATAATAGTGAGAAAGTTCCTTTCAGCCGTGGGCAGCACATGTCGGATGTTCCCGACAGCCTGGACGTAATTATCGCAACTACTCCCGATTTGGTGGAATTCGAATTGGAAGATATTGTAAATGTACATGAGAAGGGAACGAAAGTATTCTATTCCATCAGCTATGACAATATCTTGAAGGAACATACCGACAAGGTGAAAGAAGGAACAGAAACATCTGCATTCTCGGCTTATCTGTCGGCTGAGCTGAACAGACTGATAGCTCTTGAAGCACCTTTCGACGGTATTGTAGCCGAGTATCGTGGTAGCAATCCTATCTACATGTCCGAAGCCGACAAGGCTGAAGCAAAGGCAAATCAGGATACTTTCTTCGGTGTGATATCCAACTGGAAGAGTGCCAATTCAGGTAAGCAACTGGTGTTCCAGGGGTATCCTGCCAACCTGATAGGCCAGTCTGTGCTCTCTTCTTGTGACCATATCATCTTGATTACAAATGATGTCACGGATGTTGCCCAACTGGGGATAGAAGCGCTTCAGGCCTTGATGGCAGACGGTGTTCCGGCTGACCGCTTCATTGTATCGGCATCTACCGTCTCTCTGGATACAACAGATAAGACTACCGGATATTACAATGCTTTGAGAGCTCTGTCGGAAGCTGCTTATTGGGTGACAGAACCGTCTGCAGAGTTTACAAAAGCTGGTCTGGCTATTGAGAACATGCAGAATGATTATTACAATGCTACCAATACCTATCAATACGTGAGAGAAGCTATCAATATTATGAATCCTGCTCCTAAAAAATAAAAGAATATCATGAAACTGAAAAGTATATATTTAGTATCGATGGCATTATTGGCAGGTGTATTTGCTGCTTGTAATGATAATGACGTTGAGAATTTCGATAATCAGGTGTATATCAACGGCTCGGCGATGACCAGTACTGTGTTGTTGAAAAACACTGTTTCCGATACGGAAGGTTCATTCCGGATTTCAATGGCCCGTCCTGAATCGCAGGATATAACTATTGCCTTGAAGGCGGACCCTTCACTGGTAGCTACTTATAACGCTACCTATTATGACACAGCCGAGGCTCTGCCGGAAAACTATTATACGGTAGAAACTCCGCAGGCTACCATTTTGGCCGGTGCTGTCATTTCAGACGACATCACTGTCAGCTTCAAGAACTTGACGGAGCTGGACCGTGAGAAGGTATATGTATTGCCGGTTACGGTAGACCAGGCAAGCATCGGAGTCTTGAAGAGCTCCGGTACCATGTACTACGTGCTGAAGGGTGCCGCATTGATTAATACGGTTCCTGATATTACCAAGAATCTGGTTTACGTAACTTGGACCAATCCAGATGTAGCCAATAATATGAATAAGCTGACGGCAGAAGCGTTGATTCGTGTAAGCAAGTTTGACAAGATGCTGACTTCCATTATGGGTATCGAAGGTAAGTTCCTGCTCCGCATCGGTGATGCCGGAATTCCTCAAAACCAGTTGCAGGTGGCTACAAATAGCGGCAATGTGACCGATGAGAGTCTGGTTATTCCGACAAACGAATGGACACATATCGCTGTGACCTACGATGCGGATGCAAAAACAGTTATAATCTACATCAATGGTAAGAATATGCTGGAGACTACTTTGGACTGCGGAGTCGTGAACTGGGGCCAGACCATGACCGATGAAGGTAACGGATTCTGGATTGGCCATTCATACAATCGTGACCGTTGGTTGGAAGGTAATATCTCAGAGGTGCGTATCTGGAATAAGGTGTTGACATCAGCAGAAATCAATGCAAAGGACCACTTCTACCAGGTAGAGCCGGATGCTGACGGACTGGTTTCTTACTGGAAGTTCGATGAGGGCGCCGGTACTGCCATTCACGATTATAGCGGAAATGAGAACAATGCTACTGCAGTGGAATCATTGACTTGGACTGCTGTGGAACTGCCCGCTAAATAATTTAGTTATACCTTAATTCAAATAAAAAGATATTGATTATGAAATATATGAATCATGTAAAATCAGGCCTGCTGGCAATGGCTTTTGCATGTGCAGGAATATGCTTCACCGGTTGTGAAGATGATGTTGTCATCAACACCGGCAACAGTGACAAGCTGGATACTGTGGATGGCGTGTATGGCTATGTAAAGTCTGCCGCCGGTGCACGTGAACTTACTCCGATTTCTGTTTTTGGCGACAAGGTTGCTACCGGACATCTCTATTTTGAACTGAGCAAAGCTGCAGAGCAGGATGTTACGGTGACCTTCAAAGTGGACGAAGACGTTTTGGAGGCTTACAATAAGAAGAATGGAACAAGCTATAAAATGTATCCCGCCGATAAGCTGAGCCTGGCGAACGGTGGAACTGCCACTATCAAGGCGGGCGAACAGAAGTCGGCTTCTGTGGAACTGAATATCAATGCCGGAGGCACAATCGGACAGACTTATGCTGTTGCCGTTTCTGCATCTGCCAATAACGGTGTGGAAGTTTCTACAAACAATCAGGAATATATTTACTTGGTAAAGCCTTTGGCTGCTATTCCTGAGAGTATCAGTAAGGGTGATATACTTACACATTGCTTTGTGGAAGTAAATGACGAGAACATCTTGAATATGGGTGAATATACCATGAAGAGCAACGGAAAGCCTTTCTTTGATGTAGTCAGCATTTTTGCTGCCAACATCAATGTGGATAGCAAGACCGGTCGCGTACATGTTTTCTGCAATGACCAGGTTTCCTTCTTGCTGAGAAATGCGGATAAGTTCATCCGTCCTTTGCAGGCTAAAGGCATTAAGGTGGTGATGACTATTCTTGGTAACCATGACGAGGCCGGTATGGGTAACCTTTCGGAAGCTGCTGCCAAAGACTTTGCCAAGGAACTGAAAGCCTACTTGGATATTTATGGTTTGGATGGCATATTCAGATGTTCTACAATCCCAAACCGCTGGTGTATCAGTATTATACGTTGCTTTCGGAAATAAGTAAAGTACTTTTTGATGATGAAGTGGAGTGGAGCGGCAAGTACTGGAGCCGTATCGGTGAAGCTTATCAGGGCAAAATGTTGGGTTATGAAGATTTGGTCGGCGAGTGGAAGGTAACTTCCAGCAATTCTCTCTTTACCTATGTGGATGAAGAAGGCAATCCTCGCTGGTGGGATTGGAAAGGCAGTCAGGAGTTTGAGAAGAATGTAATTATAGAGAAGGATGAAGAAGGTACCGGATATGTGGTTTACAACTGGGGTACTTTCCCCGAAATCACCGGTAAGTATCCGATGCATTGCGATTACTATAACGGTGCACTGCTCATCTATCCGCAAACCATTCATGAGGGCGATGCTGAAGACCCTGCTACCTACAAGATGCATTTCGGTACTTACAGCAAGAATTTCCAGTGGAAAGCATATCCTAACTATGATGATTACTATATGGATGGTGCTATTGCTCCTAACGGTGATATGCATATCTATGGCTTAGGCAACAGATGGGCTATCAATCCCTATAAGTATGTAGGCGGTGAGATTGAGACCGACATCTTCCCCGATGTTCCTTACTTCGTGAGTGAGAACTATACGATGAAGAAGGTACGCTGATGCCGTGTTTTCCGTAAACTGAGGTTTCGGAAAACGGATGCTTGAACCTTTTCATACATGAAACAAAGGAGGGCTTTGCTCAAAGTAATAGGGCGGCCCTCCTCAAGCATTCTCATATAACAAGATTCTATTATGAAGCTATACACCTACTTATACAATAAACAATATGAAGAAAAACATGAAATCTAGTTCCATACTGTTGGGCGGACTTTTTCTGCTGGGGGCGGTTTGCAGCTGTACCCAGACGGCACCGGACTATGCGTCTTACGTCAATCCGTTCATCGGTACGGGTGGACATGGGCATACCTATCCCGGAGCGGTAGTTCCCAACGGGATGATTCAGCCCAGCCCCGACACGCGTATCTACGAGTGGGATGCCTGCTCCGGATATTACTATGCAGATACTACTATCAACGGATTTTCACATACCCACGTCAGCGGTACGGGTTGTGCCGATTACGGGGATGTGCTGCTGATGCCCACTGTAGGTCGGCAGGATTACCACTCCATGGGCTCGAAGAGCCAGCAGATGGCGTACGCCTCTGCCTTTTCCCACGAGAATGAAACAGCCGAACCGGGATATTATTCCGTATTTTTGGACCGCTACGGGGTGAAAGCCGAACTGACCTCTACCAAACGTGCGGCGATTCATCGCTATACCTTCCCGAAAGCGGAAGATGCAGGTTTTATCCTCGACCTGGATTACAGTATCCAGCGCCAGAAGAATGAACAGATGGAGCTGGAAGTAATCAGCGATACTGAAATCCGTGGACGCAAGAAGACTGTATATTGGGCTTTCGACCAGTATATCAACTTCTATGCCAAGTTCTCCAAACCATTCACCTATACGCTGGTCACGGACTCCATGGCATTGGACGAAGGCGGTCCGCTTCTGCCTACAGCTAAAGCTTTACTGCAATTCCAGACGGAGCCCAATGAGGAGGTATTGGTAAAGGTAGGTGTGTCTGCCGTGGATATGGACGGTGCCCGCAAGAATGTGGAAGCCGAAATCTCCGGATGGGATTTTGACGGTGTGCGCCGTGCTGCCCGCCAGCAGTGGAACACTTATCTTTCCAAGATTGACATCGATACGAAGGACAACGACCAGCGTACCATGTTCTACACGGCACTTTACCACACGGGTATGCAGCCCAACTTGTTTACCGATGCTGACGGACGTTACTTTGGTATGGACTTGAAGCCCCATCAAGGCAGGGTGGACGAGCCTATCTACACCATTTTCTCTTTATGGGACACTTTCCGTGCCTATCATCCGCTGATGACGATTATTGATCCTGAACTGAACGAGGCTTTCATCCGTTCGCTCATCCAGAAGTCCCGCGAGGGCGGCGTCCTGCCTATGTGGGAACTGGCCGGAAACTATACGGGTACCATGATTGGTTATCATGCAGCCTCCCTCATAGCGGATTCTTATGTAAAGGGATACCGTAACTTCGACGTGCAGGAGGCTTACAAGGCTTGCCTCCGTACGGCAGAATACGATACGACGGGTATTATCACCCATCCTTTGGTTGTGCCGCATCTGATGCCGCAGGCCAAGTACTGGAAGAACAAGATTGGCTACGTGCCTTGCGATAAAGACAATGAATCTGTGGCTAAAGCTTTGGAATATGCTTACGATGACTGGTGTATCTCCGTACTGGCAGGTGCTTTGGACGACGAAGCCAACCGCGATAAGTATGCGGCTTTTGCCGAGGGATATAAAGTTTATTTCGATCCGAGTACCCGCTTCATGCGCGGACTGGACAGTGAGGGCAACTGGCGTACGCCTTTCAACCCCCGCGCTTCCAATCACCGTAATGATGACTATTGCGAAGGTACGGCATGGCAGTGGACTTGGTTCGTTCCCCACGATGTGGACGGACTGGTGGAACTGATGGGAGGACGCGACGCCTTCATCGGCAAGTTGGATTCTCTGTTCACGGCCGATTCCAAGCTGGAAGGTGAATCGACCTCGGTGGATATTTCCGGTCTGATAGGCCAGTATGCCCACGGCAATGAGCCAAGCCATCACATTGCCCATCTCTACAACTACGTAGGCCAGCCCTGGCGTACGCAGGAGATTGTGGATGAGGTGCTGCATACGCTTTACTTCAACAACCCCGACGGACTTTCGGGCAATGAAGACTGTGGACAGATGTCTGCATGGTACATTCTGAATGCGATGGGCTTCTATCAGGTATGCCCCGGCAAGCCGGTATATTCCATCGGACGCCCGCTGTTCAACGAGGCGACCGTTCATCTGAAAGACGGCAAGTCGTTCAAGGTGATAGCCCACAACAACAGCCGCGACAACAAGTATGTGCGGAGCATTGTGCTGAACGGCAATAAGTTGGAGACTCCATTCTTCACGCATCAGGATATAGTGGACGGCGGTACGCTGGAGCTGACTATGGGCAGTGAACCGTTGAAGTGACACAGATAATATACAGAAGGGATGAGCCGAAAAAATCATAATCCTATATCGTGGGTCCCCACCGTATATTTTGCCATGGGATTGCCGTTTGTGGTGCTGAACATGGTTTCTGTGTTGATGTTCAAGGGGCTGGGTATCGGTGACGCGCAGATTGCTCTGTGGACGTCGCTCATCATGATGCCCTGGACGCTGAAGTTCCTTTGGAGTCCGTTCCTTGAAATGTTCAAGACGAAGAAGTTTTTCGTGGTACTGACGCAGATGGTTACCGGAGCAGGTTTTGCTCTGGTGGCTTTGGCGTTGCAGTTACCGTTCTTTTTTGCGATATGCATTGCGCTGCTGGCAGTGATTGCTTTCAGCGGAGCCACGCACGATGTGGCTACGGATGGTGTCTACATGTCGGAACTGAACAAGCAGGACCAGGCCAAGTATATCGGTTGGCAGGGAGCCTTCTACAATATAGCGAAGATTGTGGCGTCCGGCGGGTTGGTCTGGCTGGCAGGTGCCTTGCTGGTAGGTTTCGGTGGGGTGGAGGGTGCCACAGAGGCAGTCCGCCACGAGGCTACCCGGCATGCATGGATGACGGTGATGCTGATATTGGCGGCGGTGATGCTGCTGCTTGGCTTCTACCACATGCGCATGCTGCCATCGGGCGGTGCTGCCGCATCCGGCGCCAAGTCGGCAAGAGAGACGTGGGAGCAGTTGGTGGCGGTAATCAAGGATTTCTTCTTGAAGAAGCACATCTGGTACTATATAGCGTTCATTATCCTTTATCGCCTTGCCGAGGGTTTTGTCATGAAGATTGTCCCTCTTTTCTTGAAGGCGGAGCGTTCGGCAGGTGGCTTGGGACTGAATGAGCAGCAGATAGGTTTGTACTACGGCACTTATGGGGCGGCAGCCTTTGTGCTGGGGTCACTGTTGGCAGGCTATTACATTTCGCACCGGGGATTGCGGCGGACGCTGTTCTCTCTGTGCTGCATCTTCAATCTGCCTTTTGTAGCGTATACCCTGCTTGCCATGTACCAGCCGGAAAGCGGGTTGCTGATAGGTAGTGCCATCGTGCTCGAGTACTTCGGTTATGGTTTTGGTTTTGTGGGACTGACTTTGTTCATGATGCAGCAGGTGGCGCCGGGAAAGCACCAGATGGCACATTATGCCTTTGCTTCGGGCATCATGAATCTGGGTGTGATGTTGCCGGGCACAATCAGCGGTTTTGTCAGCGACTGGTTGGGGTACGAGGCGTTCTTTACCTTCACGCTGTTTGCCACCATTCCGGCGTTCCTCATTACGTACTTCATACCATTTACGTATGCCGATGAGAAGAAACAACAATAACCAATTAATAATATAGAGCAATTATGAGCAACAAAATCACAATGCCTTGGGAAGAACGGCCGGCAGGCTGTAAGGATGTAATGTGGCGTTATTCGGAGAATCCCGTAATAGACCGCTACCATATTCCGTCGTCGAACAGCATTTTCAACAGTGCGGTGGTTCCGTTTAAGGATGGTTATGCCGGTGTGTTCCGTTGTGACAACCGGGCGGTGCAGATGAATATCTTTGCCGGTTTCAGCAAGGACGGCATCCACTGGGAAATAGAGCATGAGCCAATCAAGTTCAAGGCCGGGAATACGGACATGATAGAGTCCGAATATAAATACGATCCGCGCGTGACATGGATTGAGGACCGCTACTGGATTACGTGGTGCAACGGCTACTACGGTCCCACCATCGGCATCGGCTATACTTTCGATTTCAAGGAGTTCTTCCAGTGCGAGAATGCTTTCTTGCCTTTCAACCGCAACGGTGTGTTGTTGCCTCAGAAGTTCGATGGCAAATATGCGCTCTTGAGCCGTCCCAGCGATAGCGGACATACTCCTTTTGGCGACATCTACATTAGCTTCAGCCCTGACATGAAATTCTGGGGCGAACACCGCCATGTGATGGCTCCTACGCCTTTCCCCGAAAGTGCCTGGCAGTGTACCAAGATAGGGGCAGGTTCGGTACCGTTCCTCACGGACGAGGGTTGGCTGATGTTCTATCATGGCGTGATAACCACTTGTAACGGTTTCCGTTACTCCATGGGAGCAGCTATTCTGGATAAGGACAATCCTGCCAAGTTGCTCTACCGCACCCGTGAGTATCTGCTTGCGCCTGCTGCTCCTTATGAGTTGCAAGGTGATGTTCCCAACGTGGTGTTCCCTTGCGCAGCGTTGCAAGATGGAGAACGTGTAGCTGTATACTACGGTGCAGCCGATACGGTAGTGGGGCTTGCCTTTGGGTATATCCGCGAGATTCTGGAGTTCACGAAGCGCACAAGTATTTTGTAAGTACCAAGCAGTTGGCAGGCGCTCGGTATTGCTGAAAAGCGCCTGCCGTAACTGCCTTATACTTAGTGTAATATCACTGCAAAGATACTGCATGCTTTTTGCAGTGCTACTGCAAAGCCGTTGCAGCGCCACTGCAAAGCTGATGCAGCGTCACTGCAAAACTGTTGCAGCGCTACTGCAAAGTAGTTTGCAGTGTCACTGCAGACCGTTTGCAATAACTTTGCAGAGTGCATGCAATGACACCGGCATGGGTAGCGTGCTCACTAACTAATAAAGAACAAATCCTTACTATATTATGAAACGACTGATTACTTTCTGTATCATCTCCTTTGGAATGCTCACGGCATCTATGGCTGCGGAGAAGCATCCTGCGGACTATGTGAATCCTTTTGTCGGTACCACTAACTTCGGTACCACGAATCCGGGAGCCGTCTGTCCCAATGGAATGATGTCCGTAGTGCCCTTCAACGTGATGGGTTCGGAGGACAACAAATACGATAAAGATGCCCGCTGGTGGTCTACTCCCTATGAGTATCACAATTGTTTCTTCACCGGATACTCGCATGTCAATTTGAGCGGTGTGGGCTGTCCGGAATTGGGTTCTCTGCTGCTGATGCCCACTACGGGAGAGCTGTCCGTAGATTATAAGGAATATGGAAGCCGCTATAAGGACGAGCAGGCATCCCCCGGATATTACAGCAACTTCCTGACCCGCTACAATGTGAAGACGGAAGTGACGGCAACTCCTCGCACGGGTGTGGCGCGTTTCACCTTTCCTGCCGGGCAGAGCCATGTGCTGCTGAACCTGGGCGAAGGCCTGACCAATGAATCGGGAGCTTTTCTGCGCCAGACGGGTAAATGCGAGTTTGAAGGTATGAAGCTGCTGGGTACTTTCTGCTACAACCCACAAGCCGTTTTTCCCATCTACTTTGTGATGCGTGTCAACAAGCAGCCCGCCGCTTCGGGCTACTGGAAGAAGCAGCGCCCCATGACCGGTGTAGAGGCCGAATGGGACCCCGATAACGGACGCTACAAACTTTACACCCGCTACCAGAAGGAACTGGCGGGAGATGATATCGGCGCCTATCTTACATTCGATACCGAAGAAGGCGAGCAGGTGGAAGTACAGATGGGAGTCTCTTTTGTGAGCATGGAGAATGCCCGCCTCAATCTGGATACCGAGCAGCAGGGAAAGAACTTCGGTCAAGTGCTGGAAGAAGCCCGTCGCCGCTGGAACGATGACCTTTCGCGCATCCTTGTAGAAGGAGGTACGGAGGAACAGAAAATCGTTTTTTATACGGCACTCTATCATACGCTGATACATCCCAATATCCTGCAGGATGTGAACGGGGAATATCCCGCTATGGAGAGTGATAAGATTTTGACTACCCAAGGCGACCGTTATACCGTCTTTTCTTTGTGGGACACTTACCGCAATGTGCACCAGCTTCTTACGCTGGTATATCCCGAACGGCAATTGCAGATGGTGCGCTCCATGCTCGACATGTACCGCGAACACGGCTGGCTTCCCAAATGGGAACTCTACGGACGTGAGACGCTGACCATGGAAGGTGACCCTTCCATTCCCGTCATCGTCGACACCTGGCTGAAAGGTCTGCGCGACTTTGATATAGAACTGGCCTACGAAGCCATGCGCAAGGGAGCTACCCTGCCGGGAGCGGAGAATCTGCTCCGACCGGACAATGACGACTACGTGTCATTGGGATATGTGCCCCTGCGGGAGCAGTATGACAATTCCGTTTCGCATGCCCTGGAATACTATATTGCCGACAATGCTTTGTCGCGCATAGCCGCTGCGCTTGGCAAGAAGGAGGATGCCCGTCTGTTCCACGAACGTTCGCTGGGCTACAAGCATTATTACTGTAAGGAGTACGGTACTTTCCGTCCTATCTTGCCTAACGGTGAATTCTATGCTCCTTTCGACCCGAGGCAGGGAGAGAACTTTGAGCCGAACCCCGGATTTCACGAAGGTTGTGCCTGGAACTATACTTTCTATGTTCCCCACGATGTGAAAGGGCTTGCCCGGCTCATGGGTGGAAAGAAGCCGTTCGTAGACAAGCTTCAGCGTGTGTTCGACGAAGGACTGTACGACCCTGCCAACGAACCGGACATTGCATACGCCCATCTTTTTTCTTATTTCAAGGGTGAGGAGTGGCGCACGCAGAAAGAGCTGCACCGCCTTTTGCAGAAGTATTTCAAGAATGCCCCCGACGGAATTCCCGGCAATGATGATACCGGAACGATGTCCGCTTGGGCTATCTTCAATATGATGGGCTTTTATCCGGATTGTCCCGGAGAACCGGCTTATACGCTGTCTACTCCGGTATTTGATAAGGTGACCATAAAGCTCGACCCTAAGTATTGGGGACGCGACCAACTGGTGATAGAGACGGAACGCCCGTCGGCAGAGTCGCTTTATATCCGTGAAATGGAACTGGGAGGAAAAAAACTGTCCCGATATCGTATCACTCATGAAGAACTGGTGCAGAGTGGAAAACTGCGATTTAGGCTTCGATAGGTATTGTGAGTCAGGATAGCATCGGTGATGGTTTAGGTTGCCCGTCGTTGACAGAGTTCATGTCAGTGGCGGGCTTTTCTATGCAGGTTGGCTTCCGGCAGGCTGATAGGGTATTTCGAACCAGAATTCGGAACCTTTCCCCGGAATAGAGCTGACGCCCACTTTTCCGTTCATTTTCTCGGCAATCATGGTGCAGATGGAGAGTCCGAGACCCGTGCCTTGTTTAAAACTGTTTAGCTTGACAAAGCGTTCGAATACATCCTTTTGCTTTTCAGGAGGAATGCCACAACCGGTATCACGGACAAAGAAGCGAATCCTGTCTTCTTGCGGCAGGTGATAACTAATGTCGATGAAACCTTCTTCCGTATGCTTGAGGGCGTTTGACAGATAATTGTTCAGTACTTGTCTTACCCGTTTGGGGACTGTGTGAATAATACAGTAATCCGCACCGGGCAGGAGACGTATACTGACTTCGGACGGAAGTTTCAGTTTTGCCATCGTCTGCATTTCATCAAGCGTCTTGTTTACATCCATATCTCCTTCTGTGAATTCGAGAATGCCGGCTTCGATGCGTGACAGGTCGAGAATATCGTTAATCAGTTGCAGCAGCAGCTGGGTGTTTTCTTCGATGATATGTATGTATTCCTTTGTATCTTCGTCTTGTATTGCATCGGAAAGTATGGAGGAGAATCCGACGATGGCGTTCAGTGGAGTGCGTATTTCGTGGCTCATGTTGGCGAGAAAAGCCGATTTCAGGCGGTTGGCTTCTTCTGCTTTCTCTTTGGCTGCCAGCAGTTCGGTTTTTGTTCCATATCAGGTAACGTCCTTCATCGTTTTTATCTTTTACTGTAGTGGCGATGGGAAGGTTCTCCAGAATACTTTCAAGGAAGAAACGGTATTTTTCGTTTTCCCGGCGTTGGACTTCATCTTCCGTAATGTCGCGTATGAAGGCTATGACATAATTTCTGTTGAGGTAGACCATGCGCACTGCGATATATAGTTTCTCACCACTTTCTATTCTTATCTTTAGGGTCAGGCTGTCCGAAGTGCGGGTATTCAGTACGCGTAACAGCGACGTCATGTATTTCCGGCATTCATCGGCGTCTGTCACCCCGGATAATCTGTCTGTTCAGACTTTTGTATTTGTGATTTATCCAGTATAGAAAGCTTGCAGATGTAACGGCAATTAACAGAAATAACTGTACTTCTCCAAATAATGTAAGATGCATACGCGGTGTCTTTCATTTCGTCTGTCCTCATTGACGAAGGTTATTATATAAAAAGCGCGAGGACTGTTATTGTCTATCTGCATTCGAGGCTCTGGAAAATGCCCACACCGTTAATAGACAACAGCCCCCACGCCTAAGTATATAATAACATAGACGTGAAGAAACTGTTGCTATTATCCTGCGGTGTTTAAGAGAATTTTCCAGATTCCGAATAGCAGGGATAATAACTTTCGCTTCTTGCGTTCTTATCGAATCGAGTCAAAAGTGACGTTATCACTATAACAGCCAAGACTTTGGTGCAAAAGTAGTATATTTTTCGGGATGTACGGTATGATGAGGACAATAAAGTGTATATGCAAACAAAGCGTGATGGTATTTGACCGTCACGCTTTGTATAGTCTGCCATTAAAAGTTGTTGTTCCGGGCAGCGGGTCGCATGAATTGCCGTCGCGCTCTTCCATCAGTTGCAACATGGCGTCCAGGTCTTGCTTTTCATAAGCGGTAATCAGGCGTTTGCTTTGGTCGATACCTTTCTCAATGTCGCTGATGGCGCAGTAGAGGAGGCTTGCCTGGCGTTGCAGCGTCTGGCTGTTGAACAGAATGTCTATTTGTGACTGGGCTGTTTCCAGACCGCCAATTTTCTTGCCTTGCTGTGCGGCCTGCTGCTGGAAGTAAGTGTCAAGCTGTTCTTGCGGGTTGAAGCCCGGAGTGTGTTTCATGTAGAGCAGGACGACAAGCTGCTGGTTGATGGCAGCCGGTTTCAGTTGTGCCAGCATGGCAATGTCCACCATCATGTTTTCCTTGATGGCTTTGCCTACTTCTTCGTATTGTTCGGGAGTAAAGAGGCTTTGCAGCGTGGTGTCTTTGGGCATCATCATCTGCTGTTGCATGCTTTGCATGAAGGCGGGAGTCGCCATTTCGCTCATCACAACTTCCCCGTAGACTTGGGCGGTTTCGCTCATGGCCTGCGGCATGGCGGCAATGCTTTCCTTTATACTGAGTGGAGAGAGGTGATAAGTACCGAAAATATAGGATGGTTTCTCTAATCCTTTACCGGATACTTTCCATAAAAGTTGTGCATTGGCGCTCAGCGCAATGCTGATGAATAAGAGGATGCCTAAAAGTTTCTTCATTGTTTTCTTCTTTTAATAGTTTCTGGACTATCAGTCGGGACAGAGTAAAGAAAATCACAAGAAGGGAAAAATTAGTATTATTTTATTCTTCCTCCGCAGAGCCAGTGTTGGGTGTAATATTTTTCCCGGAGGTTGCTGACTATGACTCCCTGGCTGGTGCTGGCATGTATAAACTTGCCGTCCTTGAGGTAGATGCCTACGTGTGCCACTTTTTTGCGGGAAGCACGGCTGGTGAAGAACACCAAATCTCCCTCACGCAAGTTGCGGCGGGAGATTTTACTGCTCTCTTTCAGTTGCCCGTCTGTGCTTCTCGACAGACGGGTGTGGTAAACTTTTTTATACAGTTGCGATACCAGTCCGGAGCAGTCCGTTCCACGTTTGCTGTCGCCACCTGCGCGATAGGGGGTGCCTATCCATTCGGAGGCATGGATGTATAGCTTGTGGTTGTCCTGCAGTTCAATATCCACTCCCAAACGGACGGATGCCTGCGCCAGGGCTTTGTAGTCCAGGCGTGGCGCGGAAGTATGGCAGGAACTTAAGCCTATCAATATGATGGTAAGAGCTACTATATAAGAAAGATATTTTTTCATGCTTCCGAATTTTTTTCTTCTACCGTTTTATCTTCTTTTTCCGTTATTTCTTCTACGGCTGCTTCTACTACCGTTTCTTCTACCACGGCTTCTTCCTCCACACCGACGTTGAAGTAAGCTTCCAATTCCTGCTCGGCAGAGTTGTTCTCATTTCGTATATCGCGGATAATAACACCGTTTTCTAACAATGCAATACGTGGACAAACGTCCACTGTGTGATTCAGGTTATGGCTGGAAATGATGACGGTGGCTCCGTGCTCTTCATTGTATCTTTTCAGCAAGTGTTTGATTACAGACTGTGAACTGGGGTCAAGGAAGTTGAACGGTTCATCCAGAATCAACAGTTGCGGGTGATGTAGCATAGCGGAGATGATGCCGATTTTCTGCTTGTTTCCGGCAGAATAGTTGCGTATGAATTTTTTCTGCCCCATCACTTCGCCGTTCATGAAGCGTTCGAAGGGAAGCAGGCGTTCGTCTACCTCCTCTTTCTTCAGACCGTACATCTTACCGATGAAGTAGAAGTATTCTTCGGGGGTGAGGTAGTCTATCAGGAAACCGTCGTCTATAAAGGCTCCCGTGAAGTTCTTCCAGTCCTCGCTTTTGCTGACGTCAATGTCATTGATGGTTACATTGCCCCGGTCTGCCTGCAGTAAGTCAAGAATAAGCCGGAAGAGGGTGGTCTTGCCTGCACCGTTGTTGCCTACCAGTCCCAGCATATCGCCTTGCCCGATGGTGTAGTTCTCTATATCTACGGCTTTTTTTGTGCCGAAATTCTTTTGTAAATTGTTGATGCGTATCATGTTAGTGATTGATGTTTAATGATTTCTATTTCTGTCTACTGTCCCTGAAGCCTTCCATATTCTTGTAGCGGCGTTTCATGAGTCGGTGATATACATTCATCAGCCAGAATTTGGAAGTGGCGATGAATGCCACGCCGATGCCGATAAGTATCCAGGGGGTGACCTCTTTGCCAAAGATGGCATTCAGTGCAAAAAGCAGCAGTAAAGGTATGCCGAAAGCACCTCCTGAAATCAGATTCTGCAGACCGGTGCCTATATTCTGCCGGCTGGTCATCTTTGAATTCAGGTCGGTAGTCTTGTTGTTGTAGACTGCCAGTTGGAACAGACAGCAGTATACGGCTCCCGGAATGAATATCAGCCATGCAATGCAACCGAGTACGGATACCTTCCCGGTAACCATACCGGGAATCATCAGAATCGTAGGAATGAGCAATGCAATGCTGTACAGTATGTATTTGGCACGCAGCAGCGAGTAGATAGATTCCTTGCGGCTCATCAGTCCGTCAATGTAATTGCCTTCGTAACCCATCAGTGTGCTGAGGAACATGATGCCGAAGATAATGTAATTATAAAGGACGAAGAAATCTCTCAGACCTCCGTCATACACATCGGAAAAGCTAATGATACTACTGAACATTATCACTACACCGGTGATGGAATAGAGCGAACGCTTACAAATCTTGTTGCGTAGCAATAACTTGAGTTCCAGTCTCATGTATTCGCCTATTTCGCCGTAGCGGTCGAGGAATTTGTATTCGGATACATGTTTTATCCGTGTATCTTCCACTTTGTTCAGTTCATTGTAGATGAGTTTCTGCATCAGGGTGCGGTTGATGAACCACATGAGGGCGATGGCAGCCAGTACACCGATGAATGACAATATATTACCGGTGATGAACCCTTCTCCCAGATTGACAAAACAGTCGAAAAGCGGACTGTTGTCCGGAATGAATAGTGCGGCGGCAATGCCACCATATACTACTACCGGTAATGCCAGCCACCAGATGCGCTCACCCATCAGTGTGCGGCACAACAAGAACCAGTAGTTATTGAATACCATCAGCAGCCAGATGCCAATGCAATAGGTCAGCACACCACTGATTCCATAGAATTTGGTGACGGTGATGATGGAAAACGGAACAAACAGAAACAGCCAGAACAGATTGAAGCCATCCAGTCCGGAACGGATCAGCAGGAAGTCTATAAGACGATTCCGTTTGATGGGAAGCAGTAGGTAGGGCTTCACTTCCTGGGTGGGTGTTTTTTGGAAAGGCAGGCGTATCAGGAAATCCAGCACAAGGACAAATATCAATCCGGAGTTCATTACGTGATAGGCTTCTGTGGCACCACCGTCAAAGGCGAATGCAAAGGTCGTACCGAAGAATATCAGGTAACCGGCCCAGAAGACGAACATGAAGTACATCCAGAATTTTCCGAATTTACTTTTTTCGTACATCGGATTTCGTTTTTCTGCCAGTTTTCCGTGCTTGCGCAAATCTAAGAAAAGACTCATAGTATTTGTATATATAGAGTTTGTATAAAAAAAGCTGCGCTGCCTTTCATCGAACAACGCAGCCTTCTGTGTGTATGGCTCTCTTATTCTTTGTCAGGAGTTTCAGGACTGATCATTGATACCTCAATCTCGTTCTTCTGCTTGAACAAGTCGTCGGTGAACTTCTGGATGTCCTTCACGGTGATGCTGTTGACAATCTGTTCGTAATCCTTTATCGGATTCATACCGGTGAACAGGTATTCGTCAATGCTTCCCAGCCAGTAGCTGTTCTTTCGGATATTTGCTTAATTGGCCGCCTACATATACACCGTAAGTGCCCCCTTCGTCTTCACGTACCTTGGCTGTATAAACCAAGTCGAGAATCTGGCTGGTCATACTCAGCAGGATGTCATTTTTCAGGTCGTACTTGCAGTCACCGTTCAGCAGGACAAAGTTCGACGCTTTGGCAGTTTCCTGCTTCCGTACGAATTCGTTCTTATAAACTCCCTGGCGCATGTCCACTTTATTGTCCTTGAATGTTTCCTTGCGGTTGATGGCAGGCAGTGAACCCAGGTACTCGGCGATGAGTGGTTTCATTTTGTCAATCATGTCCGCCTTTATTCTGGCTCTTCTGGGATGGTGCATGTAAATACCGGCCGAGACAGAGTCACTGAACGCCACCTGGGGATTCATTTCCATATTCTGCAAAGCAGCTTTGTTGCGGTTCTTGTAGGATGCGAAGGCATCGTCGTCACGGCGTGGAGCGGTGAACGTCAAGTAAGTGAGCTGCATCATTGTTTCGAAGTCTTTCGGTGAACAGCTGCCATTGACGGTTTCTGTCTTGTCACCGATACCATAGCTGACGGAAGCTTTCTTGCCGGCCAGAACTTTTTCCAGGTCTACGGCACTGAAATTACCCAGACCACCGACACTCACTGCATCCAGTCCGTTGATGTTGATGATTTCCGAGTCGGGGAACAAGGAACTACCGCCTAGGCTGACTCCCTTCATGCGGATTTCGTCTGCCTTGAAATCTGTCTTCTTGATAATGACCTTGACTCCGTTGGAGAGTGTCAGCGTTGTAGTGCCGAATGTATCATCTGTCTGCTCGGATACAATCTTTCCGCCTTTCGGGGCTTCGGCCATCAAAGGTTCATCCGACACCTTGTCTACGTAGGCAGTCAGTTTTTCAGCTTTAATATCTTTCAGAATCTTCTTGATTGCATCTTCTGTCGGCATTTTCAATCCTTCCTTATCCGGACCGAGAATTGCGACTACCTGGTTACTGTCTGTCACGAGGGCTTGCATCATCTGGTTCAGTGCGGCAACCGGAATGGCGGGAGCTATCTGATTGATGATGGCGTATTCGTTTTCGATGCCCGGAATCGGTTCGTTATCGAGGAAATGACGGACATATTCATCCACGTACTCTTCATTCTTGCGTTTGTCACGCTCGTTATAAGCAGATTCCAGTTGGCGCAGATATTCGGCACGGGCACGGTTGTATTCCGTTTCCGTAAAGCCGAATTGGCGGGCGCGTTCTGTTTCGCGCAGGAGAGTGGCTATTCCATTTTCTATGGCATCTTCCTTGCAGACAACGACACCGGTGAAGGCATCTTTGGTTTTGGCAACAAAGAAATCATCGTCATAAGTGGCGGCATATATATAAGGAGGATTGGCGGTCTGTACCAATTCGTTCAGACGCGCATTCAGCATATTGTTGATGAGCGTGGTTGCATAATTCTGTACCAGATAGCCCATGTCGCCTTTCTGCTCGTCAGGAGTGGCTTCGTGCTTGTTGAAGATGAGGGCTTGTACATTGGACTGTTCCTTGTCCTGATAAACCAATACAATAGGCTCCTTGTTGTCGTTTACCGGATAGTACTCGCGTTTGGCAGCATTGGGCTGGGCGGGAATATCAGAAAACATTTTCTTGATTTGGGCTTCGATGGTGTCCACATCTATATCGCCAACTACCACAATACCCTGAAGGTCCGGACGGTACCACTTTTCATAGTAGTCTCTCAAAGTTTGCGGTTTGAAGTTCATAACGACCTCCATCGTTCCGATAGGGAAACAAGTGGCATACTTCGTTCCTTCGAACATGACTGGAAGCATCTTCTCCTGGAAGCGTTGTATGGCGCTCATACGGGTGCGCCATTCTTCGTTGATGACTCCGCGTTCTTTGTCTATTTCCTTCGGGTCCAGGGTCAAATCGTTACTCCAGTCGTGCAGAATCAGCAGGCAGGAGTCGATGGCTCCCGGAGTAGTGACCGGCACATTGGAAATGTTGTATACGGTTTCGTCTACGGAAGTATAGGCGTTCAAGTTCTCACCGAATTTCACCCCGATACGCTCCAGGTATTGCTTCAGTGCATCACCGGGGAAGTGGGTCGTTCCATTGAAACACATGTGTTCCAGGAAGTGGGCAAGGCCGCGCTGGTCGGCTTCTTCCTGAATGGAGCCTACCTTTTGGGCAATGTAAAAGTCGGCCCGGTTTGCAGGCTGGCTGTTCTTGCGGATATAATAGGTCAATCCGTTGTCCAACTTTCCGATACGGACATTTTTGTCGACCGGGATAGGCGGCATTTGCTGTGCAAATACCTGCTGAAAATTGCAGCAAAGAATTAACGCTACAATCCATAAACCACGTAATAGATGTTTCATATTATTATGAATTTAAATTGTTCTTGAACTATCTGTCGGACAGCCCTTGGATAAATCACAACTTCTGTTGTTTTTTTCGGATTCCATTCCGGATAAATGGAATTTATCTGACTGCTTCTCGGATGCGGACCAATTTGGTCAGCAGGTCTTCCAGCAGGTCGAGTTTCAGCATGTTGGCGCCGTCACTCTTGGCTACGGCGGGATTTTCGTGGGTTTCGATGAACAGTCCGTCTACACCTACGGCAACACCGGCTTTGGCTACGGTCTCGATAAGTTGCGGCATACCTCCCGTGACGCCACTGGTCTGGTTGGGCTGTTGCAAGGAGTGGGTTACATCCAGGATGACGGGGAAACCGAAGGTCTGCATTTCGGGGATGCCGCGATAGTCGATGACTAAATCCTGATAACCGAAAGTAGTTCCGCGTTCCGTCAGCATGACGTTCCTATTGCCTGCTTCCACTACTTTATCAGCCGCAAAGCGCATGGCAAGCGGAGAGAGGAACTGCCCTTTCTTGATGTTGATGGTTTTTCCGGTTTTGGCGGCGGCTACAAGCAGGTCTGTCTGCCGGCAGAGGAAGGCGGGAATTTGCAGAATATCCACATATTCGGCAGCCATGGTGGCTTCTTCGGC
>PPYF01304532.1_pt1 | contig 21787 bp, 17 predicted proteins | sample 1559871 | NCBI WGS metagenome assembly PPYF01 (sample SAMN08240021, study PRJNA423297) | Human gut metagenome, whole genome shotgun sequencing project.
GAATATTCATACATATATTATCTAATTTTTTTTGCGAGATGTCAATAAATATATTATGCATTTTATTAAAAAATTCGGAAATTTTCTGTGAAGATTCACAAATTGGGGGGATTGCCATAAGTCCCTTTACCGAAACACCGTCCAACTCGGCAATTTGACAAAGCAATTCTTCAAGCTGCTCGGGCATTACCCCTGACTTATTCTCTTCTCTGCCGATATTAACTTCAACAAGAACATCGCATTTCCTGTTGATTTTAAGCGCCTGTTTGGAAATTTCACCGGCAAGCTTAATCGAATCAACAGACTGGATAAGATCGACTTTATCAATAATCTGTCTGACCTTATTTGTCTGCAAATGACCGATAAACTGAAGAGAACAGTTGTCAAGGTTATACTTATCATACTTTGACAAAAGCTCCTGAACCTTGTTTTCACCTATGTGGTCAAGACCGAGAGAAATTGCATAATTGATAACCTCAGGCTCAACCATTTTTGTTGCGGCAAGAAATGTGATATCTTCACGCTTTCTTCCGGATTTTTCAGCCGCCTCTGCAATCCTCTCATCAATGTATTTGTAATTATATTCAACATCAGTTAATAACTTTTCCGTCATATAAATCATCTCCCTCAAGAATTACCCGATCGTACAATTCAACCGTTGTGCCGTTAACCAGTTCCTTGCTGTCCGGATCGGGATCGCATATTACATAATCATCATCAGCATACAGAATTGAAATCTGTCTGAATCTTACTTCACTTCCGTGAAGTACATAAACGCCCTGAACCTTAACCTGTTCAGTGTGTTTGTTGTCATTTTCGTCATAAGTTGTCTTTGTTACATAGTCATCATGAATAGCTTTTTTGCTGATTCTAAGTCCGGTGTAAGTTCCAAGACCGATTTCAATGGGTTCCTGTCTTGCCTGCGCAAGGTCAGGATTCATATAGTCACATTCAAGGATAAGGAGTGCATCGCTGTTCTTCGTTTTCTGATATATTCTTTTGATAACGGCAGGAATGCTTTCTGATGACGCATCGGAAAACAATACAGTTGCGGAACCGTCCCAAAGAGAAAGTCTTGTTGCCTCATCGGCAGTAACCTTGCAGGCTACATACCATTTTAGCCCACTGACAACCTTTCCCGCAACATTATCGGATACCTTAGTCTGTTTAACATTTTCGAGGTCAGAAACAGTCAAACGGTCAAGATTATTGTAATCAAGAGCATTTTCATAGCCGTCACAATGTGAGAGAAAGTAGCCTGCTTTCTCTGTAGTTATTGCACCTGTTGACTTTCCTGCCTTGCTTTCCAGAGTTGTTATTTCGCTCTGGAGTTCTGATATTCTGTCGTTAAAATTAGTTATCTTTCCGGTATAAATTTGTCGCTGATTTATTGAGTAAAGCAAATCATTTGTAACATCGTCAATATCAGACAAATTACCGTCGTTGACACTTTTTATATGTAAAATGATGTTATTATTTATATTGTTGTTTATGGTGTCAATACCGATATTTCCGGCGGTGCTTGTTTTCTGCAATGTCTGCAAATTGGTGAGCTGCTCTTGCAGGGCGCTGATTTTTGACTGTGATGCCGCATCATCATCACTTGCATATGTCTTTGCAATCTCACCGCCTGCTTTTACTTCGTCACCGTCGTGTACAGTGTAGGAAAGCACTCCCGGGGTATTGTTCCTAATTATATTCTCATCTCGAATTATAAAACCGTTTGAATATATTTTATCGGACACAGTTGTCTGAACAGCATTTTCAGTCGGATACATTTTAAAGTTTGTGCTTATCAGCAAATATGCGGCATACACTACCGCAAGCACCGACAATGCAATCATTAAAATGCGTCTGAAAAGCAATTTATCCATAAAGTCAGCCTCTTTCAATTACAGCCTTTGCATAGCTGTATATTTCTTCAAATGAATTATATTCATCAATATAAATCCAGTTAATCTCTGTATCCCGCTTAAACCATGTAATTTGCCTTTTGGCATATCTGCGGGTTTCCATTTTCAATTTTTCAACACAATCATTTAAGCTTTTGCTGCCCTTAAAATAAGGAATAAGCTCCTTATAGCCTATCGCCTTTACCGATGTATAGCTCAATTCGGAGTTGATAACTCTTTGAGCCTCCTCAAGCAATCCTTCATCAAGCATAATATCGACACGCCTGTTAATTCTGTCATAAAGCACCTGCCTGTCACGACAGTTAAGTCCAAGCTTAACCGCAGAATACGGTGACGGAATATTATGCGATTCTTTAATTTGTTCCGTAATTGTTTTGCCTGTCGTTTTATAAAATTCAATAGCACGGATTATTCTTTTTATATTTCTTCCCTCACGAAGTCTTTGCGCCGATTCAGGGTCAAATTCAGAAAGCATATCAAGCAGCCTGTCAGTTCCGTCTTCTTCTCCGATTTTACGAAGCTTTGAGCAATACTCATCATCTCGCTTATCATCGCTGAAAGAAATATTGTTCAAAAGAGAATCAACATAAAGTCCTGTGCCTCCTACAATAAACGGAAGCATTCCTCTTGAGTGAATATCGGCGATGCACTTCGACGCGTCGTTTACATACGAAGCAACAGAATATGTTTTGTCAGGCGGAAGAAAGCCCATCATATGATGAGGAACTCCGTCCATTTCAGCCTTTGTCGGTTTGGCTGTGGCAATCTGCATACCGCTGTAAATTTGCATTGAGTCGGCAGAAACTATTTCTCCGTTAAAATGCTTTGCAAGTTCAACCGAAAGCTTTGTCTTGCCTGATGCGGTAGGTCCGACAATTGAAACAACCTTAATTGAATTTTCCAAAAAATCACACCCTGCCAAACTGTTTTTCAATTTCACCCTTTGTCAGCACAATGCAAATCGGTCTTCCGTGAGGGCAATACTTTATTTCGGGATGTTCCTCAAGATGTTTTACAATTCCGATAAGCTCCTCGGGAGTGCTTTTGTTTCCTGCTTTAATGGCGGAACGACACGCAACATTGCAGTAAAACCACTCCATTTTTTCAGTAAAAATATCATTTTTTCCCTGAGCTATATAATCTGCCATCTCAGTGATACAATCACTGATTTCAGCGGCAGGAATATACTGCGGCGAGCATCTGACAATAACTGTACTGTTGCCGAAATCTTCAACCTCAAAGCCGCAGTCAGCAAACATATTAAGATTGTTTATTGCCGCGTCATATTCGGTCTTACCGAGGCTGACAGCAACAGGAGAGAGCAAAATCTGCCTGTTATCGGCGGTTCGTTCTGATTTAAGCTTCTCGTAAATTATCCTTTCATGTGCCGCGTGCTTGTCTATTAAAATAATTTCTTTATTATTTTTTTCTGCAATAATGTATGTGCTAAAGGCCTCTCCGATATATTTGATGCTCGTCTGATTATCGTTTACAAGAACAGGCTCTTTTGATTTCTCAATAGATTCTTCCGAAACAATTACATTAACCTCTTTAGGCTTACTGATTGAATTTTTCTCGGAGATTTTTTCTGTATTATCAGATTTCTCATATTTATCCAAAGCGTGAGGAGATGTTTGAACAGTTTCAGATTTAACGGTTGGTTTAAAAGATTTTTCTTCTTTAGAATTGTTTATTGCCTGCCTGCTAAATATATTAAAGGGATTTGTTACATCGGCAACCTTAATATCATCAATTGATTCAGGCACAGATACAGCCGGCTTATTTTCACCTGTTTTTACATCATTAAATGCAACATCGGAAAAAGGATTAAAATCATCGGATTTTGCTTGAGAAGCGTCAGGTTCTGCAGCTTCGTTTTTTTGTTTTTCCGTTTTCTGAGGGACAAACCGCTTTAGTTCCTGAATAAGTTTTTGTTCGGAAGCATTTGAAACGGGTTTATTTAAAATTGCAGGTGCATTATTAAACGGATTAAACTTGTTCTGAACTTCATTGAAAGCGGTTTCCTTTTTAAACGATGCTTTCTTTCTGCTGTCATACTTCATAAGCGAAGATTTTACAGCATGATAAATTGCATCGAAAACAGGTCTTTCGTTTATAAATCTGACCTCAAGCTTTGAAGGATGCACATTGACATCAATAATTTCACAAGGAAGGTTGATATTAAGAACGCATGACGGAAATTTTCCGACCATAATTGAGCCCTTAAAAGCCTCCTCAAGTGCAACCATAGCCGTTCTGGTTTTGATATATCTTCCGTTAATGAAGAAATTTTGCATATTACGGTTAGGTCTTGAATGTTCGGGCTTTGAAATATAGCCGTAAACCTTTATTGCATCAAGCTGATATTCAACAGGAATAAGACCGTTCGCAAAATCCTTGCCAAAAACCGAATATATTGCAGAAATAAGCTTTCCGTCGCCGAATGTGCGAAGAACCTGCTTACCGTCTTTAATATATGTAAATGCGATTTCGGGATGTGACAATGCGGTTTTGTCAATTATATTTGAAACTGCGTTGCCCTCCGAAACATCCTTTTTCAAAAATTTTGCACGGGCAGGAATGTTGTAGAACAAATCTCTTATTACAAAGGTTGTTCCGACAGGACAGCCTGCGTCATCAAAGCTCTGTTCCTCGCCGCCGTCAATTTCGTATGAAGTTCCGATTTCTTCATTTACATTCCTTGTAATAAGCTGTAATCGTGACACCGCACAAATTGATGCAAGAGCCTCTCCTCTGAATCCGAGCGTAGAAATACTGTCAAGATCGGATTCAACCTTAACTTTACTGGTTGCGTGTCGCAAAAAGGCAACTTTGATGTCGTCACGGAAAATACCGCAGCCGTCATCGGCAACACGCATGAATGTTGTACCGCCGTTTTTTATCTCAACTGTAATATGCTTTGCACCTGCGTCAATTGAGTTTTCAACAAGTTCCTTGATAACCGATGCCGGTCTTTCAACAACCTCGCCTGCCGCAATAAGCTCTGCGACATGCTTGTCAAGCACATTGATTACACCCATTTGTGTCACCTCCTAACATTAAATCATACCCTTAAGTTCATAAAGCAAGTTCATTGCTTCGATTGGAGTAAGAGTATTTATATCTGTATTTTTCAGCCTTTCAACCACAGGGCTTTCAGCCGCACCCATAAGTGAAAGCTGCATATTATCTGAATTATCCTGCTTTTGAATACCGGCGTTCTCGTTTTTATATTTACCGTGTTCAAGGTCTTTTAAAATTTCTTTTGCTCTTGAAATTACAGACTGCGGAATGCCTGCAAGCTTTGCAACCTCGATTCCGTAGCTGTCATCTGCTCCGCCGGGAACAATTCTTCGCAGAAAGGTAATATCATCGCCACGCTTTTTAACGGCTATGTTATAGTTCTTTACACCGTCAAGAAGTTGTTCCATAACCGTGAGTTCGTGATAATGAGTTGCAAAAAGCGTTTTTGCGCCGAGTTTTTTCCTGTCGGCACAAAATTCAAGTACAGCTCTTGCAATGCTCATACCGTCAAAGGTCGAAGTACCTCTGCCGATTTCGTCAAGAATAAGCAAGCTTTTTGAAGTTGCATTTTTTATGATATTGGCAACCTCGCTCATTTCAACCATAAAGGTTGACTGTCCCGAAGCAAGATCATCGGAAGCACCTACACGGGTAAAAATGCTGTCAACAACTCCGATTTCGGCAGAAGACGCCGGAACAAAGCTGCCTATCTGCGCCATAAGAACAATAATGGCAATCTGGCGCATATATGTTGACTTACCTGCCATATTGGGGCCGGTAATAATTGCTACTCTGTCATTGGCAGAATCAAGGCTGACATCATTCGGAACAAACGGTGCATCCTTTAATAGAGCCTCAACAACAGGATGTCTCGAATCCTTAATTCTTATAGCAGTTGAAAGGTTTACATCAGGTCTTATGTATCTGTTGTCAGCCGCCACATTTGCAAGTGATGTAATGACATCAAGATTTGCAATTGCTTTTGCTGTATTTTGAATCCTTTCAAGGTTATCGGAAACAGCCTTCCTCACATCGTCAAAAAGATTATATTCAAGAGCAACGGATCTGTCTTTTGCACCGAGGATTCTGCCCTCTACATCTTTCAAATCCTGAGTAATATATCTTTCACAATTGGTGAGTGTCTGCTTTCTTATGTATGTTTCGGGTACCATGGATTTATATGAGTTTGAAACCTCTATATAATATCCGAATACCCTGTTATAGCCGACTTTAAGCTTAGGGATTCCCGTAGCCTCTCGCTGTTCGGCTTCAATTGCGGCAAGAATTCCCTTTGAGTCATTCATATCGCCTGTCACGGAATCAAGTTCTTCGTTATAGCCTCTCTTAATCATACCGCCTTCACGGACTGTAAAAGGAGGTTCTTCAACTATTGCAGAATCAATAAGAGAATGAATGTCCTCAAGCTTATCAATGCTTTTGTAAATATATTTCAAATAAACCGATTTGCAATCAACGAGTAAATCCGAAATCTGCGGAAGGTTCTGAATTGCTCCGCAGAGTGAACGCAAATCTCTTGCATTTGCAGAGCCGTAAACAATTCTTGTCATAAGTCTTTCAATATCAAATATGCCCGAAAGAGCGTCCGTAATATCCATACGGAGCATATTATCGTTTACAAGCTCTTCAACCGCACTTTGGCGGTTATTGATTGAAGTTATGTTAAGCAAAGGATGTTCAAGCCATGAACGCATAAGGCGTTTGCCCATTGCGGTTTTTGTCTTGTCAAGCACCCACAAAAGCGAACCCTTCTTATCCTTTGTCAGCATTGTCTGCGTGAGCTCAAGATTACGCTGTGTGTTGTAATCAAGGCTCATATATTGATTTTCTTTGTAGAACTCAATGTGATTTATTCTTTCAAGACCCGTTTTCTGGGTATCACGAAGATATGAAAGCAACGCACCCAAAACGCTTACAACAACAGGCTTGTCCGATACAGTACTGTATTCATCCGCAAACTGTGATTTTACAACATCAGTACATACCGATTCGTCAAATTTTTCATCCTCGAGCATTTCAACTCCTGCCGAAAGTTTCGCTTTAATGAACTTAGGCAATTCTTTCAGCTTTACAATATCACCGCCAATAAGAATTTCACGGGGATTATAGCTTGTAAGCTGATTGGTAAGAACATTGTAGCTGTCATTACCTTTGATTTCCGTAGCGTATAATTCTCCTGTGGAAATATCACAAAAGCAAAGTCCTATAGCTTTATTTTTGGAAAACATACAGCAAATGTAGTTATTTTTGCTTTCATCAAGCATACTTGACTCCATTACCGTACCCGGAGTTATTACCCGAATGATATCACGCTTTACAAGACCTTTTGCCTTTGCGGGGTCTTCGGTCTGCTCACAAATTGCAACCTTATAGCCCTTTGCAACAAGTCTTGCAATGTAACCCTCACAGCTGTGAAACGGCACTCCGCACATGGGAGCACGCTCGGCCTGTCCGCAGTCCCTTCCTGTAAGAGTAAGTTCAAGTTCCTTTGATGCAAGCTTTGCATCATCGTAAAACATTTCGTAGAAATCTCCAAGTCGGAAGAACAAAATGCTGTCTTTGTTTTCTTCTTTTATTTTGAAATACTGCTGCATCATTGGAGATAACTCCGCCATTTGTTTCACTTCCTTAACAAAATTTAGAACCGTTTATCGAACCGTTTATCAGCCGCAGCCGCCGCAGGTAGCACAGCTTCCCGAGCAAGATGACTGGATGTAATCGGCTGTTTCAGGGTCTGCACCCTCGGCAGACTGCTGAACAATTGCGAGAACTCTGTTTGCAACAACATCAAAGGCTGCCTTTGCATCATTGTAGGCAATCATATTCTCGTTTGACATAATCTGAGAATATGCCTCTCTCATCTCAGTATTAAGCTTAGAAAGCTTTTCCTGATCTCTTTCTTTTTTAGATGCCTCATTGTTGATTGACATTCTCTTAAGATTAAATTCACCGATAAGACGCTGAAGCTCCATATCTGCATCTGCATTCTTCTGAGCGTCCTGCAATTTTTTATATGATTCTTCTTCCTGAATGAGTTTTCCAAGTTCCCTTGCCTTCTCAATGATATCCATAGTTTTAACCTCCGATTATTTTACAAGCTCACCCTTTAATATCCAGTTGCGAGCCTTTGTTATTTTTACATTTCTGAATGTTCCGATACAGTCCTTTGATCCTTCAAGCTCAACAATTATGTTGCCGCTTGTACGGCCGCACAATTCACCGTTCTTATCGTTTTCACCTTCAATAAGTACCTTTTCGGTTTTGCCAACCATTGAAGAACAACGCTTTGCCGCAATTTCTTCCTGAACATCAAGAAGCTCACGGAACCACTTTGATTTTTCTTCCGCCGGAATAGGATCGTCCATTTTAGCCGCAGGAGTACCGACTCTTGGCGAGAAAATAAAAGTAAAGAGCGATGTGAACTCAACCTCACGGATGAGGGATAAAGTTTCTTTGAAATCTTCATATGTTTCGCCGGGAAAGCCTACAATAATATCACTTGTAAGTGAAAGACCGTCAATTTTTTCTTTTGCATAATTGATTATTTCAAGATACTTTTTGCGGTCATAATGACGGTTCATTGCCTTAAGCACTCTGTCCGAACCGCATTGAAACGGAAGATGAAGATGCTTGCTTATATGAGTACCCGACGCAATTGTGTCAATAAGTTCCTTTGAACAATCCTTCGGGTGAGATGTCATAAAGCGAAGCCAATAATCGCCGTCAATTGAATCGACCTCACGCAAAAGCTGTGAAAAGTTTACTTTCTCGGAAAGACCTTTTCCGTAGGAATTTACATTCTGACCGAGAAGGGTAATATCTTTATAACCCGACTCAATCATATTTTTAGCCTCAGAAACAATAATATTCTTTTCACGACTGCGTTCTCTGCCTCTTACATAAGGCACAACGCAATATGTACAGAAGTTGTTGCAGCCGTACATAATCGGTAACCAACCCTTGAAAGTGCCGTCACGCTTGACAGGAAAGCCCTCATAAAGCTGATTATCGTCATTACCTCTTTCAAACACTCTCTTTCCGTCAAGAAGAGCGTTATACATAAGCTCAGGAAAATGGTGCAATGAATGAGTACCAAACACAAGTCCCACAAAAGGAAAGCTCTTGTAAATTCTGTTTGCAATATGCTCCTGCTCCATCATACAACCGCACAAAGCAATGAGAATCTGGGGATGCTTACGCTTGAGATTTTTTAACGCTCCGACATTGCCGAACACTCTGTCCTCGGCGTGTTCTCTTACGGCACAGGTATTAAAAAGTATGAAATCCGCATTGTCGGGTTCGTCTGCAAACTCAAATCCTGACTGTTCAAGCATACCTTTGATTTTTTCACTATCAGCCACATTCTGCTGGCAGCCGTATGTTCTGATATACGCAACAGGCTTCTCTCCTCTTTTGCGGATATCCATAATTTCAGCTATTAAATTCATATACTCCGATTGTTTTTCGGAAATTTTCTGACTGTCAGGCAAAGAAATGCCTCCTAACCCATTGTATTAACTGTTAGATTATAACACAAGATATACGGTTTTTCAATGTTTTTCACAGGTTTTTCAAAATTTACTTCTTATAAGTCTGAAACAGAGAACCGTATCCGGACGGTATATTACCGACTATTACGGATTGTGCAATTTCAAAATCGGTAGTAAATGTTATTTTGCCTGAATAATCAAGCGAGGTTGTCATTATTTTTGAGGTGAGCAAAAGCTTTATATGGTGGATTGTCTGATTTATTCCCGCTTGTTCAAATGTACTTATAACTTCCGAGGAAAAGCTTCCTGTAAGGTTAAAATTCACGGGAATGCAAGGTCCGACATTTGAGAGTATTGTAATATTCGTAAATGCACCGAGAGGTATTTCAATTTCATTGTCATATACCTTAGCTATTTCCTTCTGAACAGCTTTCGTGATGTCGGCTTTAATTCTGTTGATTTTGAATGAATCCGTTTCAATGGACTGCACATTTCCGTTTGTATCACAATTGATCTTTGCAATATCGCTGTAAGAATAATTAAGCTTGTCAAGTGTATTGTTCACTGCGTCACAGACAGAATTTACAGACAATATTTCAGCCTGAATTCTTATGTACTCCGGTCTGAAATCTGACAAATGCACTTCGCAGAAAACAGTAACACCGATAATCAGTAAAACCACAGTAAGAAGTATTTTCTTTAAAAGAACAAATTTTCTTTTACATCTTTTTCTGTACAACATAAAAACACCCCTCGTACATACTATACGAAGGGTGTTTGTTTTGTTAATTATTCTTCTGTGTCCGAACAACCGCCGCATGACGCACAATCGGCATCACACTCGTTGTCTTCCTCATCACTGAAGAGATTTGAAAAATCAAACTCGAGGTTTTCACCGCAGTTTGGACATTCGATTTCGCCTTCAAGAAGGACATCTTCGGAAACATTAAGCTTCTGACCGCATGAATCACAAGTCACCTCATAAAAAGGATTCTCTTCATCATCAAAATCATAGTCGTCATCTTCATCGTCATAATCTTCCATGTCATAGTCCTCGTCATCGTAAACATCAGACTCAACATCTGCAAGATCCTGATCAATTTCGTCAACCTGAGCGCTTAACTCATCGTAAAGCTCCTCCATATCGGATACTTCAAAAGCCATATCATCAAGAAGATCAACGATTGCGTTAATAACCTTTACTTCAGGCTTAGACTCATCAAGCTCAAGACCGTCGCAAAGACCGCGAATGTAAGAAATTTTTTCAGTAAGATTCATAACAGATTCTCCTGCAGAGATTAAGCTCTGCCCATATATTCGCCTGTTCTTGTGTCAATCTGAATAACCTCGCCCTCGTCAATGAAGAGGGGAACCTTAATTTCAGCACCTGTTTCAAGAGTTGCAGGCTTTGTAGCGTTAGTTGCTGTGTCACCCTTAAAGCCGGGATCTGTCTTTGTAACCTTAAGTTCAACAAAGTTCGGAGGCTCAATACCAAATACATTGCCCTTGTAAGAAAGAACCTTGCACACCATATTTTCCTTAACAAACTTAAAGCTGTCGCCGAGAACGCTCTTGTTAATCGGGATCTGCTCCCATGTTTCTGTATCCATGAAGTAGTAAAGATCGCCGTCTGAATAGCTGTATTCCATATCCTTTCTGTCAATGAAAGCTGTGGGATACTTATCGTTCGGGTTGAAAGTTTTTTCAACTACTGCGCCTGTAATAACATTTCTGATTTTAGTTCTTACAAATGCAGCACCCTTACCTGGCTTTACATGCTGGAATTCAATGATTGATACAACCTGACCGTCCATTTCAAATGTAACGCCGTTTCTGAAATCACCTGCTGATATCATTAGTAATACCTCCTAATTATCTTTCATACGGAAATACGGTAATGTATGCCGTAATATAACAATTTACATTATACATAACAATGACAAAAAATGCAAGACTTTTATTACACAATAATGAGTTCTTTGGGGAGTGAAACAAAGTTTTTGTAACCTGTATCAGTCACGCAAAGCATATCTTCAATGCGAACACCGAATTTACCCGGCAGATATATTCCCGGTTCATCGGTTATTATCATACCTTTTTTCAGCATTGTTTCACTTCTCGGAGATACAACGGGAGATTCGTGGATATCAAGACCCACACCGTGACCGGTTGCATGACCGAAATATTTTCCGTAACCGTTTTCTGAGATTATATCTCTTGCAATTTTATCGACATCAGAACATTTTGCTCCGGGTTTTACGCTGTCAAGTACAGCAAGCTGAGCTTTTAATACAATGTCGTAAACCTTTTTCATTTCTTCATCAGCCGACTTGATTGCTACCGTACGCGTAGTATCACTGTGATAGCCGTCAAAAATTGAGCCGATATCAAAAGTAAAGAAATCTCCCTCACTGACAATATCATCTGACGGAACTCCGTGAGGCAATGAAGTCTTTTTGCCTGTAATCGTAATGAGATCAAATGAAACGCCCTCGCCGCCGTTAAGCTTTATGAGATGTTCAAGCTCAAGTGCAACCCTGCGTTCGCTGACACCGGGTTTTAGGTAATTGAGCACTTCAAGATATGACTTTTCGGTTATCTCCTGAGCTTTGGCAATCTTAGCAATTTCGGACTTGTCTTTGATACATCTGATATTATCTATCTTATCATCAAGAATACTGTTGCAGATACAATCAATGCCGTTTTCGGAAAAAGCTTTTTTAAAACGGCTGTATTTTTCAACCGTAATATTTGAAGCCTCAAAAAGCACCTTCACAACAGAATTGTTCTTTAATTCGCTTATAAGGTCTTTAAAAAGCTTTGTAAAGCAAACCACTTTACAGCAGCTTGATTTTTTAAGTGCAGCCTCATAGTATCGAAAATCAACGAAAAGAACCGTTTCATTTTCAGTTACAAGCAAATAGCCTTCGCTGTGAAAAAATCCGCAAAAATAGCCGATATTTTTTTCATTAGTAATCAGAAGAGCCTGATTGTTGCTGTCAATAACCGTCTTTAAATTTTCAAGTCTTTGCTCAAATAAAGAATTTTGCATTACATCAAGTCCTTTAATGCATTAATTGCGAGAAAGTAACTGTTTTTGCCAAAACCTGCAATCTGACCTACACAAACAGGTGCGATTACAGATGTATGTCTGAACTCTTCTCTTGCGTGAATATTAGACATATGAACCTCTACGAAAGGAATCTTCACGCAAGCAATGGCATCTCTTAAAGCATAGCTGTAATGTGTGAGCGCACCTGCGTTAATTACAACACCGTCAAAGCTACCCTTTGCCGAATGAATTTTATCAATAAGATCTCCTTCGTGATTTGACTGAAAAACTTCGGCAGAAAAGCCGTTGCTTTCAGCATATGAAATAATCTGCTTTTCAATATCGGAGGCAGTTTCTTCACCGTATATTCCCTTTTCACGAACGCCTACCATATTGAGGTTAGGTCCGAGTATAATAAGAATCTTTTTCATAGTGTCACCTTTTTTCAAAGAAATATGAAGATAAAACAAAAAGCGGACAGAATGCTCTGTCCGCCTGTTTGATTACCTGTATTTGCGTTTGCGAGCTGCTTCGGATTTTTTCTTACGCTTTACAGAGGGCTTTTCATAAGCTTCTCTTTTGCGAACCTCAGCAATAACGCCAGCTCTGGCACACTGCTTCTTGAATCTTCTTAAAGCACTTTCAAGGGATTCATTCTCTTTAAGTCTAATCTCTGCCATCTATCTTCCCTCCCATCTGCCACCGGGCATGGGTAATTTGCATATAATTGCAAATGTTATTATACATTATCACTCGAATAATGTCAATAGCATTGTAGAAATTTAGGTTAAATTTATTTTAAGAGTTGAATTATGGCTTAACAACAAGATTTACAAGTTTTTTAGGAACAACAATCTCCTTAATAATATTCATTCCGTCAATTGCTTTCCTAACATTCTCGTCATTTTTGGCAAGCTCAAGAACTGTATCCTTGTCAGCGTCAACAGGGATATTGAGTTTAGTCTTAATTTTGCCGTTTACCTGAACGACGATTTCCACGCTTTCATCAACACATTTTGACTCGTCATATTTAGGCCATTCAGCTTCGGCAAGAATACCATTGCCAAGCTTACAAGCCTCGTAAACTTCTTCCGTAACATGAGGAGCAAACGGATTAAGGAGAATTGAGAAAATTCTGAGTTCTTCCTTATTGATTGACTTTACATTTGAAATATCGTTGATTAAAGCCATAAGAGTTGCGATGGCGGTATTGAACTTGATATTTTCAATGTCCTCGCCAACCTTTTTGATTGCCTTGTTAAACGCACTCTCAAGCTCGGGTCTGATTTTGTCACCGTCAATGAGAACATTCTGAAGGTTCCAATAACGCTCAACGAATCTGCGGCAACCTCTGATGCTTGCCTTACTCCACGGAGCAGCCTTTTCAAAGTCACCGATGAACATTTCATACAGACGCATTGTATCTGCACCGTATTCGTCAACGATTTCATCAGGATTTACGACATTGCCTCTTGATTTACTCATCTTCTCGCCGTTTTCACCGAGAATCATACCGTGCGAAGTACGCTTAGCGTATGGTTCCGGAGTAGGAACAACACCGATATCATAGAGGAACTTATGCCAGAAACGGCTGTAAAGAAGGTGGAGAGTTGTATGCTCCATACCGCCGTTGTACCAATCAACAGGTGACCAGTAGTTAAGAGCCTCTTTTGATGCAATGGCATTTTTATTGTGCGGATCCATATATCTGAGATAGTACCACGATGAGCCTGCCCACTGAGGCATTGTATCGGTTTCTCTCTTAGCCTTACCGCCGCAGCAAGGACAGGTTGTGTTAATCCAGTCTGTCATCTTTGCAAGCGGAGATTCGCCGTTATCAGTCGGTTCATATGACTCAACCATAGGCAGTCTGAGCGGAAGGTCTTTTTCATCAATCGGAACATAGCCGCACTTCTCGCAATATACCATCGGAATAGGCTCGCCCCAATAACGCTGACGGGAGAATACCCAGTCACGGAGCTTGTAATTTACCTTTGAATGACCTTTGCCCTCACTTGTGAGCCAATCAATAATTTTTTTCTTTGCTTCATCAACAGTAAGACCGTCAAGCATTCCCGAGTTGACCATAATGCCCTTGGCACAATCTGTGTAAGCCTCTTCCTGAACATTGCCGCCTTTAACAACTTCAATAATAGGAAGGTCGAATTTTTTTGCAAATTCCCAGTCACGGGTATCGTGAGCAGGAACAGCCATAATAGCACCTGTACCGTATGATACAAGGACATAGTCAGAAATAAAAATCGGGATTTCCTTATTGTTTACAGGGTTTATAGCATTAACGCCGTCAATTCTTACGCCTGTCTTTTCCTTTGCTACCTCTGTTCTTTCAAAGTCAGACTTACGCGCGGCAGCCTCCTGATACTTCTTTATTTCGTCCATATTTGAAATCTTGTCAGCCCACTTTTCAATCATTGGGTGTTCAGGAGAAATTACCATATATGTAGCACCGTAAAGTGTATCGGCACGAGTTGTATAAATTGTAAGTGTGTCGCCTGTTGTAGTTGTAAAATCAACCTCCGCGCCCTTACTTCTGCCGATCCAGTTCTTCTGCTGTGCTTTTACTCTGTCAGGATAATTTACAAGGTCAAGGTCATTGATAAGTCTGTCAGCATATTCTGTGATTTTAAGCATCCACTGTGACTTAACCTTGTGAACAACTTCACTTCCGCAACGCTCACAAACGCCGTTTACTACCTCTTCGTTTGCAAGAACGCACTTGCATGAAGTACACCAGTTTACATTCATCTCTTTTTTGTAAGCAAGGCCGTGCTTATAAAGCTGAATAAAAATCCACTGCGTCCACTTGTAGTATTCGGGATCTGTCGTATTGATTTCTCTGCTCCAGTCAAAAGAAATACCGAGCGACTGAATCTGCTTTTTAAAACGGGCAATATTCTTCTTTGTTACGATTTCAGGGTGAATGTGGTTCTTGATTGCATAGTTCTCGGTAGGAAGACCGAAAGCGTCCCATCCGATAGGATAAAGAACATTGTAGCCCTCAAGTCTGCGTTTTCTTGCAACTGTATCAAGTGCTGTGTACGGACGGGGATGACCTACATGAAGACCCTGTCCCGACGGATACGGAAACTCGATAAGAGCATAGAATTTTTCTTTTTCTGTGTCCTCACTTGCGTGGAACACACCCTTATCTTCCCAAATTTTTTGCCATTTTTCTTCTACGGCTTTATGATTGTATTTCAAAGTAAACCCTCCTGCAATTAGTCAACGATACCTGTCAGGTCAACGCTTTCGCCGTCCTGCCAAAGTCTTTCAAGATCATAAAAGTCACGGGCTTCATCATCAAACACATTGACTATAACATCAATGTAGTCAAGGAGAATCCATGAATTAGATCTGTAACCTTCTATATGACTTACCGAAATTCCTGCCTGATCAAGCTTGTATTCAACCTCATCGGCAAGCGCCTTTACATGGGTTGAGCTTGTACCTGTTGCAATTACCATATAGTCGGCAAGAACAGAAACATCGGCAATTTTTATAATCTGAATATCAAGTCCCTTTTTTGAACTCAGGGCTTTTGCTGCAAGTATTGCTTCATCGTAAGAACTCATTTGTTTTTTCCTTTCGTTTGGGATATTTGCAGAACAATTTCATTATAGCAGGCAACCTCATCGGGATGAATTGCAAGCTGCCTTTTAGAAAGATCCTTGAATGTAAACTGATAGCCGTAGAGCATAGCCTCTTCAAGGCTCTTTTTTGATTTCTTTCTCATTGTTGCCACACCGCTGTATGTACGCTCCTCGGAAGTGAAATCTGCCGTAAAAATTATTTTTTCCAACAAACTCATTCCTGCTCGTCCTGTTGTGTGGTACCTTATTGCGTTGAGTATATCCTCATCGTCAATGCCAAGTTCATCACGGACAACAATGCTGCCGCTCATTCCGTGCCATAGCTTTGGAGCATGAAGTTGAACATTGTCTAAAATTATACCACTGTCAATAATAATTTGCAACTGCTGTTCTTTTGGCATTTCTTTTGTTATATCGTGAAGAATACCGGCAATCTCAGCCTTTTCTTCGTCGCCGCCGTAACGCCTTGCAAGCTTTTTGGCCTCTTTCGCAACATTTACGCTGTGATTAAATCTGTAATCACCCATTCTTTCACTAATTATTTTTTTATAATCAGATATATTCAAAGCTCTCACTTCCGATATAAATTGTTTTTTATAATATAATCGTAAACGCCTTTATCAAGCATATCGCTTATCAAATTAAAATTGTCAAGATTTTCCCTTATAAATGTTGAGGACACGCTCATTACGGGATTTGGAAGAATAACCGAACTTGCTCCCATAGCTTTCAAAACCTTATTGTAAAAGTTCTCAAGTTCATGCTTGTTTTCTTCATCACGGGGAATTGTTATTATTGACGATTTTTCAAATATAATTTCAGGATTTTTCCACCTGTTGAGTGTAAGAAACATATCCGCACCCATTATTGTGTATAAATGATCATCAGGATAAATTTCTTTCAATTGTGTAAGGGTTTCATAAGTATAGCTTTTTCCCTGCCTTTTAATTTCAATATCAGACACAGAAAAGTTTTCTTTACCCCTGCACGCAAGCTTACACATATTAAGACGGTCATTTTCGCTTGCAAGATTATTGCTTATTTTGTGCGGCGGAACAGCCGTAGGTATCATAATAATGCGGTCAAGTCCAACGCTGTCCATACAATATTCCGCAAGCATTATGTGACCCTTGTGGACCGGATTAAAGGTTCCGCCGAAAACACCTGTTTTCATAATTACTTCTTTGCCTTTGGAAGCTCAATAACAGGCTCGTCATCGTTTCTTCTGTAAAGTACAAATTTTGAACCGATTACCTGAACAACATCCGCAGAACATTTTTCTGCAATAGCTTCGGCGGCCTCTCTTGAGGAATATGCACTGTTTTCAAGAACCTTACCTTTGATAATTTCTCTTGCGGTAAGAGCGTCATCAGCCTGTTTGATGATATTATCCGTAATTTCGCCCTTGCCGACAATAAGAATTGTGTCAATACGATTCGCAAGTCCTCTGAGAAATGCTCTCTGTTTGCTGTTTAACATATTTTAAATCCTTTCAAATCAGTTGTTTTTGAAATAGTATTCCAGTTTTGCTTTAAGCTCTCTTAACGCTTTTCCGCGATGACTTACTGCATCCTTTTCTTCGGCTGAAAGCTCTGCAAAGCTCTTGTCGCCAAACATAAAAATCGGATCATAGCCAAATCCGTCTTTGCCGATTGGCTCATAACCAATTTTACCTTCACAAATACCCTCGGCTGTTATCTTTGAACCGTCTGGAAGAATGCAACAGATTGAAGAAGTGAAGTGAGCGGAACGCTTGTCATCATCGACATTTTTCATCTCATCAAGAAGTTTAATGTATCTTTCTTCATCTGTCAAGCCTTCACCGCCGTAGCGTGCCGTATAAACGCCGGGTCTGCCGCTAAGAGCATCTACACACAAACCCGAATCATCGGCAACAGCCGGAAGTCCCGTTTTTTTATAAGCCGCATTAGCTTTGAGAAAAGCGTTCTCGGCAAAGGTTGTCCCGTTCTCCTCTACATCATCAAGGGATATTCCCTCTTCTTTCGGAGTAACAGCATTTATTCCGAGCGGATTAAGTATTCTTTCAAGTTCGGCAAGCTTCTTTTTGTTATTACTTGCAATTATAAACTTCATATTCATCATTCCTTAACGCTGAAAAGTGCATCTGCAAAAGCATCGGGATTGAACGGCTGTAGGTCGTCAATCTGCTCACCGACGCCGATATATTTAACAGGGATTCCAAGACCGTCCTTAATTGCAAGAACCACACCGCCCTTTGCCGTGCCGTCAAGCTTTGTAAGAACAATACCCGTGATTCCCGTTGCCTCTCTGAACTGTTCAGCCTGATTAACCGCATTCTGACCTGTTGTCGCATCAAGAACAAGAAGCTTTTCTTTTGACGCATCCGGAAGCTCACGGTCAATTACACGGTTAATTTTCGAAAGCTCGTCCATAAGGTGCTTTTTGTTGTGAAGTCTGCCCGCAGTATCGCAGATTATTACATCTGCATGTCTTGCCTTTGCGGCTGAAATTGCATCATAAATTACAGCAGCAGGATCACTGCCTTCTTTCTGCTTAATAATTTCGCACTTGCTTCTGTCTGCCCAAATTTCAAGCTGTTCAATTGCGGCAGCTCTGAATGTATCGGCTGCGGCAAGAATAACTTTTTTGCCCTCTTTTGAAAGTGCATTTGCAAGCTTGCCGATTGTAGTTGTCTTTCCTACACCGTTTACTCCGATTACAAGAATAATTGACGGAGATGTTGCAAGGTCAAGCTCTTCACCGCCCCTGAGCATATCGGCAATAATTTCTTTGAGAAGCGAAGTAATTTCGGACGGATCTTTTATACCTTCCTTTTTTACCCTTTCTCTGAGTTCTTTACAAATTTTTTCGGCTGTCGGAACACCTACATCACCCATAACGAGAAGTTCTTCAAGCTCTTCAAAAAGCTCATCATCAATTTTTGTAAAGGATTTGAGCATTGAATCAATCTGACCAACAACCGCATCACGAGTTTTTTTCAGTCCCTCTTTAATCTTTTTGAAAAATCCCATATTATCACTTTCCTTATAATTACTTTGAATCTATACCGAGTTTTTCCGCAACTTCGGTTGAACGAAGTTCGAGTAATTTTGAAATACCCTCATCCTGCATTGTAACACCGTAAAGCACATCGGCTTCTTCCATTGTACCACGGCGATGCGTAATGAGAATAAACTGTGTGTTATCTGTCATTCTGCGGAGATATGCGGCAAAACGGTAAACATTTACATCATCAAGAGCCGCCTCTATCTCGTCCATTACGCAGAACGGAGCAGGTCTTACTTTCATTATAGCAAAATAGAGTGCAATTGCAACAAGTGCTTTTTCGCCGCCTGACAATGCCTCAAGATTTATAACAATCTTACCCGGCGGATGAACAAGAATATCAATTCCGCTTGTCAGAATATTTTCCGGATCCGCAAGCGAAAGTGACGCTGTACCGCCGCCGAAAAGTTCTTTGAAGGTGTAGGTAAAGTTCTTGTTAATTTGGTCAAAGCTCTCCACAAACACTTCCTTCATCTGCTTTGTGAGGTCAGTAATAAGCTTTTCAATCTCTTTCTTTGACTTTTCAACATCATTTACCTGTGCGCTCATAAATTCATATCTCTCGGAAACTTCTTTGTACTCTTCAATAGCGGATACATTTACATTTCCCAAAGACCTGATTTTTTGTTTAAGCTCGTTAAGTCGCCTCTGCGCCTGTTTTGAGTCATCAATTTCAACGGCACATTCCTCTGCCTCTCGTCTTGTCAACTCATATTCTTCCCAAAGCTTCGAGATAATATCATCATACTGCTTCTGAATGTTGATTTTTCTCTCTTCAAGTCTTGCAAGCTCTCTGCCTGAGGTTTCACGCTCTGATGTTTTATCACGCTCAACCGTTCTGATTTCGGCGCTGCGTTTTTCAAGCTGTTCTCTGTCGGCATTGATTTTTTCAATAGCCTTTGAGCGTTCGTTCTGATTGGCAATCAACTCTTCAATTTCCGCATTTGAAGATTCGATAAGTGCTGTTTTTTCAAGAATAACACTTTTGATTCTCTCAATCTCTTGATTTAGTTCTGCCTTTCTTTCAAGGTTTTCATTGCCTGTTGATTTTGCAAAAACAATATCAGAATTAAGAGCGTCGATATCCTTTTGCGAAGAAACAATTTCAAGTCGCAGATTCTGTAACTGCAAAGAAATTTCTTCACGCTTTTTTGTAAGCTCTGCCCTGCTGCCTGTGAGTTCGTTCACCTTTTCCTCAGCGGCAAAAATTTTCTTATTGAGTTCAACAAGGAGCTGTTTCGCAGAATTTTTATCTTTTTCAAGAGTTTCAATTCTCCGTCGGCAATTTGTAATTTCATTCATTGCGTTTTCAACAGAAGCACCCGCGTTCGCAAGCTCATTGTCGCAGGCTCTCTTTTCGGCTTCAAGCCTTACAAGGTCTTGTCGAAGATTTGAAAGGTCTGCCTGTGAACCGAGAAGCTGAGCTTCAAATGCCGAATATTCACGAGAAATTTCAACACTTCTGTTTTCTGCATCCTTTGATTTCTGTTCAAGAACGGCTGTCTGCTTTTTGAGTGTTTCAATCTCACTTGCTCTGCTGAGAAGTCCTGTGTTTCTGTTAAGCGAACCGCCTGTGAGTGAACCGCCGGCATTAACAACCTGACCGTCAAGGGTTACAATTTTAAATCTGTAAGAATATTTCTTAGCAATTGTTGTGGCGCAGTTCAAATCCTCTGCAATTACAATTTTTCCGAGTAAGGAATACAGGATTCCGTTGTATTTACTATCGCATGAACAAAGATTTGCGGCAACCCCTACAAATCCGTAGCAATCTTCAAGACCGTTTTCACGGAGCTCTCTCGGCTTGATTGTGTTAAGCGGAAGAAATGTTGCCCTACCTCCGTCAACGGATTTAAGATATCTGATTGCCTGCTTTGCGTCCTCATCGGTTTCGGTTACGATATTTTGCATAGCCGCACCGAGAGCTGTTTCAATTGCAACTCCGTATTCTTTCGGAACTGAAATCACTCGCGAAACAGGACCGCATATTCCGTGAACCTTGCCGTGACTTTGAGCATTGACAACTGTTTTTACGCTCTTTGAAAAGCCTTCAAGATTACGCTCAAGATTTTCAAGGAATGAAATTTTTCTCATATGTTCCTTGACATCAAGCATAAGTTTGTTGCTTTCTTCACGGAGTTCGTCTTTTTTCTTTTCTTTTGAAGACAGTTTAAGCTGTAAACCGTCTATTGTATTTTTCAGCGATTCAATTTTTTCTTTTGCAACACCGATTTTATTTTCGTAATCTTTTGAAATATCGGCAAGTTCTTCAGACTGCGTTTTCTTTTCATCATTAGATGAAATTAAAGATTCTATTCTTGAATTAAGTTCCGAAACCGTGCTTTCGGCAGTCATTTCGGTAACTCTTGCATCAGCCGACTTTGAAGTAAGAACAGAAAGCTCGGCAGTAATTTCCTGCAAAACATCACTGCTTTTACCCGAAGTCGTATTAATTTCGTTAAGCTGCTCCGAAAGCTCGCTGTACTTTTTCTTTTTAGCGATTATATCCGCGTCAAGCTCCGAAATTTCTTTTTCTTTATCCGCAATTCGCTTTTCAAGTTCATCCGCATTAACATCAAACTGTGCAATATCATTTTTTATTCTGTCAATATTTTCATTGTTATGCAGAAT
>PPYF01027516.1_pt1 | contig 21785 bp, 17 predicted proteins | sample 1559871 | NCBI WGS metagenome assembly PPYF01 (sample SAMN08240021, study PRJNA423297) | Human gut metagenome, whole genome shotgun sequencing project.
CTTCTATGGATGATGAATCGTTCCGCAAGGTCTACAGCGACCTCCTCGGCAAGTACAACGACCGCGAAGGTGTCGTTATCGACATCCGTTGGAACGGCGGCGGACGCCTCCACGAAGACGTTGAAGTACTCTTCTCCGGTGAGAAGTACTTCACACAGGAAATCCGTGGTGACGAGACCTGCGATATGCCCTCGCGCCGTTGGAACAAACCTTCCATCATGCTCATGAGCGAAGCCTGCTACTCCAACGCCCACGGCACTCCCTGGGTCTACAAGCGCAAAGGCATCGGCAAACTTGTCGGAATGCCCGTCCCAGGCACAATGACCTCCGTCAACTGGCAGCGTATGGTCGATCCCTCAATGATTTTCGGTATTCCAGTCATCGGATATCGCCTTCCCGACGGCTCTTTCCTTGAAAATCAGCAGCTCGAACCTGATATCAAAGTTGCCAACGACCCTGAGGTCATCGTCACCGGTCGCGACCAACAGCTCGAAACCGCCGTTAAGACACTCCTTCAGGACATCGACGCCAATAAAAAATAATTCATCTAAAGAATATCCTCTACTATGCCGGGCTGCCTTGTGAGCAGCCCGGTTTTATAATAAAACTCCGAATAATCAAAATGTCAATAATCATTACCGCTTTACTACTCGTTACAATTTTTTCATTGTTTTTATACGGCACAAAAATCGACCGTGACAGCAATTCTTTTCTTTAGAATTAATGCTTTAAGCGAAGAGAAAAAGCCTCGATATCTCGATACTTTTTGGATTAATCGTTTTGCCAATCTGGTTATACCCCACAGGATGGTTAATTTCACGACAGCACTTATCATTTATCTTTTTGCCGCTAACTCCATTGATATCGGGAATCTGTTGCAACTAAACAAATACGTATGGCTATTGCTGGCCTATTGAGCTTTATTCTATCGCGTGGAACTGCTGCAACGGCGGTTCAAATTCTTTGACCGGCGAGTGGCTGATGGAATCTTGATGACCGTAGTTGTTGTCGCCTCTCTTGTATCTTACTTCGTTTTGATTCAACATTGTCCTATCCACTGATCAATCGCTTTTGAACAATAATTCCAATTTTATTCGTAATTTTGTGGGTGAACGATTTTTATTTACCATGAATAAACTCATATTATCACTTCTTATATCAGTCTTTACACTGGTGTGTGAGGCCAAAAGCGGCAGTCCTACAGACCAATATTTTCCTGAAGGCAACGCTTTTATATGCGAAAACGGTTCTCAACGCTTCAACCGCGCCCTTTATGGCAGCTATGACGACTACCGCATAGAGACAAGCGACCGCCCTGTCTTTGCTCTCTACCGCAAGACCGACAATAAGAATATCCGCTTTCGCATATCGTATGGCGGCTCGTCATTCCAACTCGATTCAGCCGACTATTGCCGGGCGTCCTACGAAGGCGGACGCCGCGACTATGTTTTGCGCGATAATCGTTGGGGTGGCGGCGAGCTAAGAGTGTCAGTGCTTTGCTTCCACGATGCTGAAGGCGCAATATGGGAATTTCAGACTGATGGATTCGCTGCACCGGTTGAAATCACGGCACTCGTCTGCGAGACCTCGGCCAAACGATTCTCGCGCAACGGCGATATCTGCAAAATGGAGAAGCCCGGCGGCTTCGAGGCTCCTGAAATGCCGACTCAGCTCGAAACCGTAAGGGCTGAAACAAATAAATCAGGACGGCTCTATGCCATCCTTGACGGCAGCACACTCACACTCGATGCCAAAGAAAACGCTGCAGAAAAGTTTTCAAAAGCGGAGAAAGAGCGGCACGCCATGGCCTCGTCTGTCACCTTCAGCACTCCCGACCCTTATATCAATCCGCTCGGGGCGGCTCTCGTTATGGCAGCCGAAGGAGGGTGGAACGGCCAGGTGTGGATGCACGGCGCAGTGGGATGGCGTATGCCCCTGCCGGGATGGCGCGCAGCCTACATGGGCGACTTTCTCGGAATGCCCGATAAACAGCGCAGCCACTTCAACGCATACGCCAAGAGCCAGGTGACAGGTGTACCCATAAGCAAGCCCCACCTGATGGACTCGGCCAACAACCTGGCCAGAGGAACCTACGCATGGGGCACACCCATGTACAGCAACGGCTACATCTGCCGCAACCCGGAACGCAACGACCAGTTTCACCACTACGACATGAACCTTGTGTTCATCGACGAACTGCTGTGGCACTTCTCCTTCGATGCCGACACAGCCTATATGCGCCAAATGTGGCCGGTGCTGAAAAGTCACCTTGAATGGGAAAAACGCACCTGGGACCCCGATGGTGACCACCTTTACGATGCCTATTGCTGTATCTGGGCCAGCGACGCCCTGCAATATAACAGCGGAGCCGTAACACATTCCTCAGCATATAATTACCGGGCCAATCTGCTCGCTTCACGCATAGCTGAAATAATCGGCGAAGACCCTAACCCTTACCGCCGAGAAGCAGAAAATATTCTCAAGGCCATGAACTCCTGCCTGTGGCTTCACGAAGGTCATTGGGCTGAATACCAAGACTTCATGGGCAATAAACGCCTTCACAAACATCCCGCATTGTGGAGCATATACACGCCCATTGACTGTGGAGCCTGCTCGCCCGAACAGGCTTACAACGCAACGAGGTACGTAGACACAATGATTCCCCGTGTTCCTTTCAGCCACGATAATGAGGACTACTTCACCCTTTCCACCTCGGCCTGGGTACCCTACGAATGGAGCACCAAGAATGTGGCGATGGCCGAGGTGATGCACACTGTCCTCGCCTACTACAAGGCTGGTCGGCCCGATGCCGCCTACAAGTTGCTAAAAAGCAACATCCTTGACTTCATGTATCTCGGCATAAGCCCCGCCAATTTCGGGCAGCTATCACAGCATGACGCCGCCACGGGAGCATCATACCGCGACTTTTCTGACGTGACAGGCATATCTTCACGCGCCCTAATCGAAGGACTGTACGGCATCACTCCCGATGCACTCAACGGACGTTGCATTATACGTCCCGGCTTCCCATCCGACTGGAAAGAAGCTTCAATCCATACCCCTTACCTCGACTACAGCTTCAGTCACGAAAACGGAAAGGACATACTTGAAATCCAGCAAAACTTCAAGCAGCCTCTGAAAATCGTTATCCGCCAAAACATCGGAAACGGACAGTTTATTGACACAGAATGCTCTGCCGAGCCCTATCAGCGCGTAGAAATAGCCTCAACCGGCTATGTAGAACCGCAAATGCTGCCGACGAAGCCTATTCCCGCAGCAATCGGAACGGCTATTAACGACGTGGTTCCTGAAAAATGCACCCCGATAAACATTGACGAGGCTTTCAACGCAAATATCCCGGATATTTTCGAAAACAAGTACCTGTCGCCACGCTCTCCTTATACCACTCTTTGCCTTCCCACCCAAGGCATAGGCGACTGGTGCTCAACCAAAAAGACGGCCCGTATTGACGACAGCGGGCTGCGCAATGGCGCCGTCGACGGAGTGTTCACGGCGTGCTCCATTCCGTTCCGCACCCCCGAAAGCGGCAAGAATATTGTATATACGAGTCTGTGGGACAATTATCCTGACTCAGTGTGCGTTCAACTCTCAGGTCAGGCCTCACATGCCTACCTGATGCTGGCCGGAAGCACCAACCCCATGCAAAGTCAATTTGTAAACGGCAAAATACGTATAGACTATACCGACGGCACCCATGAAACTATGCCCCTGCACAATCCCGACAACTGGTGCCCCATAGAGCAGGACTACTATCACGACGGCATAGCCTACAATCTTCCGCAGCCGCGCCCCTACCGGGTAGGTCTCTCCACCGGAAAAGTCAGCCGGCAACTCGTCCAAGACCTAAGCACTGAAAAGCTTACCCCTACCAATATGGAAATAGACGGCGGAGCCGCCCAGTTGCTTGACATACCTCTTAAAAAAGACAAGCAGCTGCGCAGCCTTACGCTCACCACCACTGCCAACGATGTGGTAATCGGTCTGATAAGCCTAACATTGCAAAAATAAACAATACAGGCGACAAATCCATTACGAACTTGCCGCCTGTGCTGTTATTTAAAAGTCATTCAAGACTTTACTTCATTATCATTCATCGAGTGTGCAGATAGATACACGATTCCAGGATTCTTCCTTGAACATGTGACCGATACCTTCGCCTGAAGCCTTGATGCGGTCGGCAGAGATGCCATACTTCTTCACAAGAGTATCCTTAACTGATTCGGCACGACGCTGTGCGAGCTTGATGTTGAAGTCAAGATTACCGTCCTGCGATGCATAACCCTTGATTTCTACTTTAGCTTTAGGATGATGCTTCATATAGTCGGCAATCATAACTACGTTAGGCATCTGGTCGGCTGTTATGACAGAAGAACCAATTTTGAAGAATACGAAACGAACACTTTCAAGGTTAGTACTTGTCTCCTTCACAACCTGTGGCGGACGGTTCTGTGCGGCGGTAAGGGCGGCCTGGAGCTCCGCTATCTTGGCGGCATTAGCATCAGCTTCGGCCTGTGAATTCTGGGCCTGTGCGCGAAGTTCGTTGATGCGGGCATTGAGGGCATCAACCTCAGCCTGGTTGTAAGGCTGCACGCATTCGAAACCATCGCCGAACTTGTATGTAACACCAGCCTGAACAGAGAACACTGCATTGTTACGGTTGTAGCCGGCAGAAGTCTGGTCAATGTCGGCATCACTCATATCCCATGTGATGGCTGGTTTTACAGCCAGGGTTACGTGCTGAGATACATTAAAGTTGAAATTCAGGCCTACCTTTGTTGCGAAGTAGTTCCAGTCGCTGCCGTTAGCCTCATTGATGTAGTCGTGGCCCCAGCCGGCACCTGCTACAACGTCGATGTCAAAGGGACGTGTCTCACACTGGTAGCCTCCGAAGAGGTTGAAGAGATTTACGGTACCGTATGCACCTACGTATGAGTTATCGAATGCGGTAGAACTGTGTACACGGTCTTTCCAGCTTGATGTATTAATGCCGAACTGGCCTTCAACACCTACACCGAACACGGGTGAAATCTGTTTCTGGATATGCAAGCCGACGAGCGGGCGCATGGAACCGAAGAAAGCACTGTGAGACATAGGTGTGACAACACCTCCGTCAAGGCCGATTGACCAATTTGAGCCAAAATTAGTCTGTCGCAGAGCATCCTGAGCTTGTGCACCCAGCACTGTGGCTGCAGTGGCAGCAAGCAGAAGTAAAGTCTTTTTCATTTTAATCTTAATTAATATTGTTAAGTAGCGTGGTCAGAGGAATAAATAGTTTCACGTCCTTTGACAGAATAATAACAATACTTCCCGAAGATTTGTTGAAGAAGACTATTTTATGAATCTATCTACTCATACGCTCCATCACCTCAAAACGGTAATAGAGACCGGACTTCTCGTCGTGGCTTATTTCGTCGCATTTAACTGACTGCCAGTCGGTCCCTATTTCAGGGAAGAATGTATCAGCACCCTCGGCACGAGCATATATGCGTGTAATATATAGTCTGGATGCAAACGGCAAAGCCTGCGCATAAATACTTGCACCTCCTATCACGAAAGCATCCCCTGCGCCCTCTACGAGCCTAAACGCATCCTCTATGCTTCCGGCCAGTTCGGCGCCCTCAGCCTTATAGCCCTGGGTACGTGTCACTACAATGTTCCTACGTCCGGGTAATGCACCCTTAGGCAGCGCCTCGAAGGTCCGGCGTCCCATAATTATGGGATGGCCCATGGTGAGAGCTTTGAAATGCTTGAGGTCGGCCGATACAAAGAAAGGCTGATTGCCGTCGCGGCCTATGGCGTTATCGTCGGCAACAGCCACAATGATATTAAGTGAATCGCTGCTCATACGCTTACTGTAGCTTTAATGTGTGGATGCGGGTCATAGCCTTCGAGCGCGAAGTCTTCGTATTTGAAATCGAAGAGGCCGTGTACTTCCGGATTCAGTATCATGCGGGGCAACTGACGAGGTTCGCGCGTAATCTGCAAACGGGCCTGTTCCATATGATTTTTATATAGATGAGCATCGCCGAGGGTATGAACAAACACACCAGGCTTCAGTCCTGTTACCTGTGCCATCATCATAGTTAGCAAAGCGTAGGATGCTATATTGAACGGTACACCCAGAAAGCAGTCGGCACTGCGCTGATAGAGCTGACAACTGAGACGCCCTTCAGCCACATAGAACTGGAACAGACAGTGGCACGGAGCAAGAGCCATCTTGGGCAGGTCGGCCACATTCCATGCGTTCACTATGATGCGTCGTGAATCGGGATTATTCTTTATATCGTTGAGCGCGTTGCCGATTTGGTCGATGACTCCACCGTCATAGTCAGGCCACGACCTCCACTGAGCGCCGTATACCGGGCCGAGATTACCTTCGGCATCAGCCCATTCGTTCCAGATGCGCACACCGTGTTCCTGAAGATATTTCACATTAGTGTCGCCTTTAAGGAACCACAGAAGTTCGTAGATTATCGACTTAAGGTGCAGCTTCTTGGTTGTAACCAAGGGGAATCCTTCGGAGAGGTCGAAGCGCATCTGATAGCCGAAAGTGGAGCGTGTGCCGGTGCCGGTGCGGTCTGATTTATCAACACCGTCGTCAAGTATGTGGCGCAAAAGGTCGAGATATTGTTTCATTGTTCTGATGATTGGAGTGATGCAAGTATTGAACGCAGTTCTTCCTCGGTGGTAGTTAGGCGTTCACGGCATATTTTAAGCAGTTCTACCGCACGGCGGGTTCGTGCGGCAAGAGTGTCGACATCGCATGAATCCGAACGCAATTCAGCAAGGATTTTTTCAAGTTCGGCGAGCGATTGGTTGTATGAAGGCTGTGATTCCATTGTAATTGTTTATTACTGACTTACTGAAATAATCTCACCTGAGGCGAGACTTGTGGTGAGGACGCTGCCCGCATGTACTTCTTTGGCCGATGTAACGGCACGGCCGTCAATACGTGTGATGGAGAATCCCCTGCGCAGGGTTGCTTCCGGCGAGATGGTATCGAGCAATTGCCGGAGAGCCGTAAGGCGGTCAGCCCGGCGCTTGAGCTGCATTGTAATGTCCTGCATCATCTGGCGTTCGGCCCGTTCACCTACCATCATAGCGTTGCGGGCAATGATGCCCCCCGTCAATGCCGGCAACTGCCCGGCTATATTGGCAAGACGCCGGTGTGCCGCGCCCAATCGCGCCGTGGCAGCATCGAGAATCATGTTTCCAAGTCCGTACACCCGTTCCAATGCCTCGGCACCACGTGATATGAGCCATTCGGCGGCGGCGGTGGGAGTCTTGACACGCATATTGGCCACATAGTCGAGCAAGGTGATGTCACGCTCGTGGCCTATGCCGATAATGACCGGCAGGGGAAACATGGCTATGTTGGCGGCAAGCTCGTAGTTGTCAAACGAAGCGAGGTCGCCTGTGGCACCGCCGCCACGTATAATCACCACACAATCAAAGTCCTCGCCTGAATCAATCACATCCTGCAGGGCAGCGATGATGCTCGGCGCAGTGTTCTCTCCCTGCAGCGTGGCCGGAAAAAGCCTTGTGGTGAAGCGAAGGCAGTGGCGGTTGGTGTAGAGCTGGTTGATAAAGTCGCCGTATCCTGCTGCACCGGCAGCCGAAATCACCGCAATACGGCTTGCCACCGATGGCCACGGCAACTGACGGTTCATATCTATGATGCCCTCGGCCGTAAGACGCGCAATCATTTCACGACGACGCCTGAGCAGGTCGCCAAGAGTATATTCTGGATTAACGTCGGTTATATTCAGCGACAGTCCGTAAACGGGATGATAGCTCACTGATGCCTGCACCATCACCTTAATGCCCGAAGCAAGCGGCGAGCCTGTGGCCGAGCGAAAAAGATTATTAAGATACGTATATCGCGCACCCCAGATAGTGGCTCGTGCGCGAGCCACGGGAGCACCTGTGTCGGGATTCTTTTCTATAAGTTCAAGATAGCAATGAGGACCGGAACAGCGAAGGTCGCTGGTCTCTCCTGTAACCCATACATTATTGATGCCCTGAGCGGAAGAAAGCACGGCTCCGACACGCCTGTTAAGTTCCAGAAGCGAAATAGCTTGTACTTCCATCACTTTTGTTCGATAAATCGTCCGGCATTCACATCGTATACCTTTGTGGCTACAAGCAGCGGTTTCAATCCCTTGTAATCAAGCTCGTCAAGATAGAACGGAGCCTCGTTTGTGAGCAGCAGCGTCTTGCCTTCTGGGTCGAAAGACGCACTGACGGGAATGAACGGCAGATACATTTCTACTTTCACCTTATCTCCCAACCCTTCGGGGGTTAACCACGCATTATAAGCCGGCAAAGCGAAGGGTGGCCGACGAAGACATTTCCAATCTGTATCATAAAACTCTATGCTACTGTCTAAAGCCGGAGTGCTGAGGGTTGTTACGAGTGCAATCACCGTATCATTCTTAGCCGGTAACACTACAAGCTGCATGGTCACATCTTTGTCGACTTTAAAACTCATAGTCTTGTCAGATACGGCTTTCATCATTGCCGAGCCGTTGAAAGCGTTAGACGAAGAGTGAGTACTGCCAAAATTAAAATAATCGACCATATCGAGTCGCGTGGCCTGAGGCAGAAGCCTTATAACGCTGTCGGGCGCTGATGTAAAGAAATCAGTAGCCGTGCGCGCGAAGCCATGTGATGCGCATAGCACCACTGCGGCTACGGCAATTATAATATTTGTAATATCCTTTCGCATAAAAATATAATATTCCCAATATGGAAATTGTTCAAATTAAGGGCATCATCCGTTATCATGAGCCTTATTTCTGCAAAGATACAAACTTTTTTCCGTAAATTTGCACCTCAACAAATCCAACTGCAATGATTTTTAGAAAAGCTACCGTAAATGATGTGCCGCAGGTGATGCGGATTATAAATGATGCCGTAAGCAGGATGCTCAATGAGGGAAAGTGTCAGTGGAGCCGCAATTATCCTGCGCCCGAACACATACTTGCCGACATTCAAAATGATTGTGCTTATGTTCTGTCCGACGGCCCGGATGTACTGGCATACGGAGCTGTGATAACTGACGGAGAACCGGCCTACGAAATCCTTGAAGGAGAATGGCTTTCCGACGGGCAATCTGTAGTAGTCCACAGGCTTGCTGTAAGCATGGCCGAACAGTCGCGCGGCAACGGTGCGCGATTCATGAAGGCCGTGGAACACTTCGCCGCTTCGCAAGGTATAGGGAGCTTCAAGGTGGACACTAATTTCGACAATGACAGGATGCTACATCTGCTCGACAAACTCGGCTTCGAAAGATGCGGCATCATTCAGTACCCCCAGGGCGAGCGCATTGCTTTCGAGAAACTGATATAGGAGTCTATCTAATATTTTCTTTTTTCACCGAACCATCAGAGTATTGTATGATATTTATACCCTTGCATGGACGGTGTAGTTTCTTGCCATCAATCCCGTATATACCGATAACCTCTTGATGAGAACCCTCATCAAGGTCTATGACACCACCAAAAGAATAGTCCTCCCATGAGAAAAACCATGTCTCTGAGTCAGTCCTATCAATGACCTTGACGGGATAGCCGTCATTGTCTAATGTATACTCAAATTCATAGCGTACCCCTTCAATGCTCTCAATTATCACAGGAAGATGTTCAACACTTCGTCCCATTGTACCAGTAACTAATGAAAACAAAGAAGCCTTATCGTAATCCGAAGCATACAGCAACATGAGCATACCTACTATTCCTCCTTTATTATCAATGGTCTGGATATGGACGTTACTTGTATATGACGTGTTGAATGTCTCAGTTGACGCACCACTTGACGACCGGCACAACGAGACGTCATTGGCCTCCCATTGTATAGAAAGCTCTTCTTTTCCGTATTCCTCAGAGAGAATACTGATACCTGTACATCTATTTTCAGAATCATACTGGAATGCGACAACGTCGTAAGGCACTCCGGAAGCAGTATATCCAATGACATTGCCGGCATCATTCAGCTTCATATCAAAAGACATATTTACATCGGTATCTACAACACTTACGGCTATCGTTTTAAAGCCTTTGGTTTCCCAATCAAAGGTGATGACAGAGCTTCCGCCGTCTTGAATAACTGAGATTAATCTGCCTTGAGCATCGTAGGTGAAAGAATTTCGGTTACCGTCTTCATCTACTGCCGCAACCAATCGCTTTTCAGCAAAACAGTTAAACACTGAAAAAGTCATAAGAAACACAACGAATGTAAGTACTTTTCTTACCATAGTTTTTTATTTTATACTGAATCGTTTGCGCACTGCAAAAACGACTTTCTGAAAATTCTATTTGTCGTAAGTGCAAAGTTAACAATATATTCTGATATTTTTGGTTTTTCCGCAAAAATATGCACGGAAAAAGCCTTGCATTCTGACATTTCCAAATATTCACTAAAAATCTTGAAAAATAATTGCAGAAAAATTTCTTTTATCAAAATATAAACTTTAAATTTGCATAATCACTAATGAACACTAAAAAACTACCCTAAATTATTCAATATGGCAACCAGAAAATTGAAAATCCGCGACCTTACCCTTCGCGACGGCCAGCAGTCATTGTTTGCCACCCGTCTGCCTCAGGCTGAAATTGACAAGCTTCTTCCCTACTACGAAAACGCAGGCTTCTATATCATGGAAGTTTGGGGCGGAGCAGTGCCCGACTCAGTAATGCGTTATCTTGACGAATCGCCCTGGGACCGTCTGCGTTCAGTGTCCAAGGTAATGAAAGGCAAGTCGTTGCTTTCAGCCCTCTCACGCGGCCGCAACCTCTTCGGCTATGTTCCTTATCCCGACTACGTGCTGCGCGGTTTCTATGAAGAAGCCATCAAGAACGGCCTGAACGTAATGCGTATTTTCGACGCGCTTAACGATATAGACAATGTAAAGAACTCCATAAAGATGATTAACGAGCTTGGCGGTATTGCCGACGGCGCTGTGTGCTACACGGTAGACCCCAAGGTGGCTGAAGCTCCCAAGCCCGGTTTCTTCGCTCGTCTCTTCGGTAAGAAAGCTGAAGAACCCGAACTCATCTTCACCGATGAATACTTCGTGGAGAAGGCCAAGGAAATGGAACGCCTTGGTGCTAAAATCATCACTCTTAAGGATATGGCAGGTCTCGTAACTCCCTCGCGCGCCGCTTCAATCATCTCGAAGCTCAAAGCCAACGTGAAGGTTCCTGTTGACTTCCACACCCACTGCACGCCCGGCTACGGACTTGCATCGTCAATCATGGCAATCCTCAACGGCGTGGATATCCTTGACACCAACATCTGGTGGTTCGGCGGAGGTTCCGCAGCTCCCGCTATCGAACTGGTGTACGTGTTCGCACAGAAGATGGGCGTAGAAATCGAAGCCAACATGGAAGCCGTAGGCGAAATCCGCGACCGTCTGCTCGATGCCCGAAAGGTGCTCGCTCCCTTCGACCTAAACAAGGACCGCATGCAGCGTCCGTTCAATCCCCTCACCGACAAGCTGCCCGCAGAGGTTGACGCTCAAGTTGACCGTGCCATCGCAGCCGCCAAGGCCGGCGACGAAGCCACCCTGCTTGATGCCTGCCATCAGGTAGAGGCTTACTTCGGATTCCCGAAGCCCAACGAAATCGTTAAGAACGCAGAAGTTCCCGGTGGTATGTACTCCAACATGGTGGCCAATCTCCGTGCCCTCCATGCCGAAGACCTCCTCGAAGACGCCATGGCTCTCATTCCTATGGTACGTCGAGACGCCGGTCTGGTGCCACTGGTGACCCCGACTTCACAGATTGTAGGCGCACAGGCCGTTAACGTGGTTATGGACCGCCGCAAAGGGCAGCCCGACTATACAAACTGCTCAAATCAGTTCATCTCGCTCGTAAAGGGTGAATACGGCCACACCCCTGTGCCCATCGACCCCGAATTCCGCAGAAAAATCACAAAAGACCCTCAGGAAAAGCCTTACGATGTAAATTCTTACAAGGCTCCAGAGAATCCTGTACTGGAAGAATTCGGTGTAAAACTTGCATCTAACGGTGAAGAAGAACTTCTTCTTGCACTGCTGCCAACAGTAGCCAACACATTCCTGAAGCGCCGTCGCCAGGAAGAGCATGCCGCCAAGGCTGCCGTCGAAGCTCCCGCCGCCAAGAAAGAAGAAAAGCAGGATGCTCCTGCAGAGGCCGTTACCGGTCCTACCCTGAAAGCACCCATGGGTGGCCGCGTTGTTGAAATCGACGTTAAGCCCGGACAGGCAGTTAAGCGCGGTCAGAAACTGCTCGTATACGAAGCCATGAAGATGGAAAACGATATCGAAGCTGAACGCGACGGTGTTGTTAAGCGTATATTCGTAGCTCCTGACCAGGTTGTATCGACAGATGACCTTCTCATTGAATTTGAATAATTTTCAAAGGGCATAATGCAGCCCTGATTCTCTTTATCATAAAACACATCGACCGCATTAGGGGCTTCTTCCCGCTGCGGTCGATGTGTGGTTTTACCAATCTTTGCCATGGTCACATTTCTATTATGCCTGGCCGCTCTGATAACGGCCTATTTCACCTACGGAAAATATCTTGAACGCCTTGCAGGCATCGACTCCTCACGCTCCACGCCATGCCAACGTCTGGCCGATGGAGTTGATTACATCGAAATGCCTAAATGGAGAATTTTCCTAATCCAGTTACTCAACATTGCCGGAACGGGACCCATATTCGGTGCAATCTTAGGCGCATGCTTCGGGCCGGTGGCTTTCCTGTGGATATGTCTCGGGGGAATATTCTTCGGTGCGATGCACGACTTCCTGTCGGGCGTAATGATTGTGCGCGATGACGGACGCTCGCTCCCCGAAATGCTGGGCCTCTATCTCGGCAACCGTATGCGCACTGTAGTGAGGTGGTTCTCTGTGGTACTGCTTGTACTTGTAGGCGCGGTATTCGTGTTAAGCCCCGCTCAGTTGCTCACCACCTTAGTCAGCAGCGTAAGCCTCTCGGCATGGGTATGGATTATAATCGCATACTATGTGTTGGCTACCGTGTTGCCCGTTGACAAGATTATAGGCAAATGCTATCCTATATTCGGCCTGGCATTAGTGCTCATGGCTTTGGGACTCCTTGGTGTTGTGCTATTCGGAGGCTACCATGTACCGGAACTGAGCTTCCATAATTATCAGGCCAATCCATCAGCTATCCCAATCATACCGACCCTGTTCATCACCATTGCATGCGGAGCCATCTCGGGTTTCCACGCCACGCAGTCGCCCCTGATGGCACGCTGTGTCGGCAATGAAAAAGAATGTCGCGCCGTGTTCTACGGCTCGATGATTTCAGAAAGTATTATCGCCTTGATATGGGCTGCCATAGCGATGGCCTTCTTCGGGGGAGCGACCGAACTGAACGGCGCGCTTGCTGAACACGGCAACAATCCGGCCTGGGCAGTGGACATAATTTCGCGGACAACACTCGGCAAGGTAGGTGCCGTGCTTGCCATTCTCGGTGTGGTGGCAGCGCCTATCACATCGGGAGATACGGCTTTCCGTTCGGCCCGACTGGTGATAGCCGATATGTTCAATATTGACCAAAAGCCACTGTTAAAGCGATTCGCCATCTGCATTCCTTTGTTTGTGATAGGCTATGGCATCACTCAGATTAACTTCGATATTGTATGGCGTTACTTTGCATGGAGCAACCAGACATTGGCCGCCGTAACCCTTTGGGCCATTGTGATATGGTTAAGAATGAACAACAAGAACTTCTGGGTGGCCCTCATACCTGCGGTGTGCATGACATACATTGTAACATCTTATGTATTCATCTCCAACCAGTTCATGGGAATCGGAGTAAACTGGGCTTCGTACACATGCGCAGCCGTTATCACAGCCGGCATCACCGCATTGGCTCTTAGAAAAAAGAATTATAACTAACTATCATGAAATACATTATAACAACAGCTTTGGCCGTTGGCATAGCACTTTCGACAAGTGCAGCCGCAGCCGGAATTCCTTCCGCAGCCGATAAAGCCAAGATGGATGCTTTCATCACCGAACTTATCAGCAAAATGACTCTGGACGAGAAAATCGGACAGCTCAACCTGCCGGGCGGCGGCGACATTGTTACCGGCGAGGCAACAAACAGCGATGTAGGCAAAGCTGCCGCTAACGGCGAGATTGGAGGCACGTTCAACGTGAAAGGCGCGCAGAGCGTAAAAGACTTGCAGAAAGTAGCTGTCGAAAAGAGCCGACTGGGCATTCCGTTGCTTATAGGAATGGACGTAATACACGGATATGAGACCGTGTTCCCCATCCCCTTGGCACAGTCGTGCTCATGGGACCTCGAAGCAATAGAGAACGGAGCGAGAATAGCCGCCACCGAGGCTTCGGCCGCAGGAGTGAACTGGACTTTCAGTCCTATGGTCGACATCTGCCGCGACCCTCGCTGGGGACGTATGGCCGAAGGCGCGGGCGAAGACCCTTATCTGGGTTCACAGATTGCCGCCGCGCTCGTAAGGGGCTATCAGGGCGACCTTAAGGGCAACGACGAGATACTGGCTTGTGTGAAACACTTTGCCCTCTACGGCGCTTCGGAAGCCGGTCGCGACTACAACACCGTGGACATGAGCCGAGGTAGAATGTACAATGTATATTTCCCGCCTTACAAGGCTGCCGTAGACGCAGGAGCTGCTACCGTGATGAGTTCTTTCAACCTCGTCGACGGAGTTCCGGCCACAGAGAATGCTTGGCTTCTCGATGATGTGCTCCGCAAGCAGTGGGGCTTTGACGGGATGGTTGTAACTGATTATGGTTCAATTGGCGAGGTGTCCGTTCACGGACTTGAATCTCTTCCGGAAGCATCGGTTCGCGCACTGAAGGCCGGAACGGACATGGATATGTGCTCTTTCGGATTTTCGAGAACGCTTAAGAAGTCGGTCGAGGATGGCCTCGTGAGCATGAATGAGGTTGATGCTGCAGTGCGCCGTGTGCTTGAGGCAAAATATCGCCTCGGACTTTTTGAAAATCCTTATAAATATAATGACATAGAGCGCGAGAAAACTCAAATTTACACTCCCGAGCACCGCAAGGCCGCCCGCGAGATGGCTACAAAGACTTTCGTGCTGCTGAAAAATCAGGATAAACTGCTGCCACTCGCAAAGAAAGGTAAAGTTGCTCTCATCGGCCCCTTGGCCAATACTGCGGCCAATATGCCCGGCACTTGGAGCGTGGCCGCTGACTTCTCAAAGTATAAGACTCTTAAACAGGGCTTCGAGGACGCTCTGAAAGGCAAAGCCGAAGTGCTTTATGCCAAAGGCTCAAACCTTTATGCCGATGCGGGTACCGAGAAAGGATGTACGGTGTTCGGCCGCGATATGCGTGACCCTCGCTCGGAGGAAGAATTGCTCAAAGAAGCCTTGGAGATTGCAAATCAGACCGATGTGATAGTGGCCGCTTTGGGTGAAGCTTCCGAATCAAGCGGAGAATCGTCGTCGCTCACGTCGCTGACTCTCCCCGACACCCAGCACCGTCTGCTCGAAGCCCTGCTTGCCACAGGAAAGCCCGTGGTGATGCTCAATTTTTCGGGACGTCCCACCGTACTGACATGGGAGCAGGAAAATGTGCCTGCTATACTCAATGTATGGTTCGGAGGCTCTGAGGCAGCCGATGCCATAGCCGATGTAGTGTTCGGCGATGTAAATCCGTCGGGGAAACTCACGGCATCAATGCCTTACAGTGAAGGCCAGATACCGGTGTACTACAATCATTTCAATACCGGACGCCCCAAGAGTCCGAATCACCCTGCCTATCAGAAGTATCGTTCCAACTATCTCGACGCGCCCAATGAACCACTCTATCCCTTTGGTTATGGCCTGAGCTATACCGACTTTGCTTACAGCGATTTCAAGCTTGACGGCACCACGCTGCGTCCCGACGGAAAGCTGAAAGCGTCTGTAACAGTGACAAATACCGGCTCGCGCAGTGGCGATGAGATTGTACAGCTCTATCTGCGTGATGTTCAGGCTTCAGTGGCTCGTCCGGTGAAGGAACTCAAACACTTTGAACGTATCAGCCTCGAACCGGGCCAGAGCAAGACGGTTGAATTCACTATCAGCCCCGACGACCTGAAGTTCTACAATTATGACCTGCAATATGTAGCCGAACCCGGCGACTTCAAGGTAATGGTCGGCCCCGACAGCCGACGTGTCGAAAGCCTCACATTCAGCTATGTAGAGTAAACTCAAATAATATAAACGCCGAGGGCGCAGACCTCATGAGGTCTGCGCCCTCGGCGCATTACGGGATTAGAAATTACTTCTTACCGCGGTTACCGTAACGGCTCATGAACTTATCAACACGACCGGCGGTGTCAACGAGCTTCTGCTTACCGGTGAAGAAGGGGTGAGAAGCGTTGGTGATTTCGAGCTTCACCAGGGGATATTCCTTACCGTCGAGGGTGATGGTTTCGCGGGTAGCGATAGTCGAGCGGGTGATGAAAGTAACTTCATTCGACATATCTTTGAACACAACTTCGCGATAGTTGGCGGGATGGATGTCTTTTTTCATTTTAGTATAACGTTATAGCTTAAAAATTCTATTAAAAGTCGACGCTGGTAAGACGTCTCATAGTAATGGCCTGCAAATTTACGACTTTTTTATGAAACAGCCAAAATCCGCCGGAAAAACTTTTTCATGTTGAGTCCGAAGAGTCTAAGGGAAAGTGCAATATTAGCGAAAATATTTGAAAAACTCCGTGATTTGGGAAGAAAAGCCAAGTTTTTCACGAAGTTCTCCGGGCCAACGGACAGTTGACTCTCGGGCTATAAAATTAGTTTTGTGAAAAAAAACAGGCGACCATATTTTGGCCGCCCAATAATCTATGTCACTGTCTTACCTTGAATTTTGCGAGTCACATATCCGGACTCGCGTAAAGCAGTAGTTGGTTGGGATATGACTATTTTTTATTCAATATACCATTTTTAATGACGAAGGTAACGAATCAGTGATTGTTCACCATTATTTTCTTGGTTCCATCTCCACTGCGTACTATATAGATGCCATTTGTCAGGGTACGCATATCAGCCGGTGAAGCACCTGAGACAACCAATCGTCCGTCAATTGTATATACATCTCCCTTCATTTCATTGCCTTTAATGTCATTGCCGTCACATTGTACACCATCTATACCAGAGGTATTGTTAAAATCAAGCACGTATGACATCTGCCTAAACATATCGGAGCCGCTGGTTTCCCACATATTAATAGCATGGGTTACCATCACATCCAGATTACGGCTTGCGAACGGAGCACCTGTAACTATCATTTCAACCGGTTCAAATCCGTCTTGTCCTAATACTAACACTGTGTGTGTCATGTTCTCTACCATCCACAATGATGTGCCAGGGACAACTGCATTAGCCCAATCATACAATGTCATGAAACTGTCCTTACCCGGTAAACGCATATAGGCGACATTTACACCCGGTCCTGCCTCTGCATAACCAAGCACCATTCCGTCATCAAACAATTGCGTTACATAAAGATTTTTCGGTTCTTCAACATATTCATATGTATCCTCCGCAACATCAAATATGTACGATTTCCCGAAATTCATACCTGACCCGGAATCCAGATAACCATCGAATAAACTTGCAGTCTTGCCATCTGGAGAAAGGACCATGTTATAGTAAAACATAGGAATTCCTTCTGTAGCCTTCTTATATGCAGCGTCAAACGCAAGCAACTGCTTTTGGTTGGCTTCATATTCATTCATTGCCGCAGTATACTCTGCATATTCCGACTCAGTCATATAGTCCTTAATCTGCGGCATATCAGCCACTCCTTCCAGATACTCACTGTATGCCGACATATATGACTGATACTCTTCTTCAGTCATGAAATTTTTTGCCCTCGGTTCATCCAATATCTCCGACGGGTAAGGCGGGAACTCCACATGTTCGGGATTAATCATGCTTCCACCTAAAAGCCGGAACTCCCATTCACCGGCGTCATTCATCGTATAGAGTATCGGCCACCCTATAGCCTCACCATAGTTGACCATAGAATACGCATCAGTCATGCGACCGAGTACAGTCCTGCCGTCATCACTAATCCATTGAGCCTCTATCGTGTACGGAACACGGACAGTCCAGTCATCGGGAACGGGCAGTACTTCATAGGCGCCATACGAACCGTCAGCACCACGTCGCCACACCACAGGCAGTTTGAACGCACTCTTTCCTACCTCGGCTTCCATATTGGTGACATATCCACAAATCACCGAACCGTCTGGAGTTATGCCCATGGCTTGGTCTCCTCCCCAATCATCATTGCCTGACAATCTCTCGATGTCACCTTTCGCGATGTTGACGTACACAGCTCCATCGTACTCGTATCCACCATACTGCCCCACAAATATGCCGGTCTCGCTGATTGAATTGCCATATCCAAGGAAGAAATACGGATATCCTTCTCCAACGGTCAACAGCGTTTCCCCGGTCTTAGTATCTATGACCGATACAACACCTTCGTCTGCATCTGAAACAGCATACTTGCCGTCCGGAGACACTTTCTTCAGTTGCATACCGGCAATCACAGCCGATTCGCCATAGGCTGGCACCGATGCAAACGCCGCAGCACCAATGGTACAAAATAAGTAAAAACCTCTTCATTCTGATTGTATTTGATTAATTACACCAATGATAATTCACCGGTCTTTTATGCTTGCAAATTTAACACAAGCCTACGTATATCTTCAATGACATATATCATTAAATACAATCCTCAGCAACATTTTAGCTACATGTTCCTTCCTTTTTACTTTTCCGCAAAAGACGGGCCTTTACTCTTGACAAATATTCAGGGGTGACATTCAGGTATGACGCTATGACGCGTTGAGGAACTTTCTCAACCAACGCCGGCCGCTTCAATATCTGCAGCCAGCGCTCCTCAGCAGTTCCGTTTCTAACGGTCGCATCCCGGACTTCACCTAAATAATTCTCAGACCAGCTATAATGCAATGCCCATACTGCGAATCTATGACATCTGTCGGCGAGCGCAATATACTCCTCACGCGGTATGCGAAGCACAAGCGATTCGCAGCATGCCTCTATCTGGTAATATGATGGTTCATCTCGATAAAATGAAAACGAAGACATAAAGATGGTACCCGGCATTCCAAAAGCGAATGTCCGCTCCTGCACCCCTTCAAAATACACACCTCGCACTATCCCCTCTTTTACAATATATACATCTTTATCTACTTTTCCCGGCTCTATTAATACCTCCTTGTTTTTCAAATGCACCTCGGTTGACAATTCGAGCAGCATATCCCATTCTTCGGAACTTAAAGTTCTGTCGCACTCAAGATTCAAACATTTCTTTAGTTTTTCCATAGATTGAACAAATCAGTTATTTTATACCTGTTGGCTGAATTAAATTAGCGAATATTTTATCTGCCGAATCGGACGATGATTAACGAAACTGACATATTGCATGAAGGTCATGGCTGCTATTTTGCCTGCCACACGGGGTGAAAAGGCCGCAGGATTGCTTTATGCAATTACGTATCATCATAAAACTGTCGTTGAACTTGGAGAAAACGGTCTCAATCCGCTTTCTGAACTTTTTTGCATGCCCATGTTGGCGACGTCAAAAAGATTCTGCTGCACTTCGGTGCCGAGATAACCTTTGTCACCAAGCGTCATGCAGTCATGATATCCCCACTGCACATCCTTGAGGTAATGGAGGTCGTGGACACATGCAGCTGTCATCCTTGCAGATTCAGAGGATTCTGACGAAATTCACTATGAAGTTGCGCATAAGCAGACAAATAGGACTCAACGCTTTAGACACCATTAAAAAATCAACGGTGTGTGCAGTTTTTATTTATAAATATTAGATTTTTAATTCAACCAACGAGTATTATATACCCTGTTATATACCGCCAGGCACAATGAGTCGGCACAGTCATGGTTGAACATCAAAAATCAATAAGTAGTTGCTAATCAAAACTCGCAATTGCGAATTTAGTAAATCAGAATTGATTCACCAAAACTTAGGCTAAAAATATCAATACACTTTTTCAAAGTATTCCCATAAACAAAAATCGCGGGAGTTCAAGCCTTACGGTAGCTTGTCCTCCCTTGATTGTATGTTTGCGCGGGCTTATTATGCCTTTACACGGCAGAGGTATGAACCGTCGCGGGTGTCGACCTCGATGTATTCGCCTTCGTTAACGAAGAGAGGCACACGTACTTCCGCGCCGGTCTCAACGGTAGCGGGCTTGAGGGTGTTGGTGGCTGTATCACCCTTGATACCGGGTTCGGTGTAGGTAACCTTGAGGACGGTCTTGATGGGCATTTCAGCGTAGAGAACAGTCTCAGTTGAGGCGTCGGTAACAACTTCAACAGAGTCGCCTTCCTTCATGTAGGCAGCGCCGGTAACGAGTTCCTTGTTGATAGGAATCTGTTCAAAAGTTTCGTTGTTCATGAAGATATCGTCATCGCCATCGGTGTAGAGGTACTGGAAGGGGCGGCGTTCTACGCGCACGTCTTCGAGCTTTTCGCCGATGTTGAATCGACGTTCTAGCACACGGCCGTCAACCACATCCTTGAGCTTTGTGCGCATGAATGTGTTGCCCTTGCCGGGCTTTACGTGAAGAAACTCTATGCAAAAATAGAGACGGCCGTCCATGCGGATACATGTGCCGTTTTTAATGTCCTGAGCGTTAATCATATTAACTTTGGTATGATAGTAAAATTTTTTGCAAATTTACGAAAAAAACTTGTTATCTTCCAAATCCGATGGAAAAATGGATATATGAAAATGCCCCGAAAGGGGATTTTGGCGAGAGATATTGCGACAGCTCTTACGTATATTTCCAAAGAAGTCCATAAGCGAAACTGCCTCATAAGCTCGGCACATTGCATGAACGTTCCCCGTCATTGGCATTGCAAAAATACCTTCTTTTTGAAAACAAAGGTGACTCTTGTGTCCGACAGGCCGTTTGGTATCTCTGTTTAGGCTTGAGAAACAAAATGCTTCCATGCCCACTCCTTCTGAAAGCAAGAAGCAGTTCTAAGGGTTGTTAAAAGACTCGGCAACGCACCTATTGATTAGTGTCCTCTCTTGAGTCGTCTTTTGTCTCATCTGATGTTTTCACAGTAATGGTTATCTCTGTTTTGAACAAAGGCTTGTCAAAGTTATAATTTATGATTCTGTACCCTGCCACAACAAGAACAAAGATGACGAATACCACAAAGATGAGTCCTACTATAGTACCGAGAATATGAGCCATGGTGCGTCCATTATTATGTTATGCAAATATAACAAAATAGCAGCAGCTCTGCAAAAAAATTGCAGTTTTTTACGAAACAGTATAGAAGTGTACCAATAGTTAAATACAGTCAATTTAAGTTTAGCGAGCTGCCTTTTGGAATTAAAGATATTGATGAAGAAATTGACGGTTATCGAACTTTACCGAAAATGCAGTCCTCGCTTTAATACAGGAAACAACAAAAGAGAAAGAGGAAAATCCTTGCGGAAATTCCTCTTTATTCGTGCGCATGAAGGGACTCGAACCCATACGTCCTGAGACATTAGATCCTAAGTCTAACGCGGCTACCATTACGCCACATGCGCAGGGCACTCTTGGATTGAGTGGCGCAAAGTTACGCTTTTTCTGAATTAAAACAAAATTTTAAGGCGTATTTTTCAGGGTTGGCGCATGAAATTTATATAAGATTAAGTTAAATCAAGAGGCTTAGATGTGAAAATATACTTAATT
>PPYF01638743.1_pt1 | contig 21780 bp, 16 predicted proteins | sample 1559871 | NCBI WGS metagenome assembly PPYF01 (sample SAMN08240021, study PRJNA423297) | Human gut metagenome, whole genome shotgun sequencing project.
CCCAGGAGCTTACATAAGTAAGTGACTGGGGTGAGCGAACGCAGACGCAGCACATGCAACTTGAAGTATGACGAGTATATTTAGCGTTCGCCTTAATTACTCATAGCATTAAGGAAGATCACATGCCGCAACAAAATTATCTGGATGAACTCACTCCGGCTTTTACGCCTTTACTGGCGATTAAAGAAGCCTCTCGCTGTTTATTATGTCATGACGCTCCCTGTAGTCAGGCTTGCCCGGCACAGACCGATCCGGGGAAATTTATTCGCTCAATCTACTTTCGTAATTTTAAAGGCGCTGCCGAGACAATTCGCGAAAATAATGCCCTCGGTGCCGTTTGTGCCAGAGTGTGCCCGACGGAGAAATTATGTCAAAGCGGTTGTACCCGTGCCGGTGTTGATACTCCCATTGATATCGGTCGCTTACAGCGTTTTGTTACTGATTTTGAACAACAAACCGGGATGGAAATTTATCAGCCCGGTACTAAAACGCTCGGCAAAGTCGCGATTATTGGCGCAGGTCCTGCCGGATTGCAGGCCAGTGTAACACTGACAAACCAGGGTTATGACGTCACGATTTATGAGAAAGAAGCGCACCCCGGTGGCTGGTTGCGTAACGGTATTCCGCAATTCCGGTTACCGCAATCAGTGCTGGATGCAGAGATCGCCCGTATTGAAAAAATGGGCGTGACCATTAAGTGCAACAACGAAGTCGGTAACACACTCACCCTGGAGCAACTGAAAGCAGAAAACCGCGCGGTACTGGTCACCGTGGGGTTATCGAGCGGTTCCGGGTTATCGCTGTTTGAGCATAGCGACGTTGAGATTGCCGTCGACTTCCTGCAACGTGCACGACAGGCGCAAGGCGATATCAGCATTCCACAAAGCGCATTAATTATCGGCGGCGGTGATGTTGCGATGGACGTAGCCAGCACGCTGAAAGTTCTCGGCTGTCAGGCGGTAACCTGCGTAGCGCGTGAAGAGTTAGATGAGTTTCCGGCAAGCGAAAAAGAGTTTGCCAGCGCCCGGGAGCTGGGCGTTTCGATCATCGATGGATTCACGCCAGTAGCCGTGGAAGGCAATAAAGTCACGTTTAAGCATGTACGGTTACCGGGCGAACTGACGATGGCGGCAGATAAAATTATTCTCGCCGTCGGTCAGCATGCCAGACTGGATGCCTTTGCGGAGTTAGAGCCGCAGCGTAACACCATCAAAACACAAAATTATCAGACCCGCGATCCGCAAGTCTTTGCTGCTGGCGATATTGTTGAGGGTGACAAAACCGTGGTCTATGCCGTGAAAACCGGGAAAGAAGCCGCCGAGGCGATTCATCACTATTTAGAGGGAGCTTGCTCATGTTAACGAAAGATCTTTCGATTACTTTTTGCGGCGTGAAGTTTCCCAACCCGTTCTGCCTCTCTTCTTCGCCTGTAGGCAACTGCTATGAGATGTGTGCCAAAGCCTACGACACAGGTTGGGGCGGCGTGGTGTTTAAAACGATCGGCTTTTTTATCGCCAACGAAGTCTCGCCGCGTTTTGATCATCTGGTGAAAGAAGATACCGGTTTTATCGGCTTCAAAAATATGGAGCAGATTGCTGAACATCCGTTGGAAGAGAATCTGGCCGCCCTGCGTCAGCTGAAGGAAGATTACCCGGACAAAGTATTGATCGCTTCGATCATGGGGGAAAATGAGCAGCAGTGGGAGGAGCTGGCGCGCCTGGTGCAAGAAGCTGGCGCGGATATGATCGAGTGTAACTTCTCCTGTCCGCAAATGACTTCTCATGCGATGGGTAGCGATGTCGGGCAAAGCCCGGAGCTGGTAGAAAAATATTGTCGGGCAGTGAAACGGGGTTCCACGCTGCCAATGCTGGCGAAGATGACGCCGAATATCGGTGATATGTGCGAAGTGGCGCTGGCGGCGAAGCGCGGCGGCGCAGATGGCATTGCGGCGATTAACACCGTTAAATCCATCACCAATATCGATCTTAATCAGAAAATCGGTATGCCGATCGTTAACGGAAAATCGAGTATTTCCGGATATTCCGGTAAAGCGGTAAAACCGATCGCCCTGCGCTTCATTCAGCAGATGCGCACCCATCCAGAACTGCGCGATTTCCCAATCAGCGGTATCGGCGGCATTGAAACCTGGGAGGATGCGGCTGAGTTTTTATTGCTCGGCGCAGCAACGTTACAGGTGACCACCGGCATCATGCAGTACGGGTATCGGATAGTGGAAGATATGGCAAGCGGGTTGTCGCATTATCTCGCCGATCAGGGATTTGATTCGCTGCAGGAGATGGTAGGTCTGGCGAATAACAATATTGTCCCGGCGGAAGATTTAGACCGCAGTTATATTGTCTATCCCCGTATCAATCTTGATAAATGTGTTGGCTGTGGACGCTGTTATATTTCCTGTTACGACGGCGGTCACCAGGCGATGGAATGGAGCGAGAAAACCCGCACACCGCATTGTAATACCGAGAAATGTGTGGGTTGTCTGCTTTGTGGTCACGTCTGCCCGGTGGGTTGTATTGAGCTCGGGGAAGTGAAGTTTAAGAAAGGCGAGAAAGAACACCCGGTAACGTTGTAAAACCAGAGACGCATCCGGCATTTGGCACCGATTGCCGGATGCAGCGCATCCGGCAATATCCACAATCACATCACTTCTTACGCGCGTATTTCAGTGAATCCAGCGCTACGGCGAAGATAATAATCGCCCCTTTGATGATGTACTGCCAGTATGGGTTTACGCCGATATACGTCAGGCCATAGTTGATGACGGTAAAAATAATTACCCCGGTCACCACGCCAATCACCGTCCCCACACCGCCGCTGAACGATACACCGCCTACCACGCACGCCGCGATAGCATCCAGCTCATACATAAAGCCGAGGTTGTTGGTGGCAGAGCCGATACGTCCGGCTTCTAACATCCCGCCAAAGGCATAGAACACGCCAGACAACGCGTAGATCATCAGCAGGTTCAGGCCGACGTTGACACCAGATACTTTTGCCGCTTCCGGGTTACCGCCAATGGCAAAAATGTTCTTACCGAAGCGGGTTTTGTTCCACAACACCCAGACGAACGCCACCGCAATCAACGCGTAGAAGGTGATGTAAGAGAGACGGAAACTCCCAGCGCGACAAAGCCCTGAGCAAAGGTAGAAAAGCCACTGTCAAAACCAGAAATTGGCGACGCCCCGACAAAGTCGTAATAGAGCGAGTTGATTCCATAGACGATGATCATCGTGCCGAGCGTGGTAATGAACGGCGTCACGTTGAGATAAGCGATAATCAGACCGTTGATCAAACCGATCACCGCACCAATGGCACAGACAATCAGAATAACCAGCGCAATCGGCATCGTCGCCATTTCCGGGAACACTTTGTTGGCGTTATCCATGGACTGCAATAATGTCGCAGCCACCACTGCCGCCAGCCCTACCTGACGACCAGCAGAAAGATCGGTCCCCTGGGTGACAATTAACCCTGCCACACCGAGCGCGATAATAATACGCACCGATGACTGGGTGAGAATATTACTTAAGTTCAACAGACTTAAAAATGTTGGGTCCTGGAAAATAATAATCGCCAGCAAAACTAAAAGAACGACGTAAATACCGCCCTCTTTCAGGTAAGTAAGAAAACTTTTCTTATTTAACGCACTCATGGGAAGCCCCTAATCTTAAAGGTGCAAAGACGCAAGACGCAGAATTTCGTTTTGCGTTGTTGTTTTTGTATCGACAATTCCGGAAACGAGACCATTGCTCATGACCAGAATACGGTCTGTTATCCCTAACAACTCAGGCATTTCAGAGGAGATAATAATAATCCCCTTGCCTTTCTTCGCCAGTTCGGCAATTAACTGATAAATTTCAAACTTCGCCCCGACATCAATACCGCGCGTCGGTTCATCGAGCATTAATATTTCTGGTTGCGTTAGTAGCCAGCGACCAATAATCACCTTTTGCTGATTACCACCGGAGAGCGAACCAATTTGCGTCCGATGACCCGGCGTTTTTACCCGCATCGAATCAATCACCCACTGGGTATCGCTTTTCATCCGCGAGTTATCCAGTAAACCAACTTTATTTTTGTAGTTGCGAATATTGGAAATTAACGAGTTAAAACCAATATCCAGATAGGCATAAATTCCCGTTGAGCGGCGCTCCTCAGTTACCAGTGCAAATCCGTGGTTTATGGCTTCGTTGGCATTATGGTTATTGATCTGTTTGCCGTGCAACGTAATGGTGCCAGCCGATTTCTCGCGAATACCAAATAACGTCTCAACAATATCGGTACGTTTCGCCCCCACCAGCCCGGCAATACCGAGGATCTCCCCTTTATGCAGATCAAACGAGACATCGCGAATCGACGGCTGGCGCAGTGACGTTAGGTTACGCACCTCGAGGATGACTTCGCCCGGCTTGTTTTCTTTGTCAGGAAAACGCTGATTAAGAGAACGCCCAACCATCATGGCGATGATCTTGTCCATCGTCAGTCCTGCCAGCGGTTCGGTGGCGATCCACTGACCGTCGCGCAATACGGTAACTTCATCACATAACTGGAAGATTTCTTCCATTTTATGCGAGATATAAACAATACCGCAGCCGCGCTCTTTTAATTTACGAATAATAGTGAACAGATGATTGACCTCTTTTTCGGTTAACGAAGAAGTCGGTTCATCCATAATCACAATTTTCGCGTTATAGGAAAACGCTTTGGCGATTTCGATCATCTGCATTTGCGAAACGGATAATGTGCCGACGCGCGCACGCGGATCGATATCAATATCCAGTTCATCAAAAATCGCTTTGGTTTCGCGGTACATTTTGTCCTGATCGACAAACATGCCTTTGGTGGGATATCGCCCCAGCCACATGTTATCCATCACCGAACGTTGTAATACCAGGTTTAACTCCTGGTGTACCATCGAAATACCATTTTCCAGTGCTTCTTTGGCGGAATGGAAATCGATCTCTTTACCCTGGAATAAAATGGTGCCGGAGTCTTTTTGATAAATACCAAACAGGCATTTTAATAATGTTGATTTTCCTGCGCCGTTTTCCCCCATTAATGCATGGATAGAATGTGGCCGGACTTTTAAATTAACGTTATCAAGTGCCTTAACACCAGGAAAAGACTTGTTGATACCGCTCATTTCCAACAAGTATTCCCCGGAAGACGGAGTCGTTGAGCTGACCATATAATTTTACCTTGTTGGCCATACAATAAGGGCGCAGTAAACGACTGCGCCCAATCAGTCTTATTTCTTGCTGAATTCAGCCAGGTTGTCTTTATCTACGCCAACATAAGGTACGCGGACCACTTTGTTGTCGATTTTCCAGTTGGTGCCATCAGCCGCACCTTTGCCATCGGCCAAGTTTTTCGCCAGATCAAAGGTCGCTTTCGCCTGGTTGTTAGCATCGTTCAGTACTGTGCCCGCCAGTGCACCGGATTTCACCAGCGCCAGCGCTTCTGGCAGCGCATCGACGCCAAACACCGGAATGCTGGACTTGTTGTGTGCTTTCAGTGCTTCTACCGCGCCCATTGCCATCGCATCGTTGTTGGCGATAACCACTTCGATTTTGTTGGCGTTCGGGCCAGACAGCCAGGCGTCCATCTTATCTTTCGCCTGAGCGGTATCCCACATAGCGGTATCTAACTGTAACTGTTCAGTTTTAATGCCTTTGTCGTTCAGCTCTTTAATCACGTAAGTGGTACGTGCTTCTGCATCCGGATGGCCCGGTTCACCTTTCAGCAATACGAATTGAATCTGACCGTCTTTGTTCAGATCCCAACCCTGATTCGCCGCCCAGTGTTTAGCAATCAAATCGCCCTGAATAATGCCGGACTCTTTGGAATCAGTGCCAACGTAGTAGGCTTTGTCGTAGCTATCCAGCGCCTTACGAGACGGTTCTTTGTTGAAGAAAACCACCGGCACGTTTTGCCCACGCGCTTTCTCAATCACCGTACCCGCAGCTGCCGGGTCAACCAGGTTGATTGCCAGTGCCTTCACCCCTTTCGCCAGCAATACGTCGATCTGATCGTTCTGCTTGGACTGGTCATTCTGAGAATCATTCATCAGCAGCTGAACATCTGGCGCGGCTTTCGCATCTTGCTCAATAGCCTTGCGCACTACAGACATAAAGTTATCGTCGTACTTATAGATTGTTACACCAATGCGAGTATCAGCAGCGTGTGCAGCGGCACCGAATAACATGCTGGCCATCACAGCAGACAGGGTTAACACCTTCTTATTCATGGTATCTCCGGTTTTTCTTATGCAGGGTAGTGCTTGAGATAAATGCTCGGCGGGGCAGTAGAGTTAATGAAGTGTTACTGAACGCCGAAGCTCACTTTTTAAAATTCGTTCTTCCATGCCCGGTAACGCTCCAGAAAACGGCTTTAATTGTTGTTATGACGCTATTACCTCGGTGAAAGTGATTATTCACTGTTACATACGGGTTACAACGTTAAAACGGTGCAATCATAGCTATCACATTGTTAAGATACTGTGAAATCACTCACAGATTGAAAGCGGTTACATCGCCTGATTTGTTGAGTTAGTGATCGTCGCCGCATTCTGGCGTGTTGCGACAGAATGGCGACGCACTAACGTCGGCATAAAACAGTGGCTGGCACGAGGATCAATATTGCCTGCTGCCCCCTGCAAGGCCAGTTCGGTGGCTAATTTCGCCATTGAAGCAATGGGATAACGCACGGTCGTTAATTGCGGGTCGGTGTAACGGGCGATGGGAATATCATCGAAACCGATGATTGAGAGATGTAACGGAATCGCAATGCCATTATCTTTTAATGCTGTCAGTGCGCCAGCGGCCATATTGTCGTTATAAGCAAATACAGCGGTAAGTTGTAGATTGCGCCCCAGCAGTTCAACCATCGCCGCCTCACCGCCCGGCATGTCCGGCGTACCAGTGCCAATCCAGCTTTCCGGCGGAATAATATCCTGCTCTTTCAACGCACTCATCCAGCCTGCTTTACGCATGGCGTCATCTTCAATGCCGTGGCTGGAAGAAAGATAACCAATACGTTGATGACCGTTATTCAGCAACATGCGCGTCGCCATTCGGGCACCGCTGAGATTATCCAGGCAAACGCAACGATGGGCGTACCCCGGCACAACGCGGTTGATTAACACCATACCGGGAATGTTATCCATAAATTGCGCCAGTTCATCGTCACTCAATGCTTTTGAGTGAACAATCAACGCATTACAACGCTGGCGAATTAACACCTCAATGGCGTGACGCTCTTTTTCCGCTTCATGATAGCTATTGCCGATTAGCACGTATTTCTGATGCTGCTGGGCGACCAGATCCACCGCTTTTACCAGCGCGCCGAAAAAAGCATCAGAAACGTCCATCACCACCACGCCAATGGTATCGCTAACCTGAGTTGCCAGCGCCTGGGCATTGGCATTTGGCCGATAATCCAGCTCACTCACGGCTTTCATTACTGCTTCACGCGTGTCGGCACTGACCAGCGTGCTGTTATTGAGCACCCGGGAAACCGTTGCCACAGAGACGCCAGCCTGACGCGCTACATCACGAATGGTGATCATATTCACTACCTGTTATGAGATTGCAGTAAATGACTGCTTGCTGGCGGCTATTTTGTCAGCACTGAATACAGGACTTCGTGAATCGAGTCACAGCAATGGAAACGGTTACAGCCGTTTTGTTAACGAATGTGATCCAGATCGTTATCTTGATGTTTTAGATATTGCCGTTCCGGCAGCACGCAAAGTTAACTGACGCCAGAGCCATTCCACCGGCCCCTGGCGGAAGTAACGCAGCCAGATAACAGAGAAGAGGATATTCGCCAGCCATACCGGAATAACAAACGCCAGCAGCTCCAGGCGATCAAAATGCATAAACAAACCGAGGTGGTAAAAAAGCGTGGTACAAATCAGCGTTTGCAATAGATAGTTGGTCAGCGCCATCCGTCCGACGCAGGCGATTGCCAGCACCAGCTTAAAGCGGCTTAATTGCGGCCAGAAGCCATAAAACAGCGACGCATAGCCAATCGCCTGAAACGGCGCACTCAGTTCCCGCGGCATTTGAAGTAAGAAGGCACACCAGCGATACGCCCAGTCCAGCTGCCATTGCAGGGCGATGGCAGGAAGGTTAATGGTCACCCCAATCGCCACCAGCACAAAACCAGTACGACGATAGTGACGTAAGCTGAACTGCCCTTTCAGCCAGCCGCTGCGCATCAGCGCCGCACCAATGAGCATCATCCCAGCCAGTTGCCAGCCATACTGTGCGCCCAGTGCCAGTAAACTGTTGCCAACACCATCGGCACGATTACTGATCGCATCAACGCCGCCGTGAAGCTTCCAGTATTTTTCATACAAAATAGCCGATGCATCCGGCGTCCAGGCGCGGCTGGTCTGGCTGTCGGAAATCAGCCCCAATAACAGCAAAACGCCAAGCCCCACCAGATAAAGCATGACGCCGGTATTAAACAGGCTTTTTACCGATGGCGCATCGCGCACCAGCCGCCAGCAGATTAAGCCCACCAGCCCGTAAGCCAGCAGAATATCGCCGTCCCAGAACAATAAACCGTGAATAAAGCCCAATAAGACTAACAGCGTTAACCGCGACTGGATCCAGCGTCTGCCACGGGGCAGCAACATTTGCAGTCCAGCACCAAACAGCAGCGCAAAAAGCGTGAGGAATTTCACCTGGCCGATGAGATCAAGAAATGCCCAGGTCCATGCATCCTGCGGCGTAATAGCACCGTACCAGGCGGGATTGAGATAAGCCGCCTTTGGTAGCCCAAAGGCGCTGATGTTTAATAGCAGGATCCCCAGAATGGCGACGCCGCGAACAAAATCGAGCGTGACGTTGCGCTCCATGGTTCCTGCCTTTTAATCAGTTGTGATGACGCACAGCGCGCAGAAACTCGTGGCGCGTATTCTGACTGGATTTGAACAATCCACCAAGAGAGGTCGTTGTTGTGGCACTGGTTGCATCGCGGATGCCACGCGCCTTCACGCAGTAATGCACCGCGTCGATCGAGACAGCCACGTTATTGGTGCCCAGCAGCGTTTGTAGCGCAATAAGAATTTGCTGCGTCAGACGTTCCTGCACCTGCGGACGCTGGGCAAAGAACTGCACGATACGGTTAATTTTTGACAGACCGATCACCGAATCTTTCGGGATATAAGCCACCGTCGCTTTGCCATCGATGGTAACAAAATGGTGTTCACAGGTACTGGTCAGAGTGATATCGCGCACGGTGACCATTTCATCGACCTTCATTTTGTTTTCAATGAGGGTGATTTTCGGGAAGTTGGCGTAATCCAGACCGGAGAAAATTTCATCGACATACATTTTAGCGATGCGATGCGGCGTTTCCATCAAACTGTCATCAGCCAGGTCGAGATTCAGCAGCTGCATGATTTCGGTCATATGACCAGCAATAAGGCTTTTGCGCGTTTCGTTATCCATTTCATGCACGGGCGGGCGCAGCGGTGTTTCCAGTCCTCGCGCAACTAACGCTTCATGAACCAGGGCCGCTTCTTTACTGAGTGATGGCATTTATGATTTCTCCTGCAGGTGTGACGCCTCCGCCCTGCGTGGGGGCAAAGTTATTAAGCTGATTTACAGCCTGATTATTGTGCGTGAGGCGGCGCACATAATCCAGTATTCACAGCGATAATTATTGTAATTGCCGCTGCCTTTCATCAGCAGATGTTAAAACATCGTTATGCAAATACGGAAGTGAAAGTTACTCACAGCACATTGAATAAACGGTATGATGAAGAAATTGCAAACAACACAACAAGGAGCCACGCATGGAAATGCTCGAAGAGCACCGCTGTTTTGAAGGCTGGCAGCAACGCTGGCGACACGACTCCAGTACCTTAAACTGCCCGATGACGTTCAGTATCTTTCTCCCACCCCCTCGTGATCACACCCCGCCACCAGTGCTGTACTGGCTTTCCGGATTAACCTGCAATGACGAGAACTTCACCACCAAGGCGGGTGCCCAGCGCGTGGCGGCAGAACTGGGGATTGTACTGGTGATGCCAGACACCAGCCCGCGCGGCGAACAGGTTGCCAACGATGATGGCTACGATTTAGGCCAGGGCGCGGGGTTTTATCTTAACGCCACGCAACCGCCGTGGGCGACGCATTACCGGATGTATGATTATCTGCGCGATGAATTACCGGCGCTGGTTCAGTCGCAATTTAATGTCAGCGACCGCTGCGCCATTAGCGGTCATTCAATGGGTGGTCACGGTGCGCTGATTATGGCGCTGAAAAATCCGGGTAAATACACCAGCGTTTCGGCCTTTGCGCCAATTGTGAATCCGTGCAGCGTCCCGTGGGGAATCAAAGCGTTTAGCAGCTATTTAGGTGAGGACAAAAATGCATGGCTGGAATGGGACAGTTGCGCGCTGATGTATGCCAGTAACGCGCAGGATGCGATCCCGACGCTTATCGATCAGGGCGATAATGATCAGTTTCTTGCCGACCAGTTGCAACCTGCGGTACTGGCAGAAGCCGCGCGCCAGAAAGCGTGGCCGATGACGCTGCGTATTCAGCCGGGATATGATCACAGTTACTACTTCATCGCCTCTTTTATAGAGGATCACCTGCGCTTCCATGCGCAGTATTTACTGAAGTGAAAGTCCGCCCGGTTCGCCGGGCATCTTCTCATCAGAAGCGATAATCCACTGCCATAAAGTAACGACGTCCGTCTTCGTTATAGCTGTAGTCGTCACGACTGAGATCCTTGTCGCCAAGGTTCAGCACGCCTGCGCGCAGTTTGACGTCTTTAGTCACCTGCCAGGCCGCGCCGGTATTCCAGATGGTATAACCGCCCGGTGTTTTAGCCGTCGCGCTGTCGGCGCGTTTCTGCCCGGTATAGTGACCAGAAACATAGAATGACCAGTCTTCCAGCGCCAGCGGTTTCCAGTCCAGCGTACCGTTAGCAGTATGGAACGGCAGATCGGATAGCGGTTTGTTTTCGCCGTTGCTGACATCACGACCATCGTTGTAGGTGTAGTTGATCGACAGTTTCCATTCATCGTTGAACGGAATTTTCAGTTCGGTTTCCACGCCCTGAATACGAGCTTTGTTAACGTTGTAGTAGCTAAATACCGGTATGCGCCGTCCGTTAGCGCCCGTCTCAAAACCAACAAAGTTTTGGTAGCCCGGTGCAGCGTTGACGTCAGACGTACGGCTGATGCTGATACGATCTTTCACATCGTTACGGAAAACGGTAACGCTGGATTCAACCCCTTCCAGCCAGCCTTCTTCACCCATGTAGTAAAGCCCCAGCTCCCAACTTTCGCTGGTTTCTGGTTTCAGATCCGGGCTACCCACAATCTTACATGCGCCACGGCAGGAATTGCTCGTCCAGTCAGGGCTAAGTTGCAACAGAGAAGGTGCTTTAAATGCCGTCGCCCAGCCCCCTTTCACCGTTACGGTGTCGGTGGCGTTATAAACCAGGTAGGCACGCGGACTCCAGTGTTCACCGTAGGTTTCGTGATCGTCCATACGCACGCCGGTCGTCAGCGCCAGCGGCTCGAAGATCCGCCATTCATCTTCCACAAACAGCGCGTACTGGCTGGCAGACGTTTTGGAGCTGGTTCCCCCGGTCAGGTTCACCGCATCGCTAAGTTTGTCGTGACGCCATTCACCGCCAACCGTGAGAAACTGATTAATTGCCGTCAGCGGCAACGTGTATTTGCCGTCGACCGCATTGCTTTCGGAAGTTATCGGGCTGCTGTTGCCAGGGTTTTTGTTCTCGACTTTCTCACCGTAGTATTTCAGTTCGCTGGTGCCGTAATCCCAACGCCCATTATGGCTGACGGAGTAGTTCTGGCGTTCCAGGCGGTTTTTGTCCAGCGAGTCGGAATCACGATCCTGACGGTCGAAACCGTATCCGGCAGTAAAATCGTGATTTTGATTCGGTGTCCAGGCAAATTCGACATTGTCGTCGCGGCTGGAGAATCCTTCAATACGCGGCGTTTCTCCGGTATCGGTGGTCGTTGAGTTTTGCGGGTCATCCTTTTCACGTTTTGCCAGGCTGCCGTAAGCTTTCATTCCCAGCACACCATCAATTAATGGTCCACTGGTAAAGAACTGACCGTTATAGGTATCACCGCGATCGCGATGTTCCTGAATGGTGGTATCGACGGTAACGGTACCCGACCATTTCTGACCGATTTTTTTGGTGATGATATTCACTACACCGCCGAGCGCATCGGAGCCGTATAGCGACGACATCGGGCCACGAACCACTTCAATACGTTCGATGGAATCGACCGGGATCCAGTTCAGATCGAAATCATTGTGGCGGAAGACGGCATTGCGGGAGTTAACGCGTTTACCGTCGACGAGAATCAGGGTGTAGCTGCTGTCCAGACCACGAATACTAACGCCCTTACGGTTATCCCCTTCGTTCGTCAGTTGTACGCCAGGCACTTCTTTGAGGACATCCTTCAGATTCTGTACCGGTTTTCGCTGCAGGTCTTCCTGGGTAATGACGCTGATACTGGCGGGTGCATCTTTGAGGTTTTGTTCAACGGAAGATGCAGTGACAACCATCGTTTCGCCATCATCATCGACCGCTAACACAGGCCATGCACAAGAAATAGCGGACAAACACAGCCCGACCCGTACGAAAGGGTTCAACCTAAACATTCCATATCTCCATGAGGTAACTACGAAAATAAAATGGGTTATCGCTCACATCTTCTTCACGTCCCCTTGCGTACGGCAGCATCGCGGTGGACTTATTTGTATGCAGGTGATCATCCCAGAAAGCCGGAACAGCCTCTGATTTGTCAGCCTTTTTTGATTGCGGCGTAACGATAATGCAAACGATAACAATTATCAATCCAAATGTTAAATTTTATATCCGCATGATTTGTCAGGGAAATGGAATTGAAAAAGCCCTCTCGGTTGAGAGGGCTTAGCAAGGAAGGGAGGAAACTTATTTCTTATCGTTCTGCGGGAACTTCATTTCGCTGTAACGTACGAAGTGAGTTCCTTTAATCAGCTTGTAGCCGAACCAAATAATCAGGAACAGCGGGATACCAATATACGTTGCCGCTACGCCGCCCCAGTCAATGGTATCTTTCAGGAACGCTTCGTAGTTCTGGCCCAAAGTGATAATCAGACACAGAATGAATGCGAAGATCGGCCCCAGTGGGAAGAAACCTGAACGGTACGGCAGATCGTTAATGTCGTGTCCCTGCAATACGTAACCGCGACGGAAGCGATAGTGGCTAATGGCAATCCCCAGCCAGGCGATAAAACCCGTCATCCCGGAGGTGTTCAGCAGCCACAGGTATACCGTCTGGTTGCCAAACATGGAGGTCAGGAAGCACAGACCGGCAATCACCGTCGTCGCATACAGCGCATTACGCGGCACGCCACCACGCGACAGTTTAGCGAAAATGCGCGGCGCTTTACCGTCACACGCCAGGGTGTACAGCATACGAGTAGACGCATACATACCGGAGTTACCCGCTGACAGCACCGCCGTCAGAATAACTGCGTTCATCACCGCCGCCGCAGAGAGCAGACCCGCGTGCTGGAACACCAGGGTGAACGGACTAACGCTGATGTCTTTAACATCGTTACGCAGCAGGCTCGGATCGGTGTACGGAATAATCAGGCTGATAATCAGGATCGCGAACACATAGAACAACAGGATTCGCCAGAACACCTGACGTACCGCGCGTGGAATGTTTTTCGCCGGATCTTCGGACTCGCCTGCAGCAATACCGATCAGCTCGGTTCCCTGGAAAGAGAAGCCGACAATCATAGCTACGCCGATCATCGCCGCAAAACCACCAGCAAACGGCGCTTCGCCGATTGTCCAGTTGCTCCAGCCCGCAGGCTGCGCGCCTTTGAAGATACCGATAATCATCAGCACGCCAACGATGATAAAGACAATAACTGTCGTGACTTTGATCAGTGAGAACCAGTATTCCGCTTCACCAAAGCCACGAACTGAGATGTAGTTCAGCAGGAAGATAACGCCGAGGAACAACGCACTCCAGATCCAGCCCGGTGTATCCGGGAACCACCAGCTCATGACCAGCTGAGCTGCAACCAGGTCAACGGCGATAGTCACCGCCCAGTTGTACCAGTAGTTCCAGCCCAGCGCGAAGCCAAAGCCTTCTTCAACATAGTTCTGACCGTAAGTGGCAAACGAACCGGAAACCGGCATATATGCAGCCAGTTCACCGAGACTGGTCATCAGGAAGTAAACCATCAGGCCAATCAGCATATACGAGAGCAATGCCCCGCCCGGACCTGCCTGAGAAATCGTTGCGCCAGAGGCAACAAAAAGACCTGTACCGATGGAACCGCCAATGGCAATCATCGTCAGGTGACGCGCCTTTAATTCACGGCGTAAGCCCGGCGCTTCTGTGGTTTTAGTTTCGGAAACCATACAAAAATGCTATCCATCTTAAAAATGAGGCGCGATTGTAGCAGACGATTGGCAATCCTTCCGGCAGAAATACACGGTTATAAGACACCTTCATGATCGCCCAGGGATTATAAGTAAAGCAGCCAATCTCTTTTCTGGCGAATGCATGCTGAGGGCGCTGCGTCACGAAATCGACACAGCACCAGCATGTTCTTGTACAGCAACTTAACGCGGTACATTCGCGGGATCGCAATAGTCCAGAAAGCGCCGTAGCGCGTTGGAAAGGTGTTTTTGCCGATGATGTATACGCCACAACGTACGCATCAGGCGCGGCAGAGGGACCGCAACTTCACTTAATGTGCCTGCCTGCAATTGATCTTCAATCACCCGTCGCGACAGGCAACTAATTCCCAACCCATGACGCACCGCATGTTTGATTGCCTCGGAGTTACCTAATTCCATCGCCATCTCAAACTTCGGTAAATGTGACAGCAATAGATAATCGACAATCTCCCGCGTGCCGGAACCGCGTTCACGCAGGATCCACGGCGCAGCGGCCAGCTGCTCTAAGGTGACCGGACCACGGGCCAACGGCGAAGTCGGCGCGGCGAAAACCACCAGCTCGTCTTCCAGCCACGGTTCAGAAATAATTTCAGTGCTGTGGCACGGTCCTTCAATAAAACCAATATCAACGCGGAAATCCAGCACCGCTTGCATCACGTCCTGGCTGTTCCCAACGCTAAGTTCAATCGGCAACTGCGGATAATCATGGCGATAACGGGCGATAACTGCAGGCAGAATGTAGTTACCGATGGTACTACTGGCATAGATACGAATCGCGCCGTTGTCTTCGCGAAACAGTTGTTCGATTTCAACCGCCTGTTCAAGCAATGCCAACGCACGCGGATAGAGCAGCCGCCCGTGTTCATTAACAACCAGTCTTTTCCCCACGCGATCAAACAGTTGCACGCCAAGCTGCCCTTCCAGGTCGGTCAAGGCTGCGCTCACTGCTGATTGCGACAACGCCAGCATCACCGACGCCTGGGTGGTTGATCCACTTTTCAATACTTCTGCAAAAACTTCCAACTGCCGGAGGGTGATGTGCATAGTCGCTTACCACTTATAAAGATTAATTATAAATATATAATCAATTTTATTTTTAAACCAGTTAGTCGTAACCTTATGCCCGGTTAAAGGAGAGGGTTATGACGAATATCACCTTACAGAAACAACATCGTACACTGTGGCATTTTATTCCGGGGTTAGCCCTGAGTGCAGTTATCACCGGGGTCGCCCTGTGGGGTGGTTCCATTCCCGCGGTTGCGGGTGCCGGGTTTAGTGCCCTCACCCTCGCAATCTTGTTGGGGATGGTTTTAGGCAACACCATCTATCCGCACATCTGGAAAAGCTGTGACGGTGGTGTGCTGTTTGCCAAGCAATATTTATTACGTCTGGGTATCATTCTTTATGGCTTCCGTCTGACGTTCTCGCAAATTGCCGATGTCGGTATCAGTGGGATCATCATTGACGTGCTGACGCTGTCCAGTACCTTCCTGCTGGCTTGCTTCCTGGGGCAGAAAGTGTTTGGTCTGGATAAGCACACCAGCTGGTTGATCGGTGCCGGTAGCAGTATCTGTGGTGCTGCCGCGGTACTGGCGACTGAGCCAGTAGTGAAAGCGGAAGCCAGTAAAGTAACCGTGGCTGTTGCAACCGTTGTTATCTTCGGGACCGTCGCTATTTTCCTCTACCCGGCGATATATCCGCTGATGTCTCAATGGTTTAGTCCGGAAACTTTCGGTATCTACATTGGTTCTACTGTGCACGAAGTGGCGCAGGTGGTGGCGGCAGGTCATGCCATCAGCCCGGATGCGGAAAACGCAGCAGTTATTTCCAAAATGCTGCGCGTGATGATGCTGGCTCCGTTCCTCATCCTGCTGGCGGCGCGTGTTAAACAGCTGTCTGGGGCGAACAGCGGCGAGAAAAGCAAAATCACTATTCCGTGGTTTGCCATCTTGTTCATCGTCGTTGCCATCTTTAACTCGTTCCACCTGTTACCGCAGAGCGTGGTGAACATGCTGGTAACGCTGGATACCTTCCTGCTGGCAATGGCGATGGCGGCGCTGGGTCTGACCACTCACGTCAGCGCGCTGAAAAAAGCCGGGGCGAAACCTCTGCTGATGGCACTGGTACTGTTTGCCTGGCTGATTGTTGGTGGTGGTGCGATTAACTATGTGATTCAAAGCGTCATCGCATAAACCACTACATCTTGCTCCTGTTAACCCGCTATCATTACCGTTTTCCTCCAGCGGGTTTAACAGGAGTCCTCGCATGAAATACATTGGAGCGCACGTTAGTGCTGCTGGCGGTCTGGCAAATGCCGCAATTCGCGCCGCCGAAATCGACGCAACCGCGTTTGCCTTGTTCACCAAAAACCAACGTCAGTGGCGTGCCGCACCGCTCACGACGCAAACCATCGATGAATTCAAAGCGGCCTGTGAAAAATATCACTACACATCGGCGCAAATTCTTCCCCACGACAGCTATCTGATTAACCTCGGACATCCGGTCACTGAAGCTCTGGAAAAATCGCGCGATGCCTTTATAGATGAAATGCAGCGTTGCGAACAACTGGGGCTTTCTTTGCTCAACTTCCACCCTGGCAGCCATCTGATGCAGATTTCAGAAGAGGATTGCCTTGCGCGTATTGCCGAATCCATCAACATTGCGCTGGATAAAACTCAAGGTGTAACAGCGGTGATTGAAAACACCGCCGGTCAGGGCAGTAACTTAGGGTTTAAATTCGAACATCTCGCGGCGATTATCGACGGCGTGGAAGATAAATCCCGTGTCGGCGTCTGCATTGATACCTGCCATGCTTTCGCTGCCGGGTATGATTTGCGTACTCCAGCCGAATGCGAGAAAACGTTCGCGGATTTTGCCCGTATTGTTGGCTTTAAGTATCTGCGCGGGATGCACCTTAACGATGCGAAAAGCACCTTTGGCAGCCGCGTTGACCGCCATCATAGCCTCGGTGAAGGCAATATCGGTCATGATGCGTTCCGCTGGATCATGCAGGACGACCGTTTCGACGGCATTCCGCTGATCCTTGAAACCATCAACCCGGATATCTGGGCAGAAGAGATCGCCTGGCTGAAAGCGCAACAAACTGAAAAAGCGGTGGCCTGATCGATGAACGACAGGGAAAAGCAGATTCTTAAAAATTTACGGCGTAACCCGCTGATTCAACAGAATGAAATCGCCGATATTCTGCAAATCAGCCGCTCACGTGTTGCCGCTCATATTATGGATTTGATGCGCAAGGGTTTGATTAAAGGCAAAGGATATATCCTTACCGAGCAGGATTACTGTGTGGTTGTGGGTGCAATCAATATGGATATTCGCGGAATGGCGGATATCCGTTACCCGCAAGCAGCCTCTCATCCAGGTTCTGTTCACTGTTCCGCAGGCGGCGTCGGACGTAATATCGCGCATAACCTGGCTCTGCTTGGTCGGGATGTGCATTTAATATCAGCTATTGGCAACGATTTTTACGGCGAGACATTACTGGAAGAAACGCGCCGCGCGGGCGTGAACGTTTCAAACTGCATTCGTCTGCATGGACACAGCACTGCAACTTATCTCGCTATCGCTAATAAGCAGGAAGAAACTATCCTGGCAATCAATGACACACATATTCTGCAACAGCTAACGCCTCAACTGCTCAATACTTCACGGGACTTGATTCGCCATGCTGGTGTGGTGCTGGCTGATTGTAATCTCACACCTGAAGCCCTGGAGTGGGTCTTTACCATTGCTGATGAAATTCCGATGTTTGTCGATACCGTTTCCGAATTTAAAGCGAACAAAGTAAAAAACTGGTACAGCCGGATCCACACTCTGAAACCAACACAAAATGAACTGGAAATTTTGTGGGGGCAACCGATTAAAGACGACAACGATCGCATCAGAGCTGTAAATTCGCTGCATCAACAAGGTGTTAAACGCATTTTTGTTTATCTGAAAGATGAATCTGTATTTTGCAGCGATAAGGATGGAGAACAATTTTTGCTGACCGCGCCAGCGCATACGACAGTAGACAGTTTTGGTGCTGACGATGGTTTTATGGCGGGCCTGGTATATAGCTTTCTTGAAGGATACAGTTTCCGCGACAGCGCCCGTTTTGCGGTAGCCTGCGCGGCAATTTCGCGCGCCAGCGGCAGCTTAAACAACCCTACCCTGTCTGCCGATAACGCGCTTTCATTAGTGCCAATGGTGTAACAATGTTGCCGGATTCGACGCTTGACCGCATCTTATCCGGCTCATAAATTGCGCACTACGCTAAACCAATAAAGAATCCTGCAATAGTAGCACTCATCAGGTTAGAAAGTGTCGCCGCCGCCAGCGCGCGTAAACCAAGTTGGGCGATTTCCGGCGCACGGTGTGGCGCAACCGCAGAAAACGCCCCCACCACCACCCCGATAGAACCAAAGTTAGCGAAACCGCACAACGCGAAAGAAATAATCGCCACGGTTTTAGCATCCAGAGTGCCACCCGTTTGCAGATATGGCGAGAAATTGAGATAAGCGACAAATTCATTGATCGCCAGCTTCTGCCCAATCAAACTCCCGGCAAGATTTGCATCACTCCAGTCAACCCCCATCACCCACGCCAATGGGGCCAACAGGTAACCTAAAATGGACTCCAGCGAGGCATGTGCAAAACCAAACCAGCCGCCAACGCCGCCGATAATACCATTAATTAACGCAATGATGGCGACAAATGCCATAACAACTGTCGCTACACCGGCGGCGATTTTCAGCCCGGTCATTGCCCCTGTCGCAGCGGCTTCAATAATGCTTTTTGGCGGTGTTTCGGTGAAAGAGAGGTTATTAAAGGAAACCTGCGAAGATTCCGTAGCCGGGCTTAACAGGCGGGCAAACAAGATCCCGCCTGGGATCGCCATTAACGATGCCGCCAGCAAATATTCCACAGGTACGCCCAGGGCGGCGTAACCAATCATTGTCGAACCAGCAATCGAGGCCATGCCACTACAAATCGCTGTAAATAATTCATTGCGATTCAGACGATCGATAAAGGGTTTGACGATCGCCGGAATTTCGTTTTGCCCGAGGAAAATGGTGGTGACCGCGACGAATGACTCAATCTTGCTGATATTTAACGCTTTCTGGAAGATACCGCCGAGAATGCGAATTAAAATCCCCATCACACCGATGTAGTAGAGAATACTCACCAGTGCAGTGACGAAGATAATTGCCGGTAATACCCTGAAACCAAAGATAAATCCTGCGCCATCAAACAGCGTGTCCATTTTCGGCCCGACCAGCGAACCGAAGATAAATGCGCTACCCGCGTCGCTGTACGCCATCACTTTATGCACGCCAAAAGCGACTTTTTCAGCGACCCAACGCCCTGGCGGTAACCAAAGCATAATCCCGCCAATCACAACCTGTAACACTAACGCCGCGCCAACGGTACGCAGGCTGATCTTCTTCTTGTTTACTGACAGCAAAAATGCAATTGCCAGCAATACCACCATTCCCAGAACACTTCTCATGACATCCATAGTTATTATCTCTTCATGTCATATTGGGCGACGGCTTTCTGCCCATCAGAAATAGCCGGGCTTGGATCTTGCGATACTGACCCGGCTTGTTATCAACACTTAATGGGTTTTGATGTAGCCGCGCACGCACTCTTCGACTAAGCCCCAGAACCAGTCGGTATCAATAGTGATGCCGACTTTGGTATTAGCGGGCTTGCCAAGAACGCCCAGCTCGTCGCAGACGGTACGCCCATAGCAAGGGCCACTGTTGACGTCCACTTCGACGTACATCTCCTGTGTTTTAATGCCATCAGGGTTAATCAGATAACCGATGCAGGTGGCGTCGTGCACCGGGCCGCCAGCCAGGCCGTAGTTTTCGAACTGCGTTTTGAGAGTGAAGTTCATGATGTCGCTGAACAGCTCTCCGGCAGGGCCGCCTGCCCTTTCCATCCGTGCAATCACGTCCGGGGTGCAAACGGTCTGGTTGGTGAGATCGAGGCCCATCATCACTAATGGAACGCCGGAGGTGAACACCACGCGGGCTGCTTCCGGATCAGCAAAGATGTTGAACTCGGCAGATGGCGTGAAGTTGCCTGTACCGTAAGCGCCGCCCATTAGCACAATTTCACGGATTTTGGGCAGGATCGCGGGTTGCATACGCATTGCCACCGCGATATTTGAAAGCGGACCAACCGGCACCAGAGTGATATCGCCATCGCTTGCCATCAGGGTATCAATGATGTATTTCACCGCGTGGGTACTTTCTGCCTGGCGGGTCAGCGGCTCGAATACCGGGCCATCCAGTCCGGTTTCACCGTGAATATTATCGGCAACGATTTGTTTACGCATAATGGGTTGCGGCATCCCCGCATAAACCGGAACATTAATCTCCAGTTTCTGGCAAACATTCAGGCCATTAATTAATGTTTTATCAAGCGTCTGATTACCCGCTACAATAGTGATGCCTAATAAATCTATTGCCGGATGTTTCGCTGCCATCATCATTGCAATAGCATCATCATGACCCGGATCACAATCCAGAATAATTTTTCTCTTTTCCATTGTTTATTTCCTCTGTTTCCAGTTGCGTTATTTTTTCTACAGCAAAGAAAATTCGACCGGGCCGATGATTGAATCTTACCAACCGCGTACGTATGCTAAATATGAGAAATCTCATAGCGGATAAACATCGTGAAAGAAATCCACAATAATGATCTTAAGCAGCAATTGATGAGTGAATCCGCGTTTAAGGATTGCTTTTTAACGGATGTTTCAGCCGATACGCGGCTGTTTCATTTTTTAGCGCGTGACTACATTGTGCAGGAAGGGCAACAGCCGTCCTGGCTGTTTTACCTGACGCGAGGCCGCGCCAGGCTTTACGCCACGCTAGCTAATGGTCGCGTGTCGCTGATCGATTTCTTTGCCGCCCCCTGTTTTATTGGCGAGATTGAGTTAATCGACAAAGACCATGAACCGCGTGCGGTGCAGGCTATTGAAGAGTGTTGGTGCCTTGCGCTCCCTATGAAACATTACCGCCCGCTGTTATTAAACGACACGCTATTTTTACGAAAACTCTGCGTCACCTTAAGTCATAAAAATTATCGTAATATTGTTTCTTTAACTCAGAATCAATCATTTCCGTTAGTTAATCGCCTGGCAGCTTTTATATTACTCTCGCAGGAAGGTGATCTTTATCACGAAAAGCATACGCAAGCGGCAGAGTATTTAGGCGTTTCTTATCGACATCTTTTATATGTTCTCGCGCAATTCATTCACGACGGTTTATTAAC
>PPYF01024851.1_pt1 | contig 21779 bp, 20 predicted proteins | sample 1559871 | NCBI WGS metagenome assembly PPYF01 (sample SAMN08240021, study PRJNA423297) | Human gut metagenome, whole genome shotgun sequencing project.
GGAGTTCATACTTATATCTAAAGATCTGTCCTCCCCCTGCATAGCAGGGGGTTTATTTTTACTGTGACACAATAAAAAATCCGCTGAAAGTGCATCGTTGAAACACTTTCAGCGGATTCTGATTATACTTCCATCTTACTCTGCATCCATTCGTATAAATCCTGATATACCTGCTCCCGGTCTGTTTCATTCAAAATCTCATGTCGGTCTCCGGCATACAGCCGCAAAGTCACATCCTGTATTCCGGCCGCCCGATACTTCTCATAGATCTTTCTGACACCTTTGCCGAATCCTCCGACCGGATCGTCCGAACCGGACACCATAAAAATCGGCAGCGTCTTCGGTATCATATAGATGCTTTCCCGCTTCTGCGTCTGCTGAATTCCGCAGAACATCTGATAGTAGGCATTTACTGTAAATACAAACGAACACAGCGGATCGGAAACATACTGATCCAGCTTTTCCGTATCACTGGTCACCCAGTCTGCCCTCGTCCTTGCCGGCTTGAATTTTTTACAGAAAGGTCCATTCACCATCTTGTCTACCAGCTTGCTTCGATAATGCCATCCTTTTAAAACTGCCAGTATCCTGCACAGATCTTTTCCAAGCTTGAGTTCCGTCTTATTCTGCTCTGACATGGTCCCCATGATGATCGCTCCACTGAGTCCATTGCCATACATCTGAATATATTGTCTCAGCAGAGACGATCCCATGCTGTGTCCAAGCATAAAATAAGGCACGTCCGGGTATTTTTTCATCGTCCGCTGTCTCAATGTATGTAAATCTCCAAGAACACATGCATTTCCATATTTTTCATTAAAAAATCCATACTCTGACTTACTCTGTACTGATTTTCCATGTCCCAGATGATCGTTGCCGACTACATAAAATCCTTTTTCGCAGAGATATTCTGCAAACTCCGAATATCTGTCAACATACTCAACCATCCCGTGACTCAACTGCAAGACTGCCTTTACCTGTCCTTCCGGTTTCCATTCAATTGTATGAATCTCTGTATTTCCATCTTTGGACGGAAAGTAAAATTCATCTTTCATCTTTCTCTCTACCTGTCATCTAATTTTATATATTCCCGATGCGGCGCTAACGGCTTATATGCCGGACGAATAATCTTATCCGCATTCTTCAGCTCTTCCAGCCGATGCGCACTCCATCCTACAATACGTGCAGCCGCAAAGATCGGTGTATACAGTGATGGTGGAAGATCCAGCATACTGTACACAAGACCACTGTAAAAGTCCACATTCGCACTGACACCTTTGTAAATCTTGCGCTTCTCAGCGATTACTTCCGGAGCCATATGCTCTACCTTCTCATAAAGCGCATACTCTGCCTCGCAGCCTTTCTCCTGTGCAAGCTGCTTTACAAACGCACGAAATACATCTGCACGAGGATCAGAAATGGAATAAACCGCATGTCCCATTCCGTAGATCAGACCTTTTTTATCAAAGGCTTTCTTATCCAACAGTGCTTCCAGATACTGACGGATCTGCTCTTCATCAGTCCAGTCTGTCAGTGTTGCCTTCATATCCTCAAACATCTGTGTCACTTTTACATTCGCACCGCCATGCTTCGGTCCTTTCAGGGAAGCCATCGCTGCTGTAATCGTAGAATACGTATCGGTACCGGAAGAAGTAACTACATGAGTCGTAAAGGTGGAGTTATTACCACCGCCATGATCCATATGAAGCACAAGTGCCATATCCAGGATCTCTGCCTCAAGCGCTGTATACTTTCTGTCTTCACGAAGCATCATCAGGATATTCTCCGCTGCGGAAAACTCCGGATGAGGCGCATAAATATAAAGATCCTCACCTCTTCTGTAATTATATGCATGGTAGGCATATACCATAAACATTGGGAACTGACTGATCAGATTCAGACACTGACGAAGTACGTTCGGAATCGAAATATCATCCGCTTTGTCATCGTATGTATACATACTCAGGATATAGCGGGAAATGTTGTTCATCATATCACTGCTCGGCGCTTTCATGATTACATCCCGTACAAAGTTCGGCGGAAGTGTCCGGCGCTCTGCGATCATGGCACGAAATTCATCCAGCTGCACCTTTGTCGGAAGCTCTCCAAACAAAAGGAGATATGTTGTCTCTTCAAATCCCGGGTGCTCTGCTTTTAAAAACCCGCCGATCAGCTCTTTGATATTATATCCACGGTAGTAGAGGCTTCCTTCACACGGAACTTCTTTGCCGTCTACGACTTTGGTATTTACAATATCTGAAATGTTAGTCAGACCTGCAAGTACACCTTTTCCATTTAAATCACGAAGACCTCTCTTCACCTCATACTTGGTATACAGTTCTTTGTCAATCGCTGTATTCGTCTCACAAATATGTGCCAGCTCCTGAATCTTGGGTGTATTTTCAAAAATGATGTTCTCAATGTCTCTCTGCATATAGCCTCTCCTTCCGTCATTTGTTTTATATTTCTTTATTATACTAAAGATTTTGCTCCTATACAATTAACTGTGTATTAAATATTTATGAACTATTGCTGTTTATTCTGTTTGGACCTGCACAGAAATCATTACACGATTTGATCACTTAAATAGTTCGCAAGCTCTGCAAATTCTTCCAGAGTCAGGGCTTCTCCACGGATACTCGCGCCTCTGCCGAGATGTCCGATCGCCGCTTCAATCTGCTCCTTCGTAAAATCCAGCTCCGGTGAATTCTTCAGGCCATTCGCAAGCGTTTTTCTTCTCTGATTGAACGAAGCCCGGATGATCCGAAACATCAGTTTTTCATCTTTTACCTGCACCGGTGGTTCTTCATATCTGTCAAGACGGATGACTGCAGAACCGACCTTCGGGCGCGGCATAAAACAGTTCGGCGGTACATTGGCTACAATATATGGTTTTGCGTAATACTGGACCGCAAGTGACAGCGCTCCGTAATCCTTCGTTCCCGGTCCTACCTGCATCCGATCTGCTACTTCTTTCTGAACCATGACTGTAATACTCTTCATTGGAATATGATTTTCAAACAATCCCATGATGATCGGAGTCGTAATATAATATGGAAGATTTGCCACAACCTTGATGGGCTTTCCTTCATTCTCCCGTTTTGCAAGCTCAGCAATATCCACTTTTAACACATCCTCATTGATGACCTGCACATTGTCATAGCCATCCAGAGTATCCTCCAGAATCGGAATCAATGCCTTATCTATCTCTACTGCCGCTACCTTTCCCGCAGCGCATGCCAGATACTGTGTCATCGTTCCGATTCCCGGTCCAATCTCCAGCACAAAATCATCCTTCGTGATCTCTGCAGATCCAATGATCTTATCCAGTACATGTGTATCTATCAGGAAATTCTGTCCGAATTTTTTCTGAAACACAAAGTTATACTTCTGAAGCACCGCGATCGTATTCTGCGGATTTCCAAGTGTTGGTTCTTTCATCTGCACACCTCTTTCTCTACTTTTCCAATCGATACAATTTTTTTGCATTTTCTGTTGTCTGTCTGACAACCTCTTCGTAAGAAACACCCTTCAATGCAGCAATCTCTTCTGCTACATAAACCAGATTCTGAGAATTGTTACGTTTTCCTCTGTGCGGAACCGGCGCCAGATACGGACTGTCTGTCTCCAGAACCAGCGCTTCCAGCGGGATCTCCTGTACCACTTCTTTTAATTTTTTAGCATTTTTAAATGTAACAACCCCGCCGATTCCCAGATAAAATCCCATCTTTACATACTCTTTCGCCTGCTCCGGGGAATAGGAAAAACAGTGGATCACTCCATCCAGTCCTTTGGCGTGCTGCTTCATGATCTCCATCGTATCTGCCGCTGCTTCCCGACTGTGAATAATCACCGGCAAATCCAGTTGTCTCGCAAGTTCCAACTGCCGGATAAACCACATTTTCTGTAAATCCCGGTTCTCCTTATCCCAGTAATAATCCAGTCCGATCTCTCCGACAGCGACCATCTTTTCCCTGGCAAGCAGTTGTTCCATCCGCTTCATCTTCTCCTCGTCCAGTTCACCCACTTCGTCCGGATGTACCCCGATCGCACCGTAAATGAACGGATATCTGTCTGTCAGTTGCTCGATCTTGTCCCAGGACGCAATGTCAGAAGCTGCATCTACAATCAGTTCTACACCATTTTCCCGCATAGAATCAAGCAATTCTTCTCTGTCTTCTTCAAACTGTCTGTCATCATAATGTGCATGTGTATCAAAAATCATCTGCATTTAACCTCTTTTCGCGGATATACGGAAAAAGGAGAGAATCTGTCTTGTTTTCTCTCCTCTTTCCTTACCGTTTTCTATTTAAAATAATACCATACTGCCTGAAAATGTTCAATGCAGGACTCTCAATTATCTCACATGATTTTTCAGCTCGTCTACCAGCTCTCCCAATCCTTCATTGTCCAGCTTTGTGAAACTTCTCAAAGAGCTAAGAGGCATATAATAAACCATGCTGCGTTCCATTTCATCCATCTCTTTCATGGAAGTCTTTCCGATAAATTCTCCGATATACGGCATCAGTCTTTCTTCTACATAATCTGCAGTTTTTGCACAGTCCATCAGATCTCCGATCATCACATTTTCATCAATCTTCGGAAGCTTTTCTTTCCCATTTTCCAGCACCACTTCGGTACGCATCACAATATCTCTGGACGATTTTCCAATGCAGATTTCGTAAGTTCCGCCTGCTGCATACCAGTCTTTCTGCTCTGTATCGTACCATGCAAATGCCCGATAATCCAACCCCATGGAAACAGTCTTTGTCTCTCCTGGTTTCAGTGTGACTGCCGTAAAATTTTTCAGTTCCCGCACCGGCCGGATTGCTGAATGTGTCTTGTCAGAAACATACAGCTGCACGATTTCTTTTCCTTCCATGCTGCCTGTATTCGTCACATCCAGACTGACCATCAGCGTATCCTTTGCCGTAATCCGGGACTTGTCGGTCTTCAGGTTACTGTATGAAAACTCCGTATAACTCAGTCCATATCCAAACGGGAACAGTACGTCCATCTTCCGGGCATCATAATACCGATATCCTACAAAAATTCCTTCTGCATAATTGACCTGTTTCTTCATTCCCGGGAAATTCAGATAACTCAATCCCTGCAATCTGCGAACTGGTTGGATATGAAAGCCTGGAACATTTTATGTGGATATTCAAAAAAGTATAGCACTTCATCCCCAGTCACCCATTGACCCTACTTCCAATATTTTTCCACTTCCTGTGCCGCCTCCTGTGCAGAAATGTGAAACTTTTCCTGAACTTTTCCACAGATCACTTCTTTTTCCAGTTCCATTTCCTGAAGCAGCTCCACAACAGCCTGTATGCCTTCTTGTCTGCCTTCACGTCGTCCCTCTTTTAGACCGGTGTTTTTATAAACCGTGGAAAAATACTGGTGATCCCGAATCGCACGCTCTCTCTCCTCATATTCCAGACGCTTTTCCTCATCTGCGCTGATCCGATTCAGATCCTCATATGCCTTCTTAATATATTCGCTTTTTTCTGCTGCCATTTCAAATTCCTCCTCTGTCTCTGCATTGATGAACTGAAGCCATTTCAGCAGCTCTGTCTCGGGATAATCATGTTTTGCCAGCTTCGGAAGTTCCAGTGTATGAATCTCAAATTTATCACTATACAACTTCCTGCCCTTATCTGACCAGAAATGAAAACGGGAATAATATTCTTCATCATCAAACATTATAAAATTCAGAATCCCGATATGAATACATTTTTCTAATTTTTGATAATTTTCTCCCGGCTTCAATTGATCTGTGAACATCTTCCCCAGATAGAACAAGGTGCGCTCTGCCCAGTATTCACTGAATGTCACTTGAATTTCGATGTCAATCTGTTCTCTGTTATTCAATAGAACCCGTACATCCAAAATCCCCAGCTTATCGTCTTTATCCTTCTGACGCAAATGGGACGGCAAAATCTTACTCTCATTGATTTCCTCCAGATTGATCCCAAGTACTGCTGCCAGAAATGCGTTACGTACCTCTTCGTCTTCCATCAGTTCTTTAAAACAGAAATCTACCTTTGGCTTCATTAAAAATTGTATTGGTTTTTTATTCTCCATACATGCTCCTCCTTTGTTCTGATGGAATTTAAAATATTTCGATGAGCATGTACTTGTATTTCTGATTTTATTATATCCTTTGACGCGATGTTTCACAATCGCAAATACAGACAAACTCCCGATCTTTGGTTATTGTTCACCCCGATCAATAACTTCTTTTATCCATCTCTTTGCTCTTTATCTGGGAATAATTTTTGAATGGCAGTCTCTCTGCCATATTTGAAAATTGAAAGGGATTCCTTTCAAGATGAATTTTATTATACTTGAAATTTTTTGAGGATACAATGAAATTTTCATAAAGATCCTCTAAAAAATTTCATACATAAAAGACCAGATATCAAGTACAGCAAGTATACCTTGATATCTGGTCTTTGAAATTATCTTCTCTTACAACACCACATCATCCACTTTTTCAAAATTGTCCAATCGATAAGACTCTACCGTACCTTCTGTCACCAGATAAAATCTATCTCCCGCGTACAAGCCTCTCACTTCTGAATATCCGCTCAGCTTTTTCTCAAATACACAAGTAAATCCTTTTTCTTTATCATAGGAATAAATGTAGTACTCCTGCTGCTCCTGATATCCCGGAAATCCAATCAGATTCTTTTCCACATCTACAAATGCTGCCCGGTAATTATAAGATACATCGGTAGAATAACATTCCTCAAGCACAGTTTTATGGACTTCTTTTACATCTTTTGGATCGGAAATGTCAAACATGGACAACTTCACTCCATTGACGGTTGCTCCATCTTCCTCCACATCCATTCCAATTCCAAGAAGCAGCTCGTCTCCATACGGATGCAGATAATCAGAAAATCCCGGTATCTTCAGTTCGCCCAGTACTTTTGGCTTTTTCGGATCAGACAAATCTGCGGAAAAGAGTGGATCCACCTGCTTATATGTTACAAAGTAGCAGCTCTCTTGCATAAACCTTGCGGAATATACCTGCTCTCCCTCTGCCAGATTCTCCAGTTTTCCTACTTCTTTCAGATCTTTATTTAAAACATAAAGGGCATTTGTCGAATCTGCCGGCTGGCTGGATACATCAGAAGCTCCGTCAATTCGAAGCAATGGATTCACGCCTCCGGATGTATCGTCATTTTCCCGGATCGTGGTTACAACCCGCAGATATCCCTCATATTCATCAATGCTGAAAGAATCATTGATCACACCGTCGATCACAACCTGCCCTGTTCCATCCAGTTTTCCGTCTTTATAAGAGACTTTCCGGATCTCAGTCTGTGTCACCGGAGAAACTTTTGCGTCATAGATTGTGTCATACACATAAATATTATTCTCACTTACATAGCACTGACTGCCATCTCCAAAAAATGCCAGATGATCGGTCTGCTTTGTCGGATCTTTCAGACTGAAGGAAGTCACTACGGTATAGACTCTTCCTTTTTCCTGCTGCGGAAGTAAAATATAATTACTTTCTATCAATTTTCCCTGTACTTCCGGTACATAACTGCTGATATCGTCCTTTGGTCCGGAAATATCCGCATAAAACGTACTAAGCAGATACATATAATCCCCTGATACACGCATAGTATGGAAACTTCCGCTCTGCGACATCTCACCCAATGATTTCGGATTTGCCGGATCACTCACATCAAACGTCTCCGCTACCGTATATGGCACACTTCGAATCACTCCCTGACTGTCTGTCTTATCCGTTGTTCTTGCATACACACACACCAGTTTGTCATCTTTTAAATAAATCTCGATCAGATAATCATTCGCATCCATGGAAATGGTTCCTGCTTGCTTCATCTCTTCAGATTCAATATTCAGGATCTGCACCTTATCCATGCTCATGATATACAGATACTTTCCGTCTGTCTTGACGATATCACCTTCACCGACACCTTCTGTTCGCACATTGGTATCCGAATGAGTGACTGCCTGATCGGCGGCCGCCTTCTCTTCGGAATAAAGGGCAGCCCCGTCTGCCATTCCCGTATCATACCTCGCTGTATCCTCATCTGCCGCCGCCTGGACATACTTGTAAATCTGCTCATAATCTTTTGCACTTGCCAACGACAAAACTGCCCCGGTCGCTGTATCTCTGGTTTCTTCGGTCACTTCCTGCACTTTTTTCTCTCCAACAATGCCACGACCAGAAAGCGCGGCTGCTCCCACTACCAGACAACAGCATGCTGCCGCCGCTATCATCCCATACACTGGTGTCCTTTTCTTCTTTTTCTGTGCCAGTTTCTTCTCTATATTTTCAGGCTTTAAAGAATCCGGCACTTCAATATCTTCTGCTGACCGCATAATCTTATCTTTGATTTCTTCTTCTGTAAACTGTCTGTCTCTTTTATTTTCCATCACGATACCTCCACTTCCTGAAGAACTGTCCGCATTTTCTCTAACGCCCTCTTTTTTCTGGAACGAACGGTTGCCGGATTCATCTTAAGCATCTGTCCAATCTCATCACTTTGATAGCCTCCAAATACCGAAAATGAAACAATCAGACGTTCTTCCTCATCCAGATTCCAGAATGCACGTTTTACATCCTGCGAAACAGAATAATCGGATTCCTCCGCCGGATAATCCTCATCCAGCTCATCGGCTTGTCTTCGCTTTTGAAACTGGCTCTTACAATGATTACTTAAAATGGTAAAGATCCAGCTTCTAAAAGACTCCTCTTTTTTCAAACCGGATATCTTTTCATAGGCTGCCATCACTGTATCACTAACTGCATCTTCCGCTTCCTGCGGATGCTTCAGCGTATACAAAGCAAATCTATAAAGCTCTACATAGATTCTGGAATACAACTCTGAAAATGCCTTGATATCCCCACGCTTTGCACGCTGTATCAGAACTGCTTCCGCACTTTTTTGATAATTGTACATCCGCATCCCCTCTCTTTCTTTTTCATTTATTTTGCTGTTCACACCATTGCTTGTCTGTCATATATAAGAGTCTCTCAAATGATGTTTTGTTGCATGGAAAATAAAAAAATCAGGAAGATTTTTATTTCTCCCTGATTTTTCGTTTGTCTGGCTCTTATCCTCTATAGTAATTGATCAGACATCCTTTTAAAATGATCTCTCTCTCTGCGTCTGTCAGATCACCCAGATAAAACTCTACTTCTTTCAACTCGTCTCCTACGACATAAGCCTTGATCACATCTGCTTTTTCTGCCACAGCATCTCTTACATCTGGAATAAAGATATAATCATCATTCTTAAAGGAAAGTGCTTTGTCATCTTCCTTTGTCAAAAGCGGCAGCATTCCCCAGTTGATCAGGTTCGAGCGGTAACGTTTTGTTGCATACTCATTGGCAATATTCGCCCATCCACCCAATACTTTCTGGCAGGATGCAGCCTGTTCACGAGCGGAACCATCTCCTGGTTTTACTGCAAAAATCGTACTTCCGACTCCTACGTTGCCTTCTCCGACCTGAGGGAACTGCTTCTGGATTTTTTCCATTACAGGTTTTAACTCTTCCAATACTTCCAGAGGGCACTTACCTGCTTCAATCGCTTTCTGTGCAGCCTGTACTTCTTTTGCACGTCCCACATAAGCAGGATCTTTTCTGGAAAGTGCAAACTCTGCCAATCCCAGCGGGTTTGAACGATAAGAGGATGTCTCACCGGATGGGATCAATTCATCCGTTGTGGTAACCGGATCATGGATCTCAGACACTACTTTGAGCACCAGATTCTGTGGAAGCGCTGACATTTCCGGCCAGTCCTTGATATTTGGTCCAAACTTGATCTCTACGCCCGGATCTGCCACACCTTTGCTGTCGAAGACGCGGTTTGCGTAAATATTCTGATCAAAGTGATATTTCTGTCCCTTGTACTCGACATCCATTGCTGTCGCCGGTGTCAGGAATCCTTTGTTTGCCGCCGTTGCCGCGATTGAACGGGCATCCATCAGTGCAACAGAAGAAATCTGACCGTTCTGGAGCTTGGAACCTTCTCTGTTCGGGAAGTTTCTTGTTGTATGACGGATAGAGAATGCATTATTTGCAGGAGTATCTCCGGCGCCAAAACATGGTCCGCAGAATGCAGTCTTTACAACTGTTCCTGCTTCCATCAGATCTGCGATTGCTCCATTTTTCACAAGTTCCATATAAATCGGTGTACTTGCCGGATATACACTGAATGTAAACTCATCCGCACCGATGTTTCTTCCTTTTATAATATCCGCTGCTGCACAGATATTTTCAAATCCACCACCTGCACATCCCGCGATGATTCCCTGATCAACATAGAGTTTTCCGTTCACAATCTTGCTCTGAAGAGAATAATCCACTGCTCCGTCCAGACTGATCAGAGCCTTTTTCTCCACTTCATGGAGGATATCCGCCAGATTTGCATTCACTTCATCAATCGTATATACATTGCTTGGGTGGAACGGCATCGCGATCATTGGCTTGATCTCGCTCATATTGACATAAACCATTCCATCATAGTAAGTCACTGCTCCCGGATTCAGCTCCTTATATCCCTCGCTTCTTCCATGGATCTCATAGAATTCCTGGATCTTTTCATCTGTTTTCCAGATAGAAGACAGACAGGTTGTCTCTGTTGTCATAACATCGATTCCAATTCGGTAGTCTGCACTTAATTTGGAAACTCCAGGTCCCACAAATTCCATGACTTTGTTATTTACATAGCCATTTGCAAATGTGGCTCCAATGATCGCCAGTGCAACGTCCTGTGGGCCGACTCCTTTTGCCGGTTCTCCATCTAGATAGATTCCGATCACTTCTGGTTTCTTGATGTCATATGTCTTATTCAAAAGCTGTTTTACAAGCTCCGGTCCGCCTTCTCCCATTGCCATGGTTCCCAATGCTCCGTAGCGGGTATGGCTGTCAGAACCAAGGATCATCTTGCCGCACTCTGCAAGAACCTCTCTTGCAAACTGATGGATGACTGCCTGATGAGGCGGAACATACACACCACCGTACTTTTTCGCACAGGTAAGCCCAAACATATGGTCATCCTCATTGATCGTTCCACCAACCGCACAGAGACTGTTATGACAGTTTGTCAAAACATACGGTACCGGAAATTTTTCCAATCCGGAAGCTCTTGCCGTCTGAATAATTCCCACAAACGTAATATCGTGGGATGTCAATTTATCAAATTTAATCTGCAGGCGTTCCATATTGCCTGAAGTATTATGACTGTCCAGGATTCCATAGGCAATCGTATTCTTTGCAGCCTCTTCTTTCGAGACAGGAAGTGACACATTTCCCGTATCTTCCAGGATTTCTGTGCCGTTTAACAAGTACACACCGTTATCATATAATTTAATCATGGTAACCTCCTTTGTCTTTCCAATAATTTCACTAACTGTTTATCATTTTAGCATGTTAAAGAGGGAATTGCAAAAAAATTCTGCGGGATTATCTTGTCTCCCGCAGAATTTTTACAACTTCCAGTCTGGTCTCCCCGACCGTGATCACATCTTCTTTCTGGATCACGATTGGCTTATGAATCTGTTTTCCATTCAAATATGTATGATTTTTTGAACCTTCATCTCTCAAATACAATTTGTCACCGCTTCGGATGATTGCACAATGCACCTTTGACACTCTCAGATCTTCCGGTAATGAAAGAAACTTGTCATAATCTGACGATGCACTGACTCTTCCGATTCCCAATGAATCATAGAAGATAAAACTGTACTGATCCTGCTGGTCCACATCCTCCAGCACGATCTTCCAGCGGCGCTTCGCCGGTGCTGAAGATGTACGGCATTCTGACTGCTGTCTCGCCGGACGGCGTCTTGGCTCTGGTTCATAATCATCCTCTTCCTCCTCATCATCTTCTTCGTCATCATAGTCATCATCATAATCATCTTCAGAATGATATCTCCGTTCAAACTGATTATAATCTTTTTTCTCTTTTAATAATTTTGAAATCGTAAAAAAGATTACTGCTATGATCGCTGCGATCAATATTCCGATAATTACCCAATACAACATAATTCCTATCAACTCCTCTGAAGGTATCTTACTATACTTTCAGAATGAGGGCAAGCGAAAGACGAAGAAAATTTATCTTGTTCGATCCACTCTACTGCGCAAAAGGAACCCACGGACAGCGTTTTGCAATTTCCTGATTATATGCTTCCAGATTTTTCATCTGTTCTGCACAAATTCCGCACAAGTCTGCTTCTCCTGATGTTCATATTTTGTAGTCAGCGGTACATCTTCCAATCTGCCCAGCATATCATAAGCGCCCACTGTAATTGCATGGAAGGTATCTGCTGATTTAAAAATATCCTGTCCGTTTTTCATCAGCTGCATGATCATATCCATATACAAAATCGGAGTTCCTGTTTTATCCATAAAATCTCTTACCATCGGACTCACTGTCATATGTGCCGGACCATGTGCACTGATATAAATCTGTCTTTTAAATCCCTGGCGTAAAAGACTTTCCGCAATTCCTGTCAGATAACGAATTCCTTCCTGAATGCTGACCTGAACCGTTCCTCTTCCACTTGCAGTCGCTCCTGCATAAAAATATGGAAGACCAGTTAATACAAGTCCGTCACATGCCTCCGCCATTTTAAGTGCAAACGCTTCACTGACTACGGTTTCCGAATCCAGAGGAAATCCCCCGTGCATTTCCACAGTTCCGACCGGAACGATCACAATATCATTTCGTGTAAGATATTCTTCCACTTCATCATTCAACATCTTCGGTATAATTCTTGTTCTCATTTTTCACCTTTCCTCTTATAACTGAAATATCTTTTTGGCATTCTCAAAACAAATTTTCCGGTAGGCCTGTGCAGATAATTTTCCTTCCTGATACTGCCTGTCCAGCCATTCTCCCAATGGAAATACCATATCCGTATTTACCATATCTGTACCGAACATCAGACGATCCTGAAATTCTTCCAAAAATTGTAAACCAAACTTTTCATCTCTCATAATAGCACATCCACCACTGTTTGCAGACAGATCCGCATATAAATTTTTATAATTTCTCATAAGACAGACCAATCTGCCGCCTTCCTTGACAGGACCTTTTCCCCATTCCATTCGAGATTTCAGATCCGGCTTCGCATCCTGACTGATTTCATGCCAGAACGGCTGACTGTGTCCTATAAATTTTAATCTAGGATATGTTTCTAAAGCTTCTTCCAACATCGGCAGTCCCGGTTCATCGACAATGCCATATTCATATCCCTCCTGCGGACTCATATGAAACAGGATTGGCATTCCCAGTTTTTCCGCCGCCTGAAATACAGCCTGAATAAACGGATGGTTTATTTTTCTGCAGATCATAAATTCACCAATTCCTACAGCTCCCTGCCTTTGATATTCCCTGAGCCTCTCTTCAATGGTTTCTTCACAATTTTCATCCAGATTACACATCCATACATATTTTTCAGGAAATCTTCTGGCCAGCTCTCTACATTTCTGGTTTCCGGAGACAGAAGCCATTGCTCCTTCTGTCTCTCCGGATGACATAACAACCGCTTTTTCAATCTGAAGCTCTTCCAGATGAGCAAGCATTTCTTCGCCTGTTGATATCTTGAATTTTTCTGTTCCCGGAACCGGATCTAACGCTGCATGTAAATGAATATCTATTTTTTTCATAGCATACTCAGCCTCATTTTCTGTACTTTATTTTGCCTTTAATTCTGCATACATCCGTTCTGTAGTCTCTTTATTCAAATTAAAGATCAGGCCCACTCCAACCAACTCTAAAATACAAGTTACCAGCGGAATAATATTAACCAGGAAGTAAATACCATTCACTGCTTCCGCTGTCTGTACTACATTGGAACCGGAAACAAATCCGATTGCTGCTAATCCGAAAGAAACTCCTGTAGAGGCAATGGTCGAACCTATTTTTCTACTAAATGTATATAAAGAATACATAGAACCATCGCTTCTTTCATTAAATTTCCATTCGCTGTAATCCAGACAGTCTGTAACAAGCGCCCAGATCAACATTGTAAATACCGTCTGTCCAATCGTTCCCAACACAACCAATGCAGAATAAATATATACATTTTTAATTTCCATGACAACCGGGATGACACTAAAGATTGTACTGGAAACAATGGCTGCCATTAAAGTTGCTTTTTTTCCAAACTTTGCTACCAATTTCGGAACCAATGGGAAACAGATCACCAAAATCGGGATTGTCGCAAGACTGATAATAGACATTACATCTGTTCTTGCATAGTACTCTTTAAAAATGTAGCTTCTTACCTGGTTTGATCCAGTGATAAAGAGCATACTTCCTAATGTTGCCACCATAACTCCGATCAATGGTCTGTTGTGTACGGTTGCTTTTAATACTTTTCCATAATTAAATTTCTCTGCTTTTTCAGAATTCTGTCGAATACGCTCCTGTGTAAAATTCAGCAGAACAAAATAGCTGATAATACTTAAAACACCGAAGATTACCGCGATTAGTGTAAAACGTTCCGGAAGAATATTGCTCTGCTTGTCAAAGCAGACAACCGGAACAATTGAAAGCCCTACGATTCCTACGATCGTTCCACCGATACTTCTTGCTCTGGAAAGCTTACTTCTCTGGATCGGATCATCACTTACAACGCTGGCCATCGCACCAAATGGCATGGAAGTTCCTGTGTAGCTCATTCCATACAGAACATATGCAAATGCTACATAAGCATGAAGTGCAATACCTTCCAACGGAACATTTAAAAAGCAAAGCACACCGGATAACGCCAGTGGAATCATAAAAATCTTGATCCATGGTTTGAATTTATCTCCGGACTTTCCGATCATCCAACGATCCGGGAAAGATCCCATGATCGGGTCATTGATCGCATCCCATAATCGGGCTACCAAGAATAACGTTCCCATCCATCCTGCGCTGATTCCCAATACACTGGTACAGAAAATCAGAAAATATGCATCTACAAATAAATTTACAAAGCTTCCCGCCATGTCTCCAAATACATACCCAATTTCATCCTTCACCCCGAAAGGGCGAATTTGTTTTTTGTTCATCCTGCTTGTCCTCTTTTCTTTTTCTTTTCAATTCACGTGATTTGTGTTATCTTAATTATAAGTTATAATAATTGCAATTTATATTGCAAATTCATCAAATTACATTGCAAATCTAACATTTAATTTTATCGTTTTATATTATTTGCACAAAAACATGAGAGGATTTTTATGAAACTTCACGAAGCTAAATTATTATTAAATGACCCCACATTTTCCATCGATTCCATTACTTATCAGGAATTAGAAATGGACAGCGACTATGTGGATGTACATGAAGATATCAGTTACTCGAAAGACAATGTAGATTTACACAGCCATACTTTTTTTGAAATTTTATTTTGTCAAAGTGGTTCTTTGCAATATATGGTCGGCAACACCCGTTATCATCTGGTTAAAAATTCCATTGTATGCATTCCTCCCGGTGTCAGCCACTGTCCGCTTTATCTGGAACAGCTTTCAGAACCTTACCGCAGAACTGTGATGTGGATCAGCAATAAAATCTATCATCAATATATGGACCTTTTGAAAAACAATCCAATAGAAAAAGCGTCCTGTTTGCTACCGCAAAATGTATTCCTTCTATCCGGAAATATTCTATATCAGGTGGAAGAACTTTACGAAAAGATATTAAACATCCCTCCTGATTTTTCGGGTGCAGAACTCTATAAGATCGGTTTGTCTGCGCAAATCGTTACTTTATTTCATCAATTTTTAAATTCTCATGAAATAAATCCTCTAAAGCCGGAAAAAACCATTCTTTTGGACGAGATCATTTGCTTTATAGAAACTCATCTTTCCGAAGAATTAAGTGCGAAACGAATTGCAGCTCACTTTCTGGTCAGTGAATCTTCTATCAATCAATTGTTCAGTAAACAGATCAGTTTGAGCCTTTATCGGTATATTACACAACGCCGCCTGATCGAAGCTAAAAATTTAATTTCCAGTCAAACACCATTAAAAAAATTGCCTGAACTATGTGGATTTTCTGATTATTCCGTTTTTTACAAAGCTTTTACAAAACAATATGGTATTTCTCCAAAAGAATATAAAAACAGAATTTTTAAAATACAGCAATGAAAAAGCCCCCGGCTGGGGAAAGAATCTTATCTTCCCCGCCGGAGGCTTTCTATTTGTCCTACTTTATTCTTTTCCTATTACAGTCTCTTCAACAGCTCTTCTCTCTCTGCTTCAAATCCAGGTTTTCCAAGGAGTGCGAACATATTTTTCTTATAGCTCTCAACTCCCGGCTGATTGAATGGATTCACACCGAGCAGATATCCGCTGATTCCACATGCGAATTCGAAGAAGTAGAATAACTGTCCCAGATAGTATTCGTTCTGTTCCGGAATGTTCACGATCAGGTTCGGTACATTACCATCTGTGTGAGCAAGGATTGTTCCGTTCATCGCGCTCTTGTTGATGAAATCAACTGTTTTTCCTGCAAGATAGTTCAGTCCATCCAGATCTACAGGCTCTTCATTGATGATGATCTCTTCTTTGGATGTCTCCACATTCATAACTGTCTCAAACAGGATTCTGTTTCCATCCTGAATGAACTGTCCCATAGAGTGCAGATCAGTTGTCAGATCTACAGATGCCGGAAAGATTCCTTTCTGGTCTTTTCCTTCGCTCTCTCCGTAAAGCTGTTTCCACCACTCAGATACATAGTGAAGGCTTGGCTCATAGTTTGCCAGAACTTCGATCGTCTTTCCTTTTCTAAGCAAAATGTTACGGATCGCAGCATACTGAAGTGCTCCGTTCTCTGCGAAATCATTCTCCAGAGCTTCTTTTCTTCCTGCTGCTGCACCTTCCATGAGTTTCTCGATATCAGCACCACTTACTGCGATCGGAAGCAGACCAACTGCTGTCAGTACAGAGAAACGTCCTCCTACATCATCCGGTACTACAAATGTCTCGTATCCCTCTTCTGTTGCAAGGTTCTTCAGTGCACCTTTTGCTTTGTCAGTTGTTGCATAAATTCTCTTTGCTGCTTCTTCTTTTCCGTATTTCTTTTCCAGAATCTCTTTAAATACACGGAAGGCAATGGCCGGCTCTGTTGTTGTTCCGGATTTTGAGATCATGTTGATAGAAAAATCTCTGTCTCCCACTACATCGATCAGATGTTTGATATATGTACTGCTGATGCTGTTTCCTACATAGTAGATCTCCGGAGATTTTCTGATCTCTTTGGATACCACATTTGCGAAAGAATGTCCCAGAAATTCAATGGCAGCTCTCGCTCCGAGATAAGATCCACCGATTCCGATCACAAGAAGTACTTCTGAATCTTTTCTGATCTTTTCTGCTGCTTTCTGAATACGTACAAACTCTTCTTTATCATAATCAACCGGAAGATCGATCCATCCAAGAAAATCATTTCCTGCTCCGCTCTTTGCCACAAGCTTCTCTTTTGCCTGTGCCACAAGCTCGCTCATATATGCCATTTCATGCTCCTGAACAAAACCAACTGCTTTTGAATAATCAAATGTTACTTTATTAGCCATTGTTTATCCTTCCTCTCTGCTTTTTAATTTACAAGCCCATTTTATCAAATCTGACTTTGTTAGGCAAGGAATTCTTCCAAAATCTGACGAATCGCCTCCTCTTTGAGCGCCGGTTCTTCCAGATCCTCTTTTTCCATCGTCTTCTCCAGTTCTTTCTTGAATTTTTTCGGTTCTTCCTCTATATTGATGGCAAGCTCCTCATCCTGTTTCTTCACCACAGCCGCCGCTCTCTGCGATGCTTTCTGGGCGCCGGATAATTTCTGGGATTCTCCTGCCTCTGTACGGATCACCTCCAGATTTTTTTCATTTTTACGCATCCGTTTGTATCGGTGTGCACACACATTTTCCAGATAATCCACCATGTAGTTCTCCGCCGCCTCGATTTTATATGATTCATCGGAAAGCTGGCTGATTACAAACAACGCGACCATCTCTGCTGCCCCAAGCGCACCATACTGATACACCTGCTCACAAAATCCATGCGCCATGAAATGTCCCACAGCTCCAATCGCCGCCAGAATTCCCGCAAACCAGATCGACTGAATCTGGATCTGTCTCCAGGTATGTATTTTCAGGAAAAACCCTCTGTACTCATAAATGTATTTTTCTACAAATGCATTCACATTTTCTACTCTGTCATGTACCATACAGGCATGTTCGTATTTTGCACGAACAAGCTTCATCAGTTTGTGTGTACTCTTTGACATACTCCCGGCCGCATTCACCAGCTTGCGCAAAGTCACATAATTCATTCCCTTTGCAAGTATCCCAACAATTCCTACTCCCAGCATCAGATAAAATATGATGCCCGTCTCCGCTACTGCTTCTTTCCACATAGTTAAACCTCCTGTTTCTGGTCTTTTTCACAATTCGTTCGATTGTGTGCCTGTGGCCATTATAAAACAAGTCTCCCCAGGATGCCCGCAAAACCGTTCTACATAATTCTACATTCGGTCTGTTTCCATGCTCCTTTTCTCTGATTTCCCGCCTGGATTTTTCCCCTTTTAACCTTCACCTTTCCCTTGATTTTCAAGGAGTGAGCGTTTTTGAAAGTTATCCACAGTCCACTTTCAGATGATGTCGTTTTTCCACAAAAATACTCGAATCCTGACATACGAAAGTGAATAAACTTCCTCTGGAATTTCCAAAACAGGTCTGCTATAATTCTTCTGATAACATACAAATGAATTTTTTAATTGGAGGTCTGATAGTATGCATTACAAACCAACTGGAGTCTGTTCTCAGAACATTGAATTTGATATCGAAGACAATAAAGTAAAAAATGTACACTTTACCGGAGGATGCAACGGCAATCTTCAGGGAATTGCGCGACTTGTAGAAGGAATGGATGTTCAGGAAGTCATTGACAGAGTAGAAGGAATCCACTGCGGATTCAAGGCAACTTCCTGCCCGGATCAGCTCGCACAAGCATTAAAAACAGCAATCGGAAAGTAATTCCGATTGCTGTTCTTGTTTCATACCAATATGATTTTTTATCCCTGAGTGGTTGAAGCAGCCGTCATAAGCATGTCTGTTCATTGTGGTGTTTTCGTACAGGCTCTTATAATTTATTTTATAGTTGCATCATACTATGACGGCTGCTTCAACCACTCAGAGACTATGGAATTATAAAAGGTAAGTGATTGGCTATTTGATCATAATTCCGTCTGTGAAGGAATAATCCTCCTCATATGGATACTCCATACCTGCGAAATGCTCTGCTCGTACCCGGTAGTAATATCCCGGATCCACACTTATGTATTTCGAAGTGCTCACAAAATAGTCATTCTCTGCATCTTTGCTCCAAGCATCAATTTGATCCCAAGCGTCATCTTTTTCATTGTACTGATCCACATATATAATTGTAGAAACAAAATTTACTGTTCGATTAGCCGTTGTTCCTGAATATACATAGATTCGGTTACGCCCTGCTTTTGTAATAGAACACTCTCCCAACATGATGTACTGACCCTTTGCATTCTTATTCTGGCTTGTACCTGATGCACTCTCCTGCATGGTCAGATAAGAACCATCCACTTTTTTCGTCTGCTCCTCTGATGCCTGCACCTGAGGAATTGTGACTGATGTAATCGTTCCCAATAACATTGCCGCACAGAATACAGACAGCATTTTTTTTCTAATTTTCATAACTCTCTCCACCCCCCCTCTATTAAGTAAACAATCGAACTCGAAAAAACTGACGCGTTTTTTCAAAAAAATTTTAAATTTTTTAAAATTTTTCCAAATTCTTTTTTTTCCATGATTCCTCTCAGTTGATAATAAATACCATAATCATCAAATTCCGCAATATATCGATGCAATTCATAACCTTCTACATCGTTTTCTATAACATCTATCTCTTTTCCATTATTCTCTACTACAAACTCGTCTACGTTCTCATCGGATTCTTTCTGTCCAAGAGACGAATCCTCTGCATTCATATAAATGGAGTACCAGACTACCTCTCCCTGATATTCATAAAACATCTGTACTCTTTTTTGTGCCTTATCAAGAGTATATTTCTGTAGCCTCATTCCTTTAGGCTTATACTGAATTCTCACGGCTTGAATTCCAAATTCTCTTTTTATCTCCCGATACACCTGTGTCTCATCCGCACTCTCACTTGCCTGCGTATCCATATCCTCCACATTGATCACCGATGCCTGACCGGTCTCCCCGGTGAACTTCTCAATGATCTCCTTGAGATAAGATTTACTTCCCACCGCAGTCACGCTTGTTGCAACAGCCGCGATCATCAGCACAGCGGCAGCCACCATCACTCTTCTTCTGAAACGTGGACTGTGCCGATGCACTTTCTTTTGAGTTTGTGTCTTTTCATATGCCTGTATCTGCTCTGCCAGCCTTTTTTCCATTTCATCAGAGACTCTGATTTCTTCCAGTTCAGCGTCTTCCAAAATCTCTTTTTCGATTTTTGCAGCTTCTTTTTCTGTTTCTTCATGAAGTGAAAGCACGTTCTTTTTTTTCATCGTTCTACCCCTTACACGATTCTATTTATGTTATCAGGGAATCGAAAAAGAGCTCATCCAGCCATTCGGCATCCCTTATCACGGAATCTCTTCCGGTAAACTGCGCCGCTATTTCAGTGTTCAGAATTTTACCGATCCATTCCGCGTATTGAAAGGATTCGGTGAAGCAAAAAGACTGATCAAAGAACTTCAGCCGGATGTGATCTTTTCCAAAGGCGGATTTGTATCTGTTCCTGTCGTACTTGCCGGCAAACACAATAAAGTTCCGACGATCATTCACGAATCCGATATGACACCCGGACTTGCCAACAAGATCGCAATACCATCTGCTACAAAGGTATGCTGTAACTTCCCAGAGACTCTGGAGCATCTTCCGAAAGACAAGGCCGTATTAACGGGTTCTCCGATCCGTCAGGAACTATTATCCGGAAACAGGATCGCGGCTATGGATCTGTGTCATTTTTCTGCTGACAAGCCAGTCATACTCGTCATCGGCGGAAGCCTTGGATCCGTTGCAGTAAATAACGCTGTTCGTCTGGCACTCCCGGAACTTTTAGAGCATTTCCAGATTGTCCATCTCTGCGGAAAAGGCAAGGTAGATGACTCTCTGACTTCTATGAAAGGCTACACACAGTTTGAATATATCAAGGATGAGCTTCGTGATATCTTTGCACTTGCAGATATTGTGATCTCAAGAGCCGGTGCAAACGCAATCTGCGAACTTCTTGCTCTGAGAAAACCGAATCTGCTGATCCCGCTCTCAGCCAACGCAAGCCGCGGAGATCAGATTTTAAATGCCCGCTCCTTTGAACGTCAGGGCTTCAGCATGGTTCTCGAAGAAGAAGAGCTGACCAAAGAATCCCTTTTAGAGGCAGTGCGGAAATTGTATAACGATCGCAGCCGTTTTATGGATGCCATGCGTGATTCGAATCAGCAAAATTCAATCGATACAATCATCGATCTCATCGAGAATTCCCGCCGATAGTTTTATATCGCCACTAAAATCAGCTGAACAGGTGTCGTTTTGACACCTGTTCGTTTACAGCTCCAGAAATTCCTCATACTCTACACCAAACTTTTTTCTGATCCATTTTCTTGCTCTGTAGAGTAAACTGTGCAGCACTTCTATGCTTATCTCCATTCTTTCTGCAACAGCAGACTGCGGAATCTCCAAGTAATATACATAACGAATTGCATCATACCAACGTGGATTATGTATAATGG
>PPYF01385347.1_pt1 | contig 21774 bp, 19 predicted proteins | sample 1559871 | NCBI WGS metagenome assembly PPYF01 (sample SAMN08240021, study PRJNA423297) | Human gut metagenome, whole genome shotgun sequencing project.
AGGCAGCCATGCAGCAGATTGACCTGAAAAATTACCCCGAACGCTTTGCCCTGTGCGGCCAGCCCGTGGTGAAGGTCGGAATCAACTTTGACATGGAACGGCATACCCTGAAGGATTGGATGATCACTAACTAAAATACTCCCAAGGGATTTCCAAAAACATCCTTCAGGATGTATAGTAAACATCTATCATACAACATATTAGGAAATGAACGGTGAAATTTCATCTTTCAGTTCCCTTTCATGTCAGAAAACCGTCAAACGTTCTGCGCCAAACGATTTTTCAATCTAAGCCAAACGATTTTTCATTCTCCGCAGATTGATTTTCCGTTCTCTTCCAAAGGAAATAAAACGTGACTGAAAGATGCCTGAAACATCCTTCAGGCTATAACTTCAAAATAATGAACGGATTAACGCTCATCATGAAAGATGAAGGATGTTTTTGGAAAAACTCCTGTGTAGGGAGAATTTTATTTTCACGTATAACAAGAACACATGGCTACCATAAAGAAAAACCTCTCTTATAATTTAGCACTGACATTTTGCGGGTATATATTTCCACTACTTACCTACCCATACGTTTCACGTGTATTAGGAGTGACAAATATTGGCATCTGCAATTTTGTCGACAGCATTATCAACTACTTTGTATTGTTCTCAGCCTTGGGTATCACTTCACTCGGAGTACGTGAAATTGCAAAGGTGAAAGATGATAAACAGAAATGCAGCGAGGTGTTCTCCACCCTTGTATTTATAAATGCCGCATTGAGCGTAATAATGACCATCGGGTTAGTGATTGCATGTTACACAATAGATAAATTTATGACCTACCGACCGTTTCTGTTTGTCGGCATCAGTAAATTGTTACTCAACACATATGTAATAGAATGGTTTTATCAGGGTATCTCGAATTTCAAATATATAACGATACGCTCTTTCATTATTCGTTGTATATATACCGTCAATGTCTTTGCCTTTGTACATTCTACCAATGACACACTGATATATTATGGGCTTAGTTGCGTTACAACCGTATTCAATGCTGGCATTAACTGGCATTACGCACATCGATTTGTATCTTTTTCATGGAAAAAAATACGCATACCTGCATATATCGCATCGGTTGTAAGTTATGGAACTTATAGAATTCTCACTTCTTTGTATACTAGTTTCAATATTACTTATTTGGGGTTTGTCTCCGGTGATAAAGAAGTTGGCTATTATACAACAGCAACGAAACTTTACACAATAATCATCTCTGTAATAACGGCACTTACAACCGTAATGATTCCAAAAGTCAGTGAACTTATCAGCAAGGACGACAATGAAAGCCTCAAGGGCATGGCAGAAAAGACATTTCAGATGGTATTCACTTTCGCCATCCCATTGGTTGTCGTATGTAATATGTGTTCGCCCTTAATCATCCGCATTATAGCTGGCACAGGTTACGATGGAGCCGTCGTGCCCTTCCGAATCATCACAACCTTGCTACTCATTGTCGGCATGGAACAAATCATCATCCAACAATTTTTGATGGCGAAAAGAGACAATAAATGTATCCTTATCCTATCTTTTGCTGGTGCTTGTATCGGTCTCCTCTTAAACATTACGCTTACTCCGTCCATGGCAAGTATTGGTTCAGCCATAAGTTGGACTGCATCAGAATTGGCGATTCTCGTCTTGTCTCTCTATTATTTCAAAAAGCATTTTGCGATGACATTACCATATAATACCTTAATAAAGGAACTGCTACTCTCGATTCCGTATATTCTAATATGCACATTTATTTATGATGTTCATTCCAACCTGAAAATCACCATCACTTTCAGCCTGTGCCTTGTATGGTTCTGTATATCAAACGTCATTATATATCCAAAAGAAACAATCATTCTACCTATAAAGAATTTGAAAAGAAGGTTTAACAAATCATGAATATCCCACTTCTTGTCAACGCCATTTTATTCTGTGCAAGCCTGCTCTTCTACCTATTTCGAAAGAAGAGATTTGATGTTGGCACGATTTTTTATACAATTATGGCAATTAGTGCCATAGGGTCTGTATGGTTTTATAGTTATGACCATGTAGATACATATTGGCCAAATGTCAGAATCACACCTCTCTTATTCCTTTGGTTTACAATCAACATTTGCATACATCCCTGTTTGAAAACTGATTTCAGCAAGGTCAGACAAATTGATGATACAGGAATAAGCAGCATCTTAGATGGACTTACATCATTATTCATAGTACTATCAATATTCCCCCTACTGTCTCTTCTTTCTCATTTCTCATTTGATTTGTTTGTAGGAAATACACTTGGTCAGATGTATGAATCAGAAACGGATAAAGCAAGCTTGTTTTTTAGCGGTCCGAGCAAATTTTGCTTCGCACTAATACGACGTTTTGAATCCTTGGTATTAATACTTTCCTTTTATCAGTTAACTAAGAAAAACAAGCGGATAGAATTGATAATCGGCACGATGATCCCCATAACACTGTTTGTCTTATTCAAAATGTTAGCAGGGAGCAGAGGTGGAGTAATGGGTACGTTTATCACCATACTGTGTTTGGCAGTATACCTAAGAAATTGTTTTTCTTCTAAAGTATGGAACAAAATCAGATTGGTCGGGATAACCGTAACAGGTTTAATGTTCGTAGGTATCGCTTACATTTCCTTGTCCCGTTTCGCTTACAGCGTTTCAGCCCAGTCCTCAACCATTACAATAGACCAATGGATTAGCCAGTATTTGGGAGAGAGCTTCATACGCTTCAGCGACAAAGCTTGGGACACCCCATGTTACATGAATGGCGATCAAAATTTCATTTACATCAAAAAAATTTTGGGATTCAATGTCATAGAAGACTATGACCGTTTCATGCCATTCTATGAGGCCAAACTTCACATGCCTGTCAATGTATTCTATACATTCATGGGTGATTTCTATTTGGACTTTGGAGTGATTGGTGGAATCATGTTTGCCATAATTTTTGCATTTATCTTCAATAAGTTATTAAGTAATACTAATAGGAAAGTGACTGTCGTCCAATTGTTATTCTTAACAGTATTTTTCCACATCTTAGGATTTGGCTTTGCAGCAAACGTTTATAGAACCATTTTCATACAAAAAGATTTAATGTATACTTTTATTTTGGCTGGTCTTTTATGGATAGTCCAAAAGGCCGTTACCCCCCCCATAAAACCAGTAGAAGCAATTGATTTTCAAGATATTACACTCATACAGTGTAAACTTCAGCCCATCAAAGTTTATGCCGTATGAGAAAAACATGCCATTCAAGGGGGAACAGGATACTGTTCAACAGATTATATCCGTTGGTAATTTTTGCCTCGTTAGACTTCTTTTCGCCCAAGTTCCTGACTTTACCGGACAAACTGAGCAAGATGGTAATGTATGTCGGAATACTGTTAATGCTTGTTGCATCATGCGGAGAAAGTAAAGGCAGACAGCAATATAACGGCTCCCTAAATCTGACAAAGATAAGTTGGTTATTACTATTTGGACTTACCATTAGCGCATTCAATGCATACATTTACAAAGGACAAGAGATTATTACTAGCCTTATTGCAAACATGCAAAGCATTGCATATGCCTTCTTGTTAATCTTTGTTTTTTATGAAGTAGAGATTAAAACTTTGGAACGATGGTTAAAGGTGTTTGCCATATTATTCACTGCAATATCATTTATTTCGATTCTATCACCGACAGAATTATTTGGCACCACCTCATTTGATGATAGCCGTGGAGGCATACGTCTTAGAATGTTGGGCATTGAATGGGTTACAATGTTTCTGCTATACTCTGTTAATCAATATGCCTTAACGCAAGATAGAAAACATGTCAGATGGATTACTATTTGCTCGGTCTGCCTGCTCGCGTCATTGACAAGGCAAGTGATAGTCATCTCCTTTGGGTTGGCCATCCTTTTGTGGTTCCACAAAGCGGCATGGTTGAAAAAAATGTTCTTCGGAGTATTACTCTTTGGATTGATGACATACGTCATACCACATGTACCGGTTGCCAATAAGATGATAGAAAAGACATTAGAAGAGAAAGCTGCACAAAGCCAATATGACAATATCAGAATAGTGGCATTCAATTATTTTGTTTTTGAATATCCTCGAAACACACAACAAAAATTATTTGGTATCGGAGTTCCAGCCTTTGGCAAAAGCAAATACGGAAATGAATACGAGCAAACCACCAACCTTATGCGTGTCTATCGTGAGGATGTGGGTTATGCAGGCTTTTATTTCAATTATGGCCTTATTCCATTACTTCTTGTCATGACACTTATGGTAGTCCCTCTTTTCTACAAATCCCCTCCACGACTGTTGTATGCCAAATACTACCTCGTGTCTGTGATGCTTCTCTCCATTGCGAGCCAACCAATAACTAGCAATTCTGCCATAATCACAACCATGGTAGCAATATACATATTATATGTAAAACAAGAAACAGAATGCACAAACAAAACAAATGTCAAAATTAGCAATAATCATACCGGCATATAAAGGACTTTTTTTACCGCGTGCCCTACAATCACTAGCCTCTCAGACTTGCAAAGACTTTATCTTGTACATAGGTGATGACAATAGCCCATACAACCTAAGTCATATTGTCGCAGATTATAAAGACAAGTTGAATATTGTCTACAAAAAATTTGAGACAAATTTAGGAGGACAAAATCTAGTTGCCCAATGGAAGCGTTGCATAGAAATGGCACAGAACGAACCATGGCTGTGGCTCTTTTCAGACGATGACGAAATGTCCCCTACATGTGTGGAAGATTTCTATAAATCATTAAAAAAAACAATGGCAAAGTATGACATTTACCATTTCGATGTAAATGTGATTAATGAGGATAGCAAAATAATCAAGTATCCCAAGCCGTATCCCATAGTAATAGATTCCTATACATACTACAGGCGTAAAATGCGTGGTGAACTACTGAGCCTTGTAGTAGAGAATATATTCTCACGAGAAATCTACAACCTTACAGGAGGCTTTCAAAACTTTGATCTTGCCTGGGGGAGCGATACCGCCACATGGATGAAATTTGCACAACGAACAGGAATGTACACCATACAAAGCGACTCGCGCGTATTGTGGCGTACCAGTACACAAAACATTTCCCCGGATAATTCCCAACCGACTGTAATTCGTAAGACAGATGCTTTAGTTGATTATTATAAATGGGTATGGGAATTCATGAAAAGCCATAATCAATTGGCTTTCTATACTAGTTACCGCAGTTTTATCAGCAGGATGAGGATGTTCAGGAAATACATACCGCAGTATCAATTGCGCAAATGCGTCTCACGATTTTGTTCTATTTACAACATAAGTTGGGGAAAGGCTATCACCACGCTACTAATTAAATTATGATTAAATATCACCATACAAACGAGCCAAAGGATTGTTGTGGATGCAGAGCTTGTGAACAAATCTGCAGCAGGCACGCTATCACAATGCAAGAAAATGCCGAAGGATATTATTATCCTGTCATAGACGAATCCTCATGTGTTGACTGCGGACTATGTGAAAAGGTTTGTCCCATGCAGGCAAATCAGATTGAAAATACAAACCAGCCTATATTTCTTGCCGCACAAACAAAAGACAAGAATATCCTGAAAAAAAGTTCATCAGGAGGAATGTTCACCCAGATAGCAATCCACACCATACAACAAGGAGGAGTCGTATATGGTGCTGCATTCTCAGAAAGCATGGAACTTAGGCACATCCGCATTGACAATATCGAGGGATTATCACAACTTAGAGGAAGCAAATATGTGCAAAGCAATATGAGCAACATTTACTCCATGGTGAAAGAAGACTTGCAAAGGCTGACAAAAGTTTATTTTGTTGGCACGCCTTGCCAAGTTTGCGGATTAAAACTATTCTTGCGTAAGGAATACACAAATTTATTCACATCCGATTTGGTCTGCCACGGCGTTCCGTCAAGAAAGATTTTCAGAACTGTTAGAGAACATTTGGAAAAAAAGGGAAACATGCAAATGACGAAATACAGTTTCCGGGACAAGCATGTAGGGGGGTGGAGTTGCTCCTCCTCCTCCTCCTCTTACAAAAGCATCTCAAAGAAGCAAAAATATTTGGTTAAAGATCGACAAATGGACGCTTATTATCACGCATTCATCAGCGGAAACATAATGCGTTATTCTTGCTATGAGTGCCCGTTTACGTCTCCAAACAGAGTGTCGGATATAACATTGGCCGACTGTTGGAACATTCAAGAATTAGACACAAAATTCAAAGAGACCTATCGTGAAGGTGTCAGCCTCATACTGATAAATTCCGAGAGAGGAAAAGCATTATGGAACGAGATAAAAGACCATACGGTATTTGACCATATAGACAAAGATTGGGCTATGAAAAACAACCCGCAATTGGCATCAGCCTCCCACAAGGGGAATATGCGAGAGAGGACTTACGACATGGCTCTTAACGACTATCCTTTGTTTGTGGATACATTTGCCCCAAAGTCTCTAAAGAAAACATTGAAATTCTACCTTGCTTATTATATACGTAACAATGCCGCACTATACAGCATTGCCCAACACACAAAAAGATTACTGAAATGAAAGTCTCACTTATCACTATCCTTGACAACACCAATTTCGGGACATATCTGCAAGCCCTCGCCTTGAGCAAAACCATCGAAAAGTTAGGCTTAGACGTGGAAATAGTGGATTACATCCGTCCGCGCATGTCACGGATTGGCAGTATGTCGTGGACACGCAACCCATGGAAGAAGTTATTGAAATGGCTGAATTATCCGGCTATAGAAAAGCTTAGGGATGCTGATCATGATTTCTTAAAAAGATTTGTAGCCCTTTCACCTGTAACTTATAGCAATTACAAACAGTTAAAAAACAATCCTCCTGTCGCAGACATATATGTTACAGGTAGTGACCAAGTATGGAACAGCATCTATAACCAGGGAATTGATAAAGCATTTTATCTTGATTTTGCTGATAAAAAAGCCAAACGTGTGTCATATGCCGCAAGTATCGGCATGGAAGATTTCCCTGCTACAGAAGTGAAAGAAACCATGCAACTTCTTAGCAAATACACACAAATAACAGTCAGAGAACAAAAAGCAAAAAATATCTTAGCCAGACTTGGCTTCGCAAATGTTGAGGTAGTGTTAGACCCTACATTATTATTAGATACCAACGATTGGAGAAAAATAAGCCAACTTGCAGGCAAACCTTTAGATCTCAACGAACCGTATTTATTAGTTTATAGCGTTGAGACAAAAAAAGAAAATACACTCATTTCATTCTACGCAAAAGAAATAGCATCTAAATATCACTGGAAAATTTACCAAGTCAGCTATGGTGATGACAAGTCTCGTATTGACGGAGTAGACAAGTTGTTTGCCCATGCCACACCAGATATATTCCTTCAACTTGTCTGCCAGTCTGAATTTATGGTTGTTAGCAGTTTCCACGGCACTGCTTTCGCCATTAACTTTAACAAACAATTTCTTTCCATCACTCCCAAACGGTTTAATTCCAGAATAAAAAGTTTATGTTCCATCTGTGGGCTAAAGGAACGTATACTTACTGATGCGTCAGCCAAGCCTGACAATCTTGAAAACATAGACTACAATCGTGTAAATGCTGTCATACAGCAACTTCGCAATCATTCAGTTAATATTTTGAGAAATATGTTATATTCTTAAACATGTTAATGTTCCAAATTGGCACCTCGAATCGATATATGCTCTAACCGAAAACCAACCCACAAGAAACCAACATGAAACGGACTCTCGTCATAGCCACAACGTCCTATGCAGGCATGGGACCATACGTCAGCGAAATAGTAAATCTATTTTCTGCCAAAGACAACATTTTCTATTTCTTTCAAGACTATGAAGATGGATTTTTCCGAAAAAACATAAAAGAGGAACTGTATCCAAAAAGTTGTTTCTTCAAGAAAAACAACAGCAAATGGAATAAAATAAAAGACTTATTCCCAATCAAACCTGCAAGCCACACACTGATTTTGAAGTTTTGCCAAAAGCACGGAATAAAGATTGTGCATTTCATCAACAATCCGGGGGACAAAGACTTAACCAAAGACTTGGAAAAACTTGGCATCACGTGCATCAGCACTGTGCATGACCTCCACCCCCACGAGAGCAAAAAGGAATGGTATAAGGAATTACGTTTCAAACTTATTTATAAGCGTTTACATGAAAATATTGTATATGCCAAGAACCTCATCACCAATTCTGAAACCCAATACGAGGAACTGAAATCAAGCTATCCAGACAAAAAGATATATTACCATAGTTTTCCCTCATTGGTAACAGAGAACATCAAAAACGGGAAAGACATGCCTCTGGAATTGGAAACTATAGACAAGCCTTACATATTATTCTTCGGACGGATCGAAGAATATAAAGGCATCACCTTATTATATAAAGTATTTACAGAAAGCATAGAATTAAGCGAGCACTACACCCTTGTCATTGCCGGAAGAGGAACCTTACCCTTCACCCGCATCCCTAACGAAAAGAATGTAATTATCATAAACCGATACATTAAAGATACGGAAATAGCCTATATGTACCAGCATGCGCATTGCACTGTCTATCCTTATATATCAGCCACCCAATCAGGCGTATTAAGCCTATCTTTCTACTTTCAAACACCAACCTTAACTTCAGATGTACCGTTCTTCAAAAAGATCATAGCAACTTCAGGAGTGGGAATGTTATTCAAAAATGGAAACTATAATGATTTGAAAAGCAAATTATCACAAGTATGCCAATCAGACATGAAAGCAATGACTGAGAATGGGAAAAAATACTATGACACCCATTACGAAGGTTTTGTAATCAGAAAAAAACTAATAGAAATCTACAATGAACTATGATACAAAACAAGAAATCTGCAATCTTCAACTTCCTCTACCAGAAAGCCCATCGTGGCAATGCATTTTGGCGTTGCTTATATGGTCTGTACACCCAATTTGTATTGGGATGCGACATAAATCCGTCCACCAAAATCGGTACGGGATTCAAAATTTTCCACTCAGCCCACGCCAGTGTGGTTAGCCCTGGTACAATCATCGGCAACAATGTAAGTTTACGCCAAAATACCACTATCGGTGCTAAAGGATTTGACGGGGCTGAAAAATCACCTATCATAGAAGACAACGTGACAATTGGCCCCAATGTATGTATTATCGGAGATATTACCATCGGAGAAGGCACTATTATCGGTGCAGGAGCCGTGGTCGTAAAAGATGTCCCAGCCCATACTATCGTAGTAGGAAATCCGGCTAAAGTCATAAAATCCACTATGGGAAAGGATACGTTAAATAAACATAAAGCCGGGGGGGGGGATAAAACAGTCTGTTCCTTTTCCGGGCATCTGCTACATGCAGTTTAAAGGAAGAGGATATGGACAAAAGGAATATAAAAAACTTACTGCGTGAAATGCCCTTTCTGAGATGGGTACTCACTTATCATAAACAACGTGAAGACAAATATCTTGCACATCTACGTGCACCCTACATTCCACTATTGGAAAAATGGCTTGACAGTGACACCAGCATCATCAGCTCGAACTGTTTTGCCGGGCGCGTAATGCAAGATTTGGACATGCAATATAATACACCCACATTGGGACTGTATTTCATGTATCCAGACTATATAGAGTTTCTCCGACATTTGGAATTTTATCTCAAAGAAGCCAAAATCACTTTCGTAGAACATTCCAAATACGCATTAGGAGACGAACGGCGTGCCAAATGGAAACATTGGTATCCCATCGGATGGCTTGATGGAAAAGTGGAAATTCACTTCTTACATTACCACACGGAAGAAGAGGCTGCCACGAAATGGTACAGAAGGGCTGCCCGCGTGAACCTCAACAAGTTACTTGTCATCGGTATGGAACAAAACTTATGTAAAGCGGAAGACATCCAGGCATTTGACGCCCTTCCGTTTAAAAACAAATTCATCTTTACATCCAAAGACATCCCGACAGAAAGCAACGTGTTCATGAATGAATTCGCCAAGGCAGGAGAAGTGGGAGACCCTTACCGTAATGGACACGTATTCTACCGATACCTCACGCAACGATTAACTAAAACAAAGAATATTGATCAACTATTTGCTTTTAATACATAAAAGCCCCAAACAACTAAAACGATTGGTACGCGCCTTGAAGGATTGTAATTCACGTTTCTTTATACATATAGATAAGAAATGCGATATTGGCGAATTCAGGAAGGCAGTGCCCGAAAACGACAGCGTATTTTATGTAACCGACGAAAACAGGAAAGAAGGAAGATGGGGCAACCTTTCGTTGGTCGAAGCCGCTTTGGCCACAATGCGCCTTGCCATGAACAAAGGCGGAGAAGGACATTTCGTATTGTTGTCAGGCCAAGATTATCCGCTAAGGAGCAATGAATACATCAAGGAGTTTTTATCTACTCATAAAAATTCAAATTTTATGAGCGTATATCCTGTACCCGACAAAAAGAAACCTTCAGAAAATGGCGGCTACGAGAGGTTTGTTTCATGGACCTTTGATTGCCAAAATCCTCACGACAGCAGGATGAAAGCCAAGATAAAACCATTCTCATTCGGAGCAAAGACTTTGGGCGGATTCTTCCGGTTGGCATTATATCGGCCTATGTTGTTGCCTATTGCAGCAAAGGCTTGGTTTTGCAAAAGAAAGTACCCGGAAGGCTTGGGAATGCGTTTTAACGAGTTCTGGTGCGTGCTCACTAAAGATGCCGTAGAAAAAGTGGTTGAAACTTATGACAACCGCAAAGACTTGCGTGAATATTACAAATACATGCATATTCCGGACGAAAGCATGTTCAGCAGCATATTGTGTGAAACACCGGAGTTTGAAGCCTCGTTAATGCCTATGTGCCACTATATAGATTGGAATGCATGTAGTGACGGTTCGCCCAAGACATTGACCATGGCCGATGCGCCATTGATGGAAAACGAGATGGAAACACAGCCGTATATTTTGTTCGCAAGGAAATTTGAAGAAGACAATCCGGTCCTGGACTGGATTGATGACAAAAGAAGGAGAAGATACGATGGTAAGGATTAGAGAGATTTTCAAGCATACATTGAAATCGATGTTGATGTGTCTGGACAAGTTGCTGTTTCCATTCGTATTGCCATATATAATAAAGAAGAAGGGAATAAAGTCAATCCATTTAAGCATAGATGACGTAAGGTATGATCTAAGCACACAGGGGAGGGGTAATAAACTACTGTTAGACAACGACTTGATGTATTTTTTACGCAAACTAAATGTGCCAATCACCTTATTTCTCTATAATAAAGAAGAATTAAAGAACCCGTGTGCCTATAAAAAGAGTGCATTGATAAAGATAGGTGCACATTTGCCGTGCCTACTGTTTGACGAAAACCTGAAACCTATGTTAAATGCAAAAGAAGCACGTTTTCATTGCTACATGGCAAATAGGGCAGAAATAGAATCGGCTCGTGTAAAAGGAATCAGTCACTTATTGTGCTGCCACGACTCTAAAAGAACCAGTTACGACCTCTCGAAAGAAGAGCAAAACAACGTGAACATGATGGAAGAAGTGTGCAAGAATGGTATGCTGTATGTGAAAACCAACGTGAGATTGGAATGGCCAATCATTCTCCAAGTAATAAGAATTAGACAAACCAGAATGGTGGTCTTCGGCCATGAATGGGGAATGAAGTCATGGCAAAACAAGCTCGTCAAATTACTGAAGACCCTTAAAACAAAAGATATTCAAATCATAAACTTTTAATTTATGGAAAAGATAAAGAGATTCATAGATTGTACCGTACCGGTGGTTACATGTAACCTAAGGTGTCCTTATTGCTATATAACCCAAGAACGCAAATTCTTGAAAGCTTTGCCCACATTCAGATACAGCGCAAAACAGATAGGAGCAGCCTTGTCTAAAGAAAGATTGGGCGGAATAGCCCATATCAATCTGTGCGGAGGCGGAGAGACTTTGCTACCCAAAGAAATGACGGATATCGTGTACGAACTGTTGTCGCAAGGACACTTTCTCGCCATCATCACAAATGGGACTGTAACAAAACGGTTAAAGGAAATATGCCAGTTCCCTTTGGAATACCGGGAGAGAATCATGTTCAAGTTCTCTTTTCATTATTTGGAACTGAAACGTCTTAAACTATTGGACCGTTTCTTTGAGAACGTGAGAATGATGCGCGATGCCGGATGCTCTTTCTCGGTGGAACTGACCCCTGACGATTATTACATTCCTTACATTGACGAGATAAAGAAAGTGTGTGTGGAGAATGTGGGAGCGGTGTGCCACGTGACGGTAGCCAGAAAAGAAACAGATTCTAAATTACCCATCTTGACCCGTCTTTCAAGAGAAGAGTATGTGAAAACGTGGGAACAATTCGATTCCGACCTATGGAGGTTTAAAATGTCAACTTTTAATGTAAAACGAACCGAGTTTTGTTACGGCGGAGTATGGACGGCCCATTTGAACTTGGGTAGCGGCATATTGAAACAATGCTACTGTGGTGCCGTAATACAAAACATATTTAAAGACGTAAAATCTCCCATTAAATGGGCGGCCATTGGCAATAATTGCGGCGAACCCCATTGCCATAACTCGCACGTTTGGCTCACTTTGGGCGCAATCCCTGAAATGGCCACTCCGACTTATGCCAGTATGAGGAACAGGGTATGCATAGATGGGAGTGAATGGCTGACAGACAGGATGAAAAACTTCTTGAGCGGAAAGTTGGCTGACAACAACGTGTTGTATTCCCAAGAAGAGATGGATACCGCTAACAAAAAAAGCAGAAGACGGTTAGCGAAAACAAATGCCATACGCAAACCGCTGCGATGGATTTACCTGCATCTTCCCGACAAGGCCAAGATATGGGCCATTAAAAACTTAACAAATAAATATTAAGTGGAAATGCTCAATCTCGCAATTGTTTGCAGCAAGGGTTTCGGGACGGACGGCATCAGTTCTTTTATTATGAACGTATACCGCCATATAGACCATCATTTAATAAGATGTTGCTTGATTTATCCAAAGGTAATAGGCAATGAGGCTATTGCCGTTTCTTTTTTCAACGAAATGGAAAGGAACGGTGATTCATATCTGCTAATTCCAAAAAAGAACGGGCTGCCGTCTTTTGTAAAAAAGCTATATGGAAGCTTCCGTAAAAGAGGCTTTGAAATAGTTCATATACACGGCAGTAGTTGCGGAATAGCTCTGGAGATGGCTGTGGCGCGCCTTGCAGGAGTGCATAGTATTATTTGCCATAGCCATAACACAACAAGCGACCATGTAATGATGCATAGGATTCTCCGCCCTTTGGTAAATGCTATGGCCGATGTACGGTTAGGATGCGGGGAAGCGGCCAATCGATGGATGTACGGCAAAAGGGAATCCGTGGTAATTAAAAACGGAATAGATACCTGTCTCTATCGTTTTGACGCTACAACAAGAATACAGGTACGCAAGGAATTGGGAATTGGGGATGAAGTGACGGTTATCGGCCATGTGGGTGGATATAACCGGCAAAAGAACCAACAGATGCTGATGTATATACTGAAGGCTATCGAGGCAAAGAACCCGTCAAAGGATTTTTGCCTGATTTCCGTAGGACGAGGACATACACAAAAAGATGTTGAACAATTGGCTTCAAAGCTTGGAGTGGATGGGAAAGTAAGGTTTTTGGGACAACGTACAGATGTGCCAAAACTTCTAAACGCAATGGACATGTTCTTTCTTCCTTCCTTGTTCGAGGGATTCCCAATCGTGGCTATAGAAGCGCAAACGGCCGGATTGCCCTTGGTGATTGCCGATACGATATCGAAGGAGGTTGAATTGACCAATCTGGTACACTGGCTTCCTATCGACAAAGGAGCTGAGGTCTGGGCTGAAAAATATTACCAAATAGCACATACCAAAGTAAACCGCGTTCAATATGCTCCGATTGTGGAAAGAAAAGGATTCGATGTCAGGCATTCCGCCCAAATCCTTCAAGACATATACGTAAAAAACATACTGAGAAATGAAAATTCGTGATTGGTTCAAGTTCGTACTTTTTTCTGTGACCCCGCATCTGGTATTCGATGAAATTGGATATTTGTTTTCGAGAGTAGACGAAGGGCTTCGCGCCAAAACCAAGAATGGGCACAATGCCTATATCTTTTTGGCATGCGACTATGCCAACATGGGCGATTATGCGATAACAAAGGCGCAAGAGAACATGCTGAAAAGAATGTATCCGGACAGGATCGTGCATGTAATTCCTATGAAAAAAACATATTCCGGCATTAAGACCATCCTGAGCGTTGGGAATTACGATGACGTAGTGACTACCATAGGAGGCGGCAACATGAATGAGTTATATTACGGATATGAACGGAAGCGGAATTTCATTGTGAAGAAACTGTCGGCGTACAATATTCTTGCGTTCCCCCAAAGTGTAGCTTATGGAGAAAACTTGTTTGGGAGGTTAGCCATGAGAAGGTCATGCTTAATTTATTCCCAACATGCCAACCTTACATTCATGGCAAGGGATAAAAACGCATATGCCACGATGAGCAGACTTTTCCCGAATAATAAGGTAGTTCTGGCACCGGACGTGGTTATGACGTTGGACTTGTGGCGGAACACTGAGCGCAAAGGTGTCGTGTTGAGCATGAGAAATGACAGGGAAGCATCACATGACAATGTAACCGTTGAACGCTTATTGGCAGATTGCAAAAAACTAGGATTGGACGTACGCAACCACGACACATGCTACTATAAAGAGGGGATGAGCCTGCAATCAACCTTTGATTCATTGATTGACGACTATTCGTCAGCAGAACTTGTGGTGACAGACCGTTTGCATGGTATGATTTTAGCTTTTGTGACAGGCACGCCTGCTTTAGTCCTTCCCAATAATAACGGGAAGGTAGAAGCGGGAATCGAGTGGATAAGAGCATGTGGTTACATTAAAATGGCAGACTTTTCGGATATGAATCATGAAAATGACAAGTTTTCCGGAATAATAGGCATAAGACCATCTAGAAGCGCATTTGAAAAATTGCATAGAACCTTTGTCTATACATTTCTCCACAACTTTAAGAAATAAACTCCACAATGCCTATATTAATAGAAAGAATTTTAGCATCAAACCAACTTTCATTGGAACATGTGTTTGCTATAAAGAACAAAATCTACACTTTCCTCAACCCCGTATCCTACCTCACCGCATTAGACCACCGGAATGTGTTCTCCCAATTCGATGGCATCTTTGCGGACGGTTCCGTTTTGGTTTCCGCCATAAGGATGCTTTATGGGAAAAGCATTACCCGCAGAAGTTTCGACATGACCTCCTTGGCTCCTGAACTTTTCTCATTTGCGGAAAAACATAAAAAGACCATCTACATCGTGGCTTCGCAACAAGAACAAGTAGAACAGGCCATTAAGATATTCAGACAAAGATGGCCAGGACTGGACTTCGTCGGATACAGGAACGGGTACTTCAATTCTGAAAAGGAAATGGAAGAAGAAGCAGAAAAGATTGCGGGCCTGCAACCTGACTTTCTCATCGCAGGAATGGGGGTATTGACTCAGGAAACATTCTTGCTGAAAATACGTGAGGCAGGTTTTCAAGGTATCGGCTTTACTTGCGGAGGATTCATACACCAAACGGCAAAAAACGAAATAGACTATTACCCCGACTGGGCGGATCGGATGAACATGCGATTCCTCTACCGCATGTACAAAGAAAAACATACCCGCAAAAGGTATCTACAGGCAGCACTGCTCTTCCCTTCACGCTTCATCCACGAACGCCTCTTCGGATGATTCGCACCAGCGCCCGGCATGATGTATAAAGCAGAGAAAAAGGTAAGAGTATCAAAAATATGACGAAGGGGGTAACTTTACCCATCAAACGTTCTATTTCTTTTTTCATGCTGCAAAAATAATTGTTTTTTGTTCATGAACACCTCGTCACAAGAAAAAACGACGAAAGCTTTTTTCCAATTATTGCGTATTGCTATTGGAAATGAAAACGCTTTCTCCTACTATCTAAATGATGATGAATGGAATTGGATCTGGGACATGGCTCACCGACAGGCTTTGACCGGAATCGTCTTTGACGGAATCTGCCTGTTGCCACAAAAACAGCGTCCCCCCCAGGCCATTATACTCAAAGGGGTAGCTGCCATACAAAATATAGAACAAGCTAACCGTCTACTGAACCGGTACTCGGTACTGGTCTCACAGAAATTCCAAAAAGAGGGCTTTCGTTCTGCCATACTCAAAGGACAAGGCAATGCCTTATGGTATCCTAATCCCATGCACCGTATGCCGGGAGACATAGATATCTGGTTGGAAGGAGGGCGGGAAAAAATCATGGCTTACGTACGACATTACTTCCCCAAAGCAAGCGCACGCTACCATCATGTAGATTTCCCTATCATAAAAGGTATTGATATAGAAGTTCATTTTACGCCAACTTGGATGAGCGCTTATCCGGACAACCGCTTTTTACAGAAATGGTTTGCAGAAGAACAGGAAGCACAATTCGCGAATACTGTCACATTGCCCGAAAACACTGGAACCATCCCTGTTTCGACACCTGCATTCAACCGTATATTCCTTTTAATACATATTTACCGGCATTTCTTTGACGAAGGCATCGGATTAAGACAGTTATTGGATTATGCCATGTTACTAAACCAAGGCACAACGGAAAAGGAAAAAGCGGAATCCGTCAGAATCCTAAAAAGAATGCATCTGTTACGCTTCACGTCCGCCCTCATGCATATCTTGCAAAATGTCTTTGGCATAGAAGGAAAACATTTGTTGACAGCTCCATCCGAAAAAGAGGGGGATTTCATTCTGCAAGAAATCATGCAAAATGGCAACTTCGGGCAGCACAATCGTAATATCAATCGGCAAAACGGGAAGTCTGCCTCCTACTTCACCAGCAAATTTCTCTATAAGACACGATTCCTGACGCGTTATCCACGCGAAACAATATGGGGGCATGTTTTCTGGATTGGGCAACGGATATGGAGATGGCATAAAAGATACGTGTAAACAAACATCTCGATGAGATTCCACGACAACATCCTTCGCGACTACCAAGAAGACATGAAACGGTGTGCCTTCGAGGCTTGGGAACATCACCCAAGCGTGATGGTACAGATGCCCACAGGAACGGGAAAGACCCACCTGTTCGCATCCATCATCCATGATACCATGAAGCCGACCGGGAAATCTGCATATACCAAGGAGCAACGATGTGTTTGGTTCATCAAGAAAATGGCATAAAAAACACAAAACATATTGCTTTGCCGCAAAGATTTTCTACCTTTGCAAAAACAGGTTGCAATATTTAAAATCGATGAGTCATGGCTAACTATATCCGTTTTGACTGGGCTATGAAACGCTTATTGCGCAACAAGGCCAATTTCAGCGTGCTTGAGGGATTACTCACCACTCTGTTAGGTGAGAATATCACCATCCGCGACCTCTTGGAAAGCGAAAGTAATCAGGAAGAGGAGTTCGACAAATACAACCGGGTGGACATGCTTGCAGTGAACTCCCGTGGCGAACTGATTCTCATCGAAGTGCAAAACAACAATGAATATGCCTATTTCCAACGTATGTTGTTCGGAACTTCCAAATTGGTAACGCAGTATATCAACCGTGGAGAAAGTTACGAAAAGGTACGCAAAGTGTACAGTGTAAATATCGTTTATTTCTCTTTGGGGCATGGCAAGGACTTTGTCTATCACGGAAAAACAGAATTCCGTGGCATCCACGAAAATGACTTACTGGAATTGACTCCGTTCCAACGCCAGACCTTTAATGTGGACGAGGTAAGCCAACTCTACCCCGAATATTATATCTTGAAAGTGAACGATTTCAACAAAGTAGCCAAAACGCCGTTGGAAGAATGGATATATTATTTGAATACGGGAAATATCTCGGATACGGCGCATGCACCGGGATTGGCAGAGGTTCGTGAGCGATTGAAAGTGGACAACATGACACAAGGCGAACGGAATGCTTACTACCGGCATCTGGACAACATCGTGATTCTGCGCGACAACATTTACACAGAGCGAGCGGAAGGACGTGCAGAAGGCAGAGCGGAAGGCATAAACATCGGCGAACAAAACAAAGCTTTTGAAATTGCGCGCAAATTGAAACAGAAAGATTATACAATAGTTGAAATTACCGAGTTAACCGGATTGTCGCCTGACGATATAGCTTCTGCCTAACGGCAATACTTTCGGCCTGTCTTCCAACTAATAATCATCTACTCATTAAATACTTTAAAAACCGGACCTGATTTTTAAAGTATTTCCCTAAAAAGAAACCGCCAACCAGGCGGCTTCTTTATAATTCCATTATTCTTTTTATTTCGTTTTCATTTCCCATGTTCAAGAACAAATTGGGAAAAGAACTTTCGTTAAGAGACTATCAAAAAAACATCAAGCGACGTGTCTTCGATGCGTGGCGCAACCATGCTTGTGTCATGGTACAGATGCCGACAGGTACGGGGAAAACCCATCTGTTGGCATCCGTCATTTATGACCTCTTGAGCACGGAACCGGAACAGTGCGTCTGGATTATCGCCCATCGGCGTGAATTGGTAGAGCAAATAGAAAACACCGTCGCACGATATGGTATCCGTAAGGAGAATGGCCAGATAAGGGCGATATCTATCCAATGGTTGTCACGCCACTGGAATGACATCCACAATGCACCGGCACTGATTGTCATCGACGAAGCCCATCATGCCTTGGCTGAAAGCTATAAGGAACTTTGGGCGCGATACCCCCATGCCAAGAAATTGGGCATGACAGCCACACCGTGCCGACTGAACCGCAAAGGATTCACGGACTTGTTCGATACGCTGGTCACTTCAGACAGTATTGCCGACTTCATCAGCGAGGGGTGGCTTTCAGTTTTCGACTATGCTTCCATCAAACCGGACAGCGACGACCAAAAGCTGATTGACAGCCTGAGTAAGCGAAGTTGGGACGGCGACTTTCAAATCAAGGAGATGAATGCCGTACTCAACAAAAGGCCAACTATCGAAAAGTTGTATGAAAGTGTCAGGCATTATGCCGACGGAAAGAAAGGCATCGTCTATGCCATCAGCATCGGACATGCCCGAAACATCGCTTCTTACTACAGCGAGCATGGAATGAATGCCGTGGCGATAGACAGCAAGACACCCGCCCCGCAAAGAAAACAATTCGTGGAGGATTTCAAACAGGGGCGGATACAGATACTGGTCAATGTGGATGTATTCAGCGAAGGGTTCGATTGTCCGGACATTGAGTTCGTACAAATGGCACGCCCCACCCTTTCGTTGGCCAAATACCTACAGCAGGTGGGACGCGGATTGAGGAAGAGCAAGGGTAAAGAATATTGTATGCTGATAGACAATGTGGGACTCTACCGCATGTTCGGTCTGCCCATTGCAAACCGTGACTGGCAGGCCATGTTCGAAGGACGATTAGCAGGCAAGGGTCATACCCATGACATCGAAACAGGATACTATTGTGCTGCAGGAAACTTAACGGCAAATGATACCATACGCCCCAATGATACTCTTGAACTAGTAATGACCCACGACCAGCTTCCGGATTATTTGACCTGTGTAAAAGACAGCTTGGAGAATCGCCCTAATCATGAGACTCTGAATGCTTTTAAAGACAGGACAAGCGGTTTGTACGGACTGAAACACGGAAATAAAATAACGGCTCTCCCACAGTATGTTTCGGTATTCGACACAGATGACGGTTTTGCTGCCGTACGTTTCAAAAACTGGTCTGTGGGGATCGTAAACGAAACCGGCGAAATAAAGATGCAGTTGGGACATTTCAAGAAACTGAAATTTCTGAAGGACAAGCTCCTCGCTGTTACAGACAACAGAGGCAAAATGTCCTATATCGATCTGAGGAGCGGAAAGTCATACAAGCAAAGACCTAAGGTGCAAATTTTCGGAAAAGTGCAGATGCTGGAGGTTGACGGTATCTGCTACAGCCGGACGAAGATTTTGTACAAGAAAGAATCGAATATGAGCCTGCAACAAGTGTGCCAACACGGTTTCTGCCTGAGATTTTATGATTTTCTTACTATACCCCAATGCAGGCAAGTAGACAAGGAAGATGACACATCGGGGTATGACAGTGTATGCCTGCTCGCTGACGATTACGAAACCTATTATCATTTTTGCGGAATGTTGCCAGACGGTAGTATAATCGTTGAGGACCATGAAGGTAAATATTATCTCGTCAAAGAAGGAGAAGGCAAGCAATACATCGCACGCGAAAAGCCCCAAACGGAAGAAGAAAACTTTGATGTAGTTATACCTCGCCTGAAAGCCGAGGCTGCCCAACGCGCCTCCCAACAGAAAAACATAGAAAAACGGGAAAAAATCCAACGACGTAAAGAACGATTAAACAGAATTCAACATGCAGAACCTTTCAAATCAGGACTGAAATGGGGATTGAAACAAGGAGACAAGGTAATTGTCCCACCAGTTTATCGTAACCTTCAAACGCCGGTAGGCAACTACTGTGCCTTTGAAGGTAATCCTCGCCAATGGGGCGTCATCATGCTGGATGGCAAGGTCGTGGTTGAAGCACGATATATAAACGTGGAGATAAAAGAAAACGGTACGGCCCGCCTGACCATCATACCGGGAAAAACGAAAACAGTGAAATTACAATAAAATGGTTAAGGAACAGCAGGAAACAGATTGCGGTTCAGGCATTCTCCCCTACACAAGATTCTTACAGAAAGAGCCTTCATCTTTCAGGGTGCACAACAAGCGACTGTCATACGGCGTATTATAAACTAAAGGATAAAAAGCCCATCTTTCAGCGCCCTTTCATGGCGGAAAGTGGTAAAAAGTTCTCAGCCAAGCGTTTTTTCAATCTCAAGCGAACGATTTTTCAATCTCAGCCAAACGTTTTTCCATTCTCAGCCGAACGAAATGAAGCCAAGCTGAAAGATGCCCGAAACATCCTTCAGGACGTAACATATACGTAATGAAAGACTTACCATAGCACTTGAAAGATGAAGACTATTTTTAAAACTCTTGGAGAAACGTAAGGAGGGAGGAGAAGGAGAATCTATGCAAATAGTTATTTTAAGGCTATTCCATTCTATTTCCCAAGCACTATATTCGTATTGATATTGAGTTTTCTGCTAATATCACGAGACACTTTCAAAGTAGGCTCGCAATGGCCTGTCAAGTAGTCGCTGACACGTGAAAGACTTACTCCGAGAATTTAACTTAATTAATACCCATTTCATACATACGAAGTTTCATCACATTTACCAATGAAGGAGTCTTTATCGGATAATGTTCATCTTCATATTCCGATACAAGTTTAGACAATAAATCTAATTCTATCAGGTTCTTGTCTGTCAATGGTACATTGTCGTCAGTCAATGGCAGAAGTTCTTCAATTCTTTCCATTGCTGCCTTATAAGTTGTTTCGTTCTGAATCCTTACCATACGCCCATACCTTTTTGCATCTATCAAATTATATTTCGTGCAAAATCTGTGCAAATACCCGTAAAAATGAAAAAGACACTCAAGAGTGGAAGCCTCTCAAATGCCTTATATCTAAGCTTTTACGCTTTGTAGCGGGACCCGGGATTGAACCGGGGACCTCATGATTATGAATCATGCGCTCTAACCAGCTGAGCTATCCCGC
>PPYF01114414.1_pt1 | contig 21764 bp, 15 predicted proteins | sample 1559871 | NCBI WGS metagenome assembly PPYF01 (sample SAMN08240021, study PRJNA423297) | Human gut metagenome, whole genome shotgun sequencing project.
TATACAGGTGGCCATCCTCAATGGTGAACTCCATATCCTGCATATCGCGGAAGTAGTTCTCCAGACGGGTAGCGATCTCGACAAACTGATCGTACACCTCAGGCATCTGATCCTTCAGGTGGCTGATGGGAGAAGGAGTGCGCACGCCGGCAACAACGTCCTCGCCCTGTGCATTGATCAGGTACTCGCCCATCAGCTTCTTAGCGCCGGTGGCGGGGTCACGGGTGAATGCAACGCCGGTGCCGGAACGGTCGCCGGAGTTACCAAAGGCCATCTGCTGCACGTTGACAGCGGTGCCCCACTCGTAGGGGATCTCGTTCATCTTACGGTAGACGTTTGCACGGGGGTTATCCCAGCTGCGGAACACGGCCTTGACAGCCTCGATCAGCTGATCGCGGGGATCCTGCGGGAAGGGACGGCCTTCGTTCTCCTCGTAGATCTTCTTGAAGGTGCCGACCAGTTCCTTCAGGTCATCAGCAGTCAGGTCCACGTCGTTCTTGACGCCCTTGGCTTCCTTCATCTTGTCGATCTCGACCTCGAACAGGCTCTTCGGGACCATCATAACGACGTCGGCGAACATCTGCACAAAGCGGCGGTAGCAGTCGTATGCAAAGCGGGTGTTGCCGGTCTTTTTAGCCAGACCCTCAACAGCCTCATCGTTCAGGCCCAGGTTCAGGATGGTGTCCATCATGCCGGGCATGGACTGACGTGCGCCGGAACGGACGGAGACCAGCAGGGGGTTGGTGTTGTCGCCAAACTTCTTGCCGGTGATCTCTTCCAGACCCTTGAGGTGCTCAAAGATGTCAGCAGTGATTTCGTCATTGATCTGACGGCCGTCTGCGTAGTACTGGGTGCAGGCGTCGGTGGTGATGGTGAAGCCCTGCGGCACCGGCATACCGGCTGCGGTCATCTCGGCCAGACCGGCACCCTTGCCGCCCAGCGTGTTCTTCATGGTGACCTTGTCACCGCCGAAAGCGTCATTGCCTTCGCTGAAGTAGTACAGATACTTTTTGCTCATGCGTTGTTTACCTCCCATTCGTGACCGGCGGCATGGCAGCCGCGGTCTCATCGTTTGCCTTGTCTTGAACGTACGATGAACATTGTTTTGTGAATGCTAAACTATTATACCAGAAAATCCATTCCTTTCCACCATGCAAAATCCCGAATTTGTCTGTTATTTTTTATGCAAATCCCTTGAAATTTGCCAAGTTTTAAGGTAGTATAGAATGGGAGAAAGTTCGAGAGGTTTTTTGTTTGTACACGCGATTTCTCGTCCTGTTGGATACAACTTTCTATCCCTGTAACTTTTTCATTTTTATTTTGTCGGAACAAAGCTTTCCGCAGCGGAGATGCTGGGCGGACAGGCAACAATTTTCCGGTCGCCTTTCCTGTCTCTCTTCCGCCGCGCGCTTTGGTGGGAAGGGAGATTTTTTTCATGCAGAATCCTATTTCTGAACAGGCCCGCGCCGCAGCTCTGGCACAGCTGGACGCCGCCGAGGCTGCCCGCGAGGACATCCTTGTACAGCACATTGCAAACGGCGTGGCCATCAACAGCCGCACCGTGCAGATCGACCCGGAGGTGGTCATTGCCCCGGGCGCTGTGATCCTTGCGGGCACCATCCTGCGGGGCAAGACGGTCATCGGCGCGGGCTGCGTCATCGGCCCCAACACCCTGATCGAGGACAGCACCGTGGATGAAGGCACCACCGTGAACGCCAGCCAGATCTACGGCAGCCACATCGGCCCCCACAACAACATCGGCCCCTTCACCCATGTGCGGGTGAACACCGTCACCGACTACGGCGTGCATCTGGGCGCCTATGTGGAGACCAAGAACTCCAACTTTGCCCGCGGCAACACTGTGAGCCACCTGACCTACATCGGCGACAGCGATGTGGGCAAGTACTGCAACTTCGGCTGCGGCACCGTCACCTGCAACTACGACGGCAAGGATAAGTTCCGCACCCAGATCGGCGATTACTGCTTCATCGGCTGCAACACCAACCTTGTGGCTCCGGTCAAGGTGGGCGATGGTGCCTACACCGCCGCCGGCAGCACCATCACCAAGGATGTGCCCGCACAGGCGCTGGGCATTGCCCGGGAGCGCCAGACCAATCTGGACGGCTGGGCAGAGCCCAAGATGGAAGCCTACATCGCCAAAAAGCAGAAGCTGGAAAACGAGCAGAGCAAGTAACGTTCTGCTAGAAGGGAGCTGCGTATGAAGTCTGAAAGTTTTCGCAAGCAGGCACTGTGCCTTGTCCTTTTCTTCGCGGCTGTTGCCGCCGTGTTCGCCCTGACCCGTCTGCGCAGCGACCCCGCCAAAAAACAGGCGGAGTTCGTGGTGCAGCAGCTGCTCTCCTGCTCCTCTGCCGTGGAGCAGGCGGTGGATACCGCCGCCGCGCCCGCCGGCAGTGAACCGGGGCTTGTTGCGGTAGATACTGATGGGCTGTACGCCTTTCTTCAGGCGCAGCTGGGCGATGCCATGACAGCCGACTGCCTTGACAAGGTCATGGCAAACCGCCTGCCCACCCGCATCACCGCGCTGGCAGGGCAGTCCGGCGACAAGCTGGTGCCCGCTGACCTCACCCTGAAAAAGCGCGCCGGGGCAGAAAACTGCTACGACTTTTCCGCCGCCCTGCTGACCGCTACGGACAGCACCGCCGCCGCGCAGGTGTCCGGCACCATCACCATGGTGAAGGAGGACGGCCGCTGGAAGGCCTCTGCCATCACGCTGAACCTGTAATATAATGTTTTTCTGCCCCTGTGCCCTGCGGCATGGGGGCATTTTTTGCTTATAATGTATATCTTTTTGCGCGCGCGTATGTTATACTTAGATGTTGTATCACACTATTATCAAGAAAAGGTATTATCATATCATGAATGAAAACGATATCTGGCTCATTGCAGGGCTGGGCAACCCCGAAGCAAAATACGATGGCACCCGCCACAACGCCGGTTTTGCCGCGCTGGACACACTGGCCGACAAGTGGAACATCTCTGTGGGCAAAACCAAGTTCCAAGGCCTGTGGGGACAGGGCGAGGTGGACGGCCACAAGGTGGTGCTGCTGAAGCCCCTGACCTACATGAATCTCTCCGGCGATTCCATCGCCCCCATGGCGGGCTTTTTCAAGATCCCTGCCGACCATGTGCTGGTGCTGTGCGATGACATCACCCAAGCACCCGGCAAGCTGCGCATCCGTCCCTCCGGCTCTGCGGGCGGGCATAACGGCCTGAAAAGCATCATTGCCCGTCTGGGCGGGGAGAACTTTCCCCGCATCCGCATCGGCATCGGCGCAAAGCCCCACCCGGACTACGACCTTGCCGCATGGGTGCTGGGCAAGTTCCCGCCGGAGGACGCCAAGGCCATCGCCGACCGCTACGCCGACCTTGAAGCCGCTGCAAAGCTTATCATGGACGGCAAGCTCAGTCTGGCACAGAGCAAGTATAACGGGTAAAAATCATTCTCCCGCATCCTGACAGGAAAGGAGGTTTTTCCATGTACGAAGCCTTACTCAAGGCCACCCCGGAATATCAGAGGGTCGCCGCAAGCTTTGGCTCGGCCGGGCCGTCGGCGCTGTTCGGTCTGCCGCCCGCAGGCCGGGCGCTGCTGTATGCCGCCCTGCAAAAAGACCTTGGCCGGGTGCTCTGCATCGTGACCCCCGGCGAAGCCGAGGCCACCCACTTTGCGGACGACCTGAAGGCGCTGGGGCTTACCGCTGCGGTGTTCCCGCCCCGGGACTTTATGCTGCGCCCGGTGGAGGGTGCAGGCCGCGAGTACGAGTACCGCCGCCTTTCGGTGCTGGGCGCACTGGCAGGCGGGCGGCTGCAGGCCGTCTGCGTGCCCGCCGAGGCACTTTTGCAGTACACCGTGCCCCGGGCAGAATTCATCCAGAACACCCTCACCTTAAAGCCCGGCATGGTGTATAACCGCGAGGCGCTGGTGGCGCGGCTGTTTGCCGCCGGGTATGTGCGCCGCAGTCAGGTGGACGGCCCGGGACAGTTCAGCGTGCGCGGCGATATCGTGGATATCTACGCGCCGGATATGCGTCAGCCCGCCCGCGTGGAGTACTGGGACGACGAGATCGACTCCATGTCCTCCTTTGACCTGCTGACCCAGCGGCGGGACGGCGCACTGGAAAAGATCTACCTCTCCCCTGCCCGCGAGGTGCTGTTCGGCAGCACCGCCGAGACCGCCGAAGCGCTGCGCGATGCCATCAAAAAGGCGCGCGGCAAGCACCGCACCGCGCTGGAAAAGGCCACCGAAGCCGATCTTTCCCAGCTGGATTCCGGCCTGATGCCGGAGGCCATGGATAAATATTACGGCATCCGCTACCCCGCCCCCGCCACGCTGCTGGACCATCTGGACGCGCCGCTGTTCATTCTGGATGAAGTTGGCGGCATCCGGGATGCCCAAAAGGCCACTGAGTTCCGCCGCAGCGAGGAGCTGACCGGACTGCTGGAAGAGGGCGTGCTCTGCCCCGGGCTGGATGTGCTGTACCAGACCATGGATGATCTTGTTATTGCCGCCCAGAGCAACAGTACCCTGCTGTGCGAGAACTTTCTGCGCGGGATGAACGAGTTCAAGCTGAAAGACCTCATCAACGCCGAGGCCTTTGCCGCCCCCAACTGGAACGGCGACCTTGCCTCCCTGCGGGAGGACTTAGACCCACTCATTGCCCAAGGCTATGCCGTCACCCTGTTTGCCGGTACACCCAAGGGCGCAGCCGCCCTGACCCGTGACCTTGCTGACAAGGGCTACGCCGTGAGCATGAGCCGGGATGTGCGCCCCGCCAAGGGCATTTTACAGGTGCTGCCCGGGCATCTGACCGCCGGGTGCACCTTTCCCTTTGCCCACACGGCAGTGCTTTCCAGCCGCCGTCACGGGCTGGACGAGGAAGCCGCCGCCGAAGCCAAAAAGCGCAAGAAGAACAAAAACGCCCTGTCCAGCCTTTCGGACATCAAGCCCGGGGACTATGTGGTGCACCAGAGCCACGGCATCGGGATGTACGCCGGTATCCAGCGGCTGGAGGTGCAGGGCGCTACCAAGGACTACCTCAAGGTGCAGTATTCCGGCTCGGATGTGCTGTATGTGCCGGTGACCCAGCTGGATCTGCTCAGCCGCTACACCGCCCCCGGCGATGAGGAAAAGGTAAAGCTGGCAAAGCTGGGCGGCACCGAGTGGCAGCGCACCCGCGCCAAGGTGAAAAAGGCCACCGAGGAGATGGCGCAGGAGCTGATTGAGCTTTACGCCCGCCGCCGTCAGGCCACAGGCTATGCCTTCCCGCCGGACGGCGACTGGCAGCGGGACTTTGAGACCCGCTTTGACTACGACGAGACCGACGACCAGCTGCACGCCACCGCCGAGATCAAGCAGGACATGGAAAAGGGTTACCCCATGGATCGTCTGCTCTGCGGCGATGTGGGCGTGGGCAAGACCGAAGTGGCGCTGCGCGCCGCCTTCAAGTGCATCATGGGCGGCAAGCAATGCGCCCTGCTGGCACCCACCACCCTGCTGGCGTGGCAGCACTACAACACCCTGCTCTCCCGCATGGAGGCCTTCCCGGTGAAGATCGGGATGCTGTCCCGCTTCCGCACCGCAAAGCAGCAAAAGGAGACCCTGCGCGGCTTACAGGCTGGCAGCGTGGATATCGTGGTGGGCACCCACCGGCTGCTCTCTAAAGACGTGAAGTTCCACGACCTCGGCCTTGTCATCATCGACGAGGAACAGCGCTTTGGCGTGAAGCACAAGGAAAAGCTGAAGGAAAACTTCATCGGGGTGGATATGCTCACCCTGTCGGCCACCCCCATTCCCCGCACCCTGAACATGGCAATGAGCGGCATCCGGGATCTTTCCACCATCGAGCAGCCGCCCATCGAGCGGCAGCCGGTGGAGACCTTTGTGCTGGAGTACAATGATGTTATTCTTGCCGAAGCCATGAAGAAGGAGCTTGCCCGGGGCGGGCAGGTGTACTACCTGCACAACCGGGTGGACAACATTGAAGCCTGCGCCGCCCATGTCAGTCAGATGGTGCCGGGTGCGCGGGTGGGCATCGCCCACGGCAAGATGACCGAAGAAGAGCTGAACCCCGTATGGCAGCACCTGCTGAACGGCGAGATCGACATTCTGGTCTGCACCACCCTCATTGAGACCGGCATTGATGTGCGCAACTGCAACACCCTCATCATTGAGGACGCCGACCGCATGGGTCTGGCGCAGCTGTACCAGATCCGTGGGCGGGTAGGACGCTCCGGCCGCAAGGCCTACGCCTACTTCACCTTCCGCCGGGACAAGACCCTGACCGATATCGCCCAGAAGCGGCTTTCTGCCATCCGGGAGTTCACCGCTTTCGGCTCCGGCTTCCGCATTGCCATGCGGGATCTGCAGATCCGCGGTGCGGGCAGCCTGCTGGGGCACAGCCAGCACGGCCACATGGAAGCCGTGGGCTACGACCTCTACGTTAAAATGCTGGGGCAGGCCATTGCCCGGGCGCGGGGCGAGCCCGTCCAGCGGGACAAGAGCGATTGTCTTGTGGACCTGCGGGTGGACGCCTTTATCCCGGAAAAGTATATCCCGGACGGCGCGGGACGCATCGAAGCCTACAAGCGCATTGCCGCCATCCAGACCCCGGAGGACGCCGCCGATGTGCTGGACGAGCTCATCGACCGCTACGGCGACCCGCCGCCCTCGGTGAGCGATCTGGTCAACGTTTCCCTTGTCCGCGTACAGGCCGCTGCCGTGGGCGTGTACGAGGTGACCCAGAAGAAGGATACCCTTGTGCTGAATCTGGAAACGCTGGACCTTGCCATGATACGCGGCCTGCTGCAAGCTTTTAATGGCCGTGTCACCGCTGGGGCGGGCACAAAGCCCTATCTCTCGGTGGTATTACAGCCGGACGAAAAGCCGCTGGAACTGCTGCAAAACATCCTGAAAGCTATGGCAGATATCCTGACTGGCACCGAACGCGAAAAAGCTCCCCAAACAGGGGGAGCTGACACGCGCAAACGTGACTGAGAGGGTTTTATAAAAACAATAAGGAGCAAAACGCATGAAAAAGAAACTGCTTGCGCTGGTATGCGCACTTGCACTGACCGTCAGCCTTGTGGGCTGTGCACTCTCCACCCCGGACACCGTGGGCAAGATCGGTGATTTTGAGGTAACCAGCGGCCTGTACCTGCTGGCGCAGTACGATGCCTACCAGCAGGCTGCACAGCTGGCGGACTCTGAGCAGGACACCAGCAAGGTGAATTCCTTCCTCAAGGCTACCATCACCACCGATGCCGACACCGGCGAGACCGCCGTGGTAAAGGACTATGTGGCGCAAAAGACCCTTGAGACCTTGCAGACCCTTGCCGCTGTGGATGCCCGCTTTACCGAGCTGGGCGGTGAGCTGACCGAGGAGCAGAAGTCTGCCGCCGACAGCTACGCCCAGCAGTTGATGGATAACTACGGCGATGCCTACACTGCCAACGGCATCGGGCTGGAGACTTTGAAGCTGTTCCAGCAGCTGCAGTACAAGCACACCCTGCTGCTGGATCTTGTCTACGGCAAGGACGGCGAGACCCCTGTGGAGGACGGCGAGCTGACCGAGCATCTGGACAGTACCATGTACGAGATCGGCTTTATCACCGTGCCCCTGTACAACACCAGCACCTTCGCCTTTGCCAGCGATGACCAGAAGGCCGAGATGCTCTCCCTTGCCCAGAAGGCTGTGGACAGCTACAACGCCGCCGCCCCGGAGGACGCCTCCAGCCAGATGGCCGCCTTTAACAGCATCGCAAGCAGCGCACTGACCGATATCTGCGCTGTGCTGGACGCCGAGGTTCCCTCCACCAGCACCCTGCAGACCGACCTGCTGGGCGAGAGCGACCTGACCGATGCCTTTACGCAGGAGGGTGCCGCCGACACCCTGCGCAGCCTTGCCTACGGACAGGCAGCCGCCATCCAGTACACCGGCTACGCCATGATGCTGGCCGTTCGTCTGGACCCGTTGAGCGTTTCCACGCTGGATGCTCTGCGCAGCCAGATCTTGAGTGACATGAAGGGCGAGGAGCTGAACGATGCCCTTGCCGCCTACGGTGCCCAGCTGGACAGCACCCTGAGCAGCTCTGCCATGAGCAAGCTGCCCGCCGCCAAGATCGTGAACGCCAACAGCGCAAACAGCTAATAACTGCATAAAAATTGCAAAAACGAGTTCGAGATTTTTCCTGACCCCGTTTTTTATAGCGCTATAAAACAGACCCGGCAGGCCTTTTGGGCTTGCCGGGTCTGTTTTTGATTGGAGCAGTGGGGCAGGGACACAGCACTGTCAGGCCTTACTTCTCGTTCTCATAGCTGAAGACAGCGTAGGGGTAGAAGATGTTGGCGTCCAGATAGCCTGCCCAGCGGCCGGGCTTACGGGTGTAGTAGCCGATGGGGATATCGCCCCGGATGACGCCCTTGACCAGGATCAGCATGTGGCGGAGGTACTCCACGCTGAAGGGGTTCAGGTTCTCCCAGTGGCCCGTCAGCAGCTCATAGTCCACATCCTCGTTCCGCAGCAGCACCTCTGCCATGAAGTGCTCCAGACCCGGCAGATAGGTGTCGGTGGCAGCCTCCATCATGAACAGATCGCCGGAGCCAACAGCGTCACCGGTAAAGATGTAGTCCTTGTAGAAGAACACCACAGAGCCCTTGGTGTGGCCCGGCACATCCACCACTTCCAGCTCCTCAGAGCCGATGCGGACCGTGTCGCCGTCCACGATGTTCACCAGCTTCAGGTCCTCGGCGGTGAGGCCGAAGAACTTCTGCATGCTGGAGAGCAGACCCTCCTGGTCATCGGGGTGGATGTAGGTGCGGCGGACCTTGCCGGACTTCAGCAGGGAGGGAATGCCCAGAATGTGGTCGCCGTGCTTGTGGGTCAGCAGGATATCCAGCTCTGCGTCAGGGTTGGTCAGCACGTTCTCCCGCAGGTAGGCGTAGAGGTCTGCTGCGCCGGAGCCGCCCATGGCGGTGTCAATGATCAGGGCTTCCTTGCCCAGATCCATTACCCACAGGGTGTCCATGCCAAAGTCCATGACACGGGTGATGTTGTACTTCACCGGGTAGTGGCTGAACATCATGTTGGGGTTCAGCTTGCCGTGCTGGGTCCGGGTCAGGGACTGGGTAAACATCCAGTTATAGGGAGTGCCGATGCTGTACACACGCTCCCATACCTTGTGGGGCTCCGGCATGGAACCGGCGGTAAAGCCCTCGTACTTCACGCAGGAGCAGCCGGCATCCTTCAGGGCCTGCACAGCCTTGGCAGTCTCGGCCTCCGGCATCTCCGGGTCATCCTTGCAGTGGTAGGCCCACACAGGGGTGTTCTTGATGGCCTCAAAGGCGCCGGGGACGTTGTACCACTGGGCAGGCACCATGCCGCACATGGGGATGGCAGCAGCAAAGTAGTAGGGGTAGGCCAGGATCATGTTCCAGACACCGGTACCGCCCATGGACATACCCTCGATGTAAATGCGGTCCGGGTCAATGCGGTGGGCAGCCACATAGCTGTCGATGGCAGACTTCAGGGCCGTAACGGTGTCCGGGTCGGTCCAGTTCTTGCCGGGGCACTGGGGTGCAAACAGGTAGGTGGGGTTCTTCCGGATCATTTCGTCAGAAATGTAGAAGGTAGCACCGTCGTTGGCGGTAAGCTGGGTGCCGTTGGGACCTACGCCGTCCTCGCCGTGGAGGAAAACGATCAGGGGCAGGCGCCCCTTTAGGGTCGGGGCGTAACGGCGGGGATTGTAGGCGTAGTACTCCACCCCGGCAGCACTGCCCGCCTTAAAACGCTTGGCCAGCTCTGCCCGGTCGGGGCTGTCCACCTTGACCAGACAATTCTGGTCGGCGTCCGCTGCAAAGGCAATGCCGCTGGTACCCAGCACACTGGCAACAGCCGCAAAGGCAGCAGTGTTACGCATAAAATCACGTCTGCTCAGTTCCATAGTTTCTTCTCCTTTTGGGGCCAAAAAATAAATACGGATTGTGAATACTGTACGAAACTTCCTCACCATATAAGATGAGAGCTGTCACTAATATATTAATATATCAAAAAAGTGCTGTCAAGAATGTGCCAAAATCTTTGGAGAAGGCTCTAAGCCAGGCTGTCGGGGTTTGTCAAAAATGACGAAAATCATCCTACCAAAAACCATCGTCCATCCCGGACGGCGGTGCAAAGTACCAGTGGTAATGCGACCACAGCCCGGGGCGTTTGTATACCGGGGTGAGCACGATTTCAAATGGCCTCCGCGTGCGCTCTAGCCATCTTCAGCGGAAAATATATTTTTATATTTGCAATTCTGGAAAATCTGCGGATTTTCCAGAATTGCCTTCTCACGGGAGGGATTGCAACGGCAAACGGCATTTCCTGCAACAGCTCCTTTTGTGAAAATGCGTTTGGAGCGCTCCGCAGAACGCGCCAAAGGCGCTTTATTTTACCACCCTTGCAAACTCTGCGGCAAGGGCAGCGTTCACCGAACGGACGGCGTTGGCGTCCGGCTTGATGGCGGTGCGGTCGTAGGTGAACAGACCGTTCACCTCGTCCTCCACGTCGGTCAGCTGGGTGTATACCAGCGCCGAAAGCCCCTTTTGCAGCTGCGGCAGCACCGTGCCCAGCTGCATTTTTTTGTACCGGGCGGTCAGCTCCTCCCGGCTTTTGGCTGTGCCGTAGCCGTAGGTCTTGCGGGGCGGCTCGTGCCCCGGCATAGGCCATGCAATGCCGCCGTACTCGCTCAGCGCCACGGCGCGGGTCTGCGGGCGTACCCGCAGGGGGTAGAAGTAGTTGTGCAGGGAGTATACATCCCCGCCGCCCTGATCGTACCAGCCGCTGGCCTCGTCCACAAGGCGGGTATCGTCCAGCGCGCGGATGGTCTGCACTGCCCCGGCGGCATCGTACTGCCCCCAGCCCTCGTTAAAGGGCACCCAGCAGCCCACGCAGGGGTGGCAGCGCAGCGCCTGTACCGTATCTTCCAGCTCCCGGCGGTATTCTTCCCGGCTGCTTTCGCTGCCCCGGCTCAGCAGCCCCCACAGCGCCGCCTTGTCCGGCAGGCGGCGCATAAGCGGCTGCAAAACATTGGTCAGGTAGGTGACGAACCACAGGTTATACTTACTGCCGCCGTTGACCATATCCTGCCAGACCACAAGTCCCAGCTTGTCGCAGTGGTAGTACCAGCGCTGCGGCTCTATCTTTGCATGCTTGCGCAGCAGGTTGTAGCCCAGCGCCTTTACCTCGCTCAGCTCCCGTTCCACCGCCGCATCCGAGGGCGGGGTGTACAGTCCCTCCGGCCAGTAGCCCTGATCCAGCAGGCCGTTGAGCAGGATAGGCTTGTCGTTCAGGCAAAAGCGCAGCACGCCCCTTGCGTCCGGTGTGCAGCTCCACTTGCGCAGGGCAAAGTAGCTGTGCACGGTGTCGAACTGCTCTTCCTCTCCCTGCGTAGTGCCCACGGTCAAGTCGTACAAAAAGGGCGTGTCCGGGCTCCACGGGAAGAAATGCTCCTTCGCAATATGCAGCGTCACCTCACCGTCCTGGTCGGCCTCATCGCTGCCCCAGTCCTCGGCAATGGTCACGCCCCCGGCGCGCACCACCGCCCACAGGTTCACCGCACCGCCGGGTGCAGAGGTATGCACTTTCACGGTCACGGTGCGGGCATCGTAGTCCGGCGTAACGGTGAGAGACTGGATGTAATTTTCCGGCACGCGCTCCAGCCAGACCGTCTGCCAGATGCCGCTCTGGGCGGGATAGAACATCCCGCCGGGCTGCAAAGTCTGCTTGCCCCGCGCCTGTGTACCGTGGCCGGTGGGGTCCTGCACCGCCACCCACAGGCTGTTGCGGCCGGTGCCGTTGAGCTGCGCGGTGATATCCAGCGTAAAGGGCCAGTAGCCGCCCCGGTGACCGCCCACCAGATGGCCGTTCACCTGCACAGCGCAGGCGTAGTCCACTGCGCCGAAATGCAGCAGCACCCTGCCGCCCGTCCCGGCGGGCGGCGCAAAATATCGGTGGTAGTGCAGCCACTGCCCGGGCTGCAATGTGCGCCCCACCCCGGAGGCGCGGCACTCCGGCGCGTAGGGCACTAAGATCTCGCCGTCCCAGCCAGCCGGGCGCTGCGCCGAGGCAGTGATGGCGTACTGCCACGGGCCGTTCAGGTTCTCGTAGCTGTCCCGGCGCATGGCCGGGCGGGGATATTCCGTCAGAGGGTGCATACACTCACCAGCCTTTTTCTCGTTTGCTCCATTCTAGCACAGCCCGGGGCATTTGTATACCGTGAAGCGGACGATTTTAAATGGCCGCCGCGTGCGCTTTGGCCATCTTCAGCGGAAAATTATTTTTATATTTGCAATTCTGGAAAATCTGCGGATTTTCCAGAATTGCTTCTTCATGGGAGTAAAAAAGAGCCGCCGCACGGCGGCATGGCTGTGCGGCGGCTTTGTGAGAAGGTGGGAAATTGTTTAGTTCTCGGCCAGATTACCGGTATAAAGCTGGTAATACTTGCCCTTTTTGGCGATCAGCTCGTCGTGGCTGCCGCGCTCGATGATGCGGCCCTGTTCCAGCACCACGATGCAGTCTGCATTGCGGACGGTGGACAGGCGGTGGGCGATGACAAAGCTGGTGCGGCCATACATCAGGCCGTCCATACCGCGCTGCACCAGCGCCTCGGTGCGGGTATCAATGGAGGAGGTCGCCTCGTCCAGGATCAGCACCGGCGGGTCTGCCACGGCTGCGCGGGCAATGGCCAGCAGCTGGCGCTGTCCCTGCGAGAGGTTGGCGCCATCGCCGGTCAGCATGGTGTTGTAGCCCTCCGGCAGGCGCTTGATAAAGCCATCTGCGTTGGCCAGACGGGCGGCGGCGATGCACTCTTCATCGGTGGCCTCCAGCCGTCCGTAGCGGATGTTCTCCATCACCGTGCCGGTAAACAGGTGGGTGTCCTGCAGCACGATGCCCAGCGAGCGGCGCAGATCGGCCTTTTTGATCTTATGGATGTTGATACCGTCATAGCGGATCTTGCCGTCCTGAATATCGTAGAAGCGGTTGATCAGGTTGGTAATGGTAGTCTTGCCCGCACCGGTGGAGCCGACAAAGGCGATCTTCTGTCCCGGACGGCCGTACAGGTTGATATCGTGCAGCACCGTTTTTTCCGGCACATAGCCAAAGTCCACGTCTGTAAAGGTGATGTCGCCCGCCAGCTTGTGGTAGGTAACGGTGCCATCGTGGTGGGGGTGCTTCCACGCCCACAGGCCGGTGCGCTCGGCAGTTTCCACCAGCTGGTCGTTGCGGTCGTACTTGGCATTTACCAGCGTCACATAGCCCTCATCGGTCTCGCTGGGCTCGTCCATCATCTTGAAGATGCGCTCCGCACCAGCCAGTGCCATGATGACGCTGTTGGCCTGCATGGACACCTGACTGATGGGCATATTGAAGCCCTTGTTCAGGCTGAGGAAGGCCACCACGGTGCCAAGGGTCATGCCGCCAACGCCACCCACAGCCATGGTTGCACCAGTCAGCGCGCAGATAGCGTAGCTGATGTTGCCCAGCTGGGCGTTGACCGGCATCATGATGTTGGAGAAGGCGTTGGCCTGCTTGGCGCTTTCCTTCAGCTGGTCGTTCAACTCACGGAAGCCGGCAAGGGTCTGCTGTTCGTGGGTGAACACCTTGACCACCTTCTGGCCTTCCATCATCTCCTCGATGTAGCCGTTCACCTTGCCCAGATCCCGCTGCTGCTGGATGAAGTACTTGGAGGAGCTTTTTGCGATCTGCTTGGAACAGAACAGCATCAGCGCCACCATGAGCATGGTAACGATGGTCAGCTGCCAGCTGAGCATGCACATACTGAAGAACACCGACACAATCGTGATGACGCTGGACACCAGCTGCGGGATGCTCTGGCTGAGCATCTGGCGCAGGGTATCCACATCGTTGGTGTACACGGACATGATATCGCCGTGGGGATGGGTGTCAAAATACCGGATGGGCAGGCTTTCCATGTGGGTGAACAGCTTGGTGCGCAGATTGCGCAGCGTGCCCTGCGTTACGTTGACCATGATGCGGGCGTTGGCCCATGCAGCCAGAATGCCCACAAGGTAGATGCAGCACATCCGCACCAATGCACCGGCCAGTGGTGCAAAGCTGGGGTCCTGCTGGCGGGTCATGGGCACGATGTAATCGTCCATCAAGGTCTGCAAGAACAGGCTGGCCTGCACATTGGCCAGCGCGCTGACCACGATGCAGACAAGCACAAGGATGCAGTGGGGCAGATAGTTGCGGAACACCTCATCCATAATGCGCTTCAGCAGCTTGCCCGGGTTTTCCACCTTGGGGCGCGGCCCCCGTGCACCCCGCGGGCCGGGGCCATGTACTTCTTTTACTGCCATTACTGCGCACCTCCCTGCTTGTCAAAATCGCCGCCGCCCTGCGTCTGGCTGTTGTAGACCTCCTGATAGATGGCATTGGTCGCCAGCAGCTCTGCGTGGGTACCCAGACCGTTGATCTGACCGTTCTCCAGCACCAGAATGCGGTCTGCATCCTGCACCGAGGAAATGCGCTGTGCAATGATGATCTTGGTCGTGCCGGGGATCTCCTCCCGGAAGGCCTTGCGGATCTTGGCATCGGTCGCGGTATCCACGGCGCTGGTGGAGTCGTCCAAAATCAGCACCTTGGGCTTGCGCAGCAGGGCGCGGGCAATGGTCAGGCGCTGCTTCTGGCCGCCGGACACGTTGGAGCCGCCCTGCTCGATCCATGTATTGTACTTATCCGGGAAGCGCTGGATGAATTCATCCGCGCAGGCCAGCTTTGCCATGCGGATGCACTCTTCCTCGGTGGCGTTGGCATCGCCCCAGCGCAGGTTATCCAGAATAGTACCGCTGAACAGCACGTTCTTCTGCAGCACCATGGAGACCTCGCGGCGCAGCACGTCAAGGTTATAATCCCGCACGTCCACACCGCCCACACGCACGGTGCCGCTCTCGGCATCGTACAGGCGGGGGATCAGCTGCACCAGACTAGACTTTGCGCTGCCGGTGCCGCCGATGATGCCCAGCGTCTCGCCGGGCTGGATGGTAAAGCTGATATCGTTCAGCACCGGCTGACCGCTGCCGTGCTTATACTTGAAGGTAACGTGGTCAAACTGGATGCTGCCGTCTGCCACCTGCTGCACCGGCTGCTTTGCCGGGGGCAGGTCGGTGTGCTCGTCCAGCACCTCCACGATACGCTTGGCAGAAGCGGCGGACATGGCGATCATGACAAAGGCCATGCTCAGCATCATCAGTGCCATGAGGATGTTCATGATATAGCCGAACAGGGCGTTCAGCTGGCCGGTGGTAATGGCACCGTGCAGCACATATTTTGCGCCGAACCAGCTCAGCGCGATGTTGCAGCCGTACACCGCCACCAACATGGCGGGGTTATTGAAGCTCAGGCGGCTTTCCGCGTTGACGAACTGCTTATACAGGCTCTCGCAGGCGGCGGTGTATTTTTCGTTTTCAAAGCCCTCGCGCACGAAGCTTTTGACCACGCGGATGGCAGAGACATTCTCCTGCACCGAGGCGTTGAGGTTATCGTAGTTCTTGAACACTCGGTCAAAGATGCGGAAGGTAGGGATCATGATGGCAGCCAGCACCGCCACCAGAAAGGCCACTGCCACCACGAACACCAGCGACAGCGGGCCGCCGATGACCACGGCCATGAACATTGCAAACACCAGATGCACCGGGGCGCGCACGCACATCCGCAAAATCATCTGGAAGGCGTTCTGCACGTTGGTCACGTCGGTGGTCATGCGGGTAACAAGACCTGCCGTGGAGAATTTGTCGATGTTGGAAAAAGAGTAATGCTGGATGTTTTCATACATGGCATCGCGCAGATTTCCGGCAAAGCCGGTGGATGCCTCGGCGGCATACTTGCCCGCCAGCACGCCCAGCACCAGCGCAATGGCTGCCACCAGAAAGGTAAGCAGGCCGTAGCGGATGATGGCGTTCATATCGTCCTTTTCAATGCCCTGGTCGATGATAAAGGCCATGATGGTAGGCAGCAGCACATCCATAATGGCTTCCAGCGCAGCAAAGAGCGGTGTCTTGATCGAGGCGGCTTTATACTCGCCCAGATGCGACACAAGCTTTTTGATCATCTGAGTTCCCTCCTGTTAATTTTATTTGTTTGGTACAAAACAATTTTATACATAACAATTTAAATGTCAAGACGTTTCGTAAAATGTTCATAATTGCTAATTTAACAAGTCCTTTTTCGGCGCTTTGACGGAAAAGATCGTTATTTCAGTGCTTCCCGCAGCTTGTTCAGCAGCCGCAGCAGTTCTGCGTTCTCCTCCTCGGTCAGCAGTCCGGCCACATAATCGTCGGTCTGGTGGAAGGACAGCAGGGTCTTTTCGTGCCGTTGGATGCCCTCCTCGGTCAAAACCAGCTGCTTGAGCCGGGCGTCCTGCGGCACGCTCAGCCGCTGGATGTAGCCCTTGCGCTCCATCAGCTGCAAAATGTTCGTCACCGTGGAGCGGGTGATGGAAAACTCCCGCTCGATGTCCCGCTGGAACACCGGCTCGTCCCGGTGGCGGTAGAGATACTCGATGATCCACCCGTGCATGGGGGTGGTCTGCTCTACCCCGTTGGCGCGGGAAAACTGGTTCAGCCTGCGGAAGATCAGGTTATCCACCCGGTGCAGCTGGGCGGGAATGACCTGCGGCCCTTCCCACGGCGGGTCCAGCTTGCAGGGCTCTTCAATAGGGTGCTGTGTACACATAATGTTTTTCCTCTGTTCAAATTGTTCGATGTGAAACTGTTTGACACGATACATATATTACTCATCTCCCCGCTCAATGTCAAGAGGGTGGGACGCAAAAAGGCTGCTGCGGAAAATTTTCCGCAGCAGCCTTGATTTTTATGGATACGGGATACGCTTACAGCTTTTTGCCGGTCAGCAGCTCATAGGCCTCCAGATACTTGGCAATGGTCTTGTCAATGACATCCTGCGGCAGGTCGTAGTTGCTGTCGGGGTTGGCCTTCAGCCAGTCGCGGACGAACTGCTTGTCGAAGGAGGGCTGGCTGTGACCCGGCTCGTAGCCCTCCAGCGGCCAGAAGCGGGAGGAGTCCGGGGTCAGCATCTCGTCACCCAGCACCACGTTTCCGTCCTCGTCCAGACCAAACTCGAACTTGGTGTCGGCAATGATGATGCCGCGGGACAGTGCATACTCGGCGCACTTCTTGTACAGGGCAATGGTGTAGTCGCGCAGCTTAGTGGCATACTCCAGACCGTGACCGGGGAACTGCTTCTCCAGCACGTCAATGCTCTGCTCGTAGGAGATGTTCTCGTCGTGGTCGCCGATCTCTGCCTTGGTGGAGGGGGTGTAGATGGGCTCGGGCAGCTTATCGGACTCCTGCAGGCCCTCGGGCAGCTGGATGCCGCACACCTTGCCGGTCTTTTGGTAGCTTGCCCAGCCGCTGCCGGTAATGTAGCCGCGCACGATGCACTCGATGGGCAGCATGGTCAGCTTGCGGCACATCATGCTGTTGCCGGTGAACTGGGGCTGGCGGAAGAACTCCGGCATATCCTGCACATCCACGCTCAGCATGTGGTTGGGCAGCAGATCGCGGGTGTAATCGAACCAGAACTTGCTCATCTGGGTGAGCACGGTGCCCTTTTTGGTGACCTTGTTTTTCAGGATGACGTCAAACGCAGAAATGCGGTCGGTGGCAACCATGATCAGGCTGTCGCCATTGTCGTAGATCTCGCGGACTTTGCCTTCTTTGATGGGTTTGAACTCAGTCATAATCAAACACTCCATTTTTTCCATGTTCTCAGCAGCGCAGCAGCGCAGCGCAGTTCTTACCCTACTATTCTACCATACTGCCGCGCGGTTTAAAAGGAACAGAATAAAAGAAAAACAGGCAAGTTTTGTGTTTTTATCGTGAAAAGTGCGCAAAAAACAGTAGGAAATTTCGGCGTTTTGACGATAAAAGTCGTACTTTATCCCCAAATGCACGCACCTTTGCAAAATGCAGTCATGGACAAGCGCCGCCGGTTGCGGTATCATAGTAGTATGCGTATATCTGCGCTCCGCAGGGGCGCAAAAGTAAACAAGGAGGTAAAGAGTATGGGCAAATTTCCCAAGGGCTTTTTGTGGGGCGGCGCTACCGCCGCCAACCAGTGCGAGGGTGCATGGCAGGCAGACGGCAAGGGTCTGGCAACGGTGGACGTGACCCCCTTCGGCCCGGACCGTTTTCCGGTGGCAACGGGCTATATGGAAATGCTGGGCTGCGATGACGCGCATTTCTACCCCAGTCACGAGGCCATTGACCTGTATCACCATTATAAAGAGGATATCGCCCTGTTTGCAGAGATGGGCTTCAAGTGCTTCCGGCTGTCCATTGCATGGACCCGCATCCTGCCCAACGGCGATGACGCTCAGCCCAACGAGGCAGGACTGGCTTTCTACGACAGCATTTTTGACGAGTGCCACAAGTACGGCATCGAGCCACTGGTCACCATCTGCCACTTTGACACTCCCATTGCCCTCATCAAAAAATACGGCGGCTGGAAAGACCGCCGCATGGTGGACGCCTATGTCCACTACTGCGAGGTGCTGTTCGACCGCTTCAAGGGCAAGGTGAAGTACTGGCTCACCTTCAACGAGATCAATATGCTGCTGCACCTGTCCTTTACCGGCGCAGGGCTGGTGTTCCATCCCGGCGAAAATGTGGAGCAGGTCAAGTATCAGGCCGCCCATCACGAGCTGGTGGCCAGCGCAAAGGCGGTAAAGCTGGCGCACGAAAAAATGCCGGACGCCATGGTGGGCTGTATGCTGGCGGCGGGTCAGTTCTACCCCCGCACCTGCGCTCCGGAGGATGTGCGGGCGGCGCAGGAGGCCGACCGGGACAACTACTTCTTTACCGACGTACAGGTGCGCGGCGCTTACCCCGTGTGGGCTAAAAAGCGGATGGAGCGCGCCGGGGTGCAGCTGCACACACAACCCGAGGACGACCGCACGCTGCGGGAGGGCACAGTGGATTTTGTGTCCTTCAGCTACTATTCCAGCCGCTGCATCACGGTGGATAAGGAGTTGATGGCGGCAGAGAATGCGGAAGGCAACGCCGTGTCGGCATCGGTGAAGAACCCCTACCTGAAAGCCAGCGAGTGGGGCTGGGCCATCGACCCGGTGGGTCTGCGGGTGACCCTGAACACCATCTACGACCGGTACGAAAAGCCCATGTTCATCGTGGAGAACGGTCTGGGCGCGGTGGATACCGTAGAGCCGGACGGCTCCATCCACGACAGCTACCGCATCGACTACCTGCGGGCGCACATCGAGGAGATGGAAAAGGCCGTCAATGAGGATGGTCTGCCGCTGATGGGCTACACCACATGGGGTCCCATCGACCTTGTGAGCGCCTCCACCGGCGAGATGAAAAAGCGGTACGGCTTTATCTATGTGGACAAGGACAACGACGGCAACGGCACCCTTGCCCGCAGCCGGAAGGACAGTTTTTACTGGTATAAAAAGGTCATCGCTTCAGACGGCGAGGACCTGACCTGAGCAAGCGCCCCGGCACTGTTTGCGGTATGGCAGCGCCGGGGCGTAAACGTGTGAGGAAGAACCGATAACGGAGAAAATTTATGACACCACAAATCATTGCACACCGCGGTGCTTCCTATCTTGCACCGGAAAACACCCTGACTGCCTTTAAAAAAGCCATGGAGATTGGCGCGGACGGCGTAGAGATGGACGTACAGCAGACCATTGACGCCGGGCTTGTGATCCACCACGACTATATGATCGATCTGCACACGGATATTTCCGGCAAGATCTACGATATGACCATGGGCGATCTGAAAGAGCTGGATTTTGGCAGCTGGAAGGATGCCATCTATCAGGACGAAAAGATTGCTACCTTACAGGAAGCCATGGAGCTGTGCAGGCAGATGCCGGAATGCACCGTGCATCTGGAACTGAAATCCACCATGGACAACGACCCGGACTTTGTACCCCGGGTGCTGGAAGTGCTGCAGCAGACCGAGATGGTAGAACAGGTGATCCTTGTTTCCTTCAACCACGCGCTGCTGCGGCAGGCAAAGCAGCTGCTGCCCGAACTGCGGGTAGGTGCACTGGTATACGGCGAGCTGGAAAGCATGCTGCTGCCGCCGCCCATCATCTGGAAGGATCTGGGACTGACCAACGGCATGGAGGACATGGAAGCCATGGATGCCGCCCTGCCGGAGAGCGCAGCAGACGAGGAAAATTGCAGCTGGATGACCCGCTGGATGAGCGATAAGGTAAGTATGCTGCGGGCAAACTTTCCCGGCGAGAGCCTGAACGAGATCTATAAAAACCTGATGGCGCAGCGGGATCTGCCCGCCTATATCCGCAGTCTGGACTTTGTGCCGGAGTGGGTCAGCTGCGAGTACCACACCGCCTACAAAAACGCCGGTTTCATTGACAAACTGCACGAGATGGGCATCAAGGTGTCTTTGTGGACGGTGGACACGGAAGATTCCGTCCGCAGCCTGCTGCGCACCAGCGCCGATGCCTACATCACCAACCGCCCCGACCGCGTGCGGGAGTGGATGGAGAAGGAACAGGCAGCGACCGCCCCAACAGAAACCGCCACGGCAGAGTCTGCCCCCACTGCTGAAGCAGACGCCGGGACAGCTGCCGCAGAGTAAACCGACCGGAACAGACACAAAAAAGAGATAGGCTTTCCCGAAAGGGATCGCCTATCTCTTTTTCATTCATTTTATTCTGCTGCGTCGGTCAGCACAAAGGTCAGCTCTGCGGTGACGGCGCACTTGCCGTCCACCCATGCCGAGGCCTTGCCTACGCCCACAGCGCCGTGCTGCTGTACCAGCTCGCAGTGGAGGGTGAGCACGTCCCCGGGGGTGACCTGCTTGCGGAAGCGGGCACTCTTGATGCCGCCGAACAGCGCAAGCTTGCCCTTGTTTTCCGGCAGGCTCAGCGCTGCCACAGCGCCGGTCTGTGCCAGTGCTTCCAGCAGCAGTACGCCGGGCATGACCGGCTGTGCCGGGAAGTGGCCGTTGAAAAATTCCTCGTTGCGGGTGACGCACTTGCGGCCGATGGCCCACTGCCCCGGCTCGTAGTCCAGAACACGGTCCACGAGGGCAAAGGGGTAGCGGTGGGGCAGGATCTCCGCGATCTGTACACTGCTCAGGGTGTTGGCGTTTTCACGCACGGTACGGGGCTCTGCCATGGGTCAGCCCTCCCATCTGCGCAGGGCGATGCAGGCGTTGTGGCCGCCAAAGCCCAAGCTGTTGCTCAGCGCGTACTGCATTTCCTGCTGCCGCCCGGTGTTGGGCACATAGTCCAGATCGCACTCCGGGTCGGGCTGGGCGTAGTGGATGGTGGGCGGTGCAAACTGATCCCGCAGTGCCAGCGCGGTAAACACGGCCTCGATGCCGCCCGCGCCGCCCAGCAGATGGCCGGTCATGCTCTTGGTGCTGACCACGGTCATCTCCTTGGCGTGTGCGCCGAACACGGCGTGGATGGCAGCGGTCTCGCAGGCATCGTTCATGTGGGTGCCGGTGCCGTGGGCGTTGATGTGGTCCACCTGCTCCGGTGCGATGTCGGCATCCACCAAGGTCAGCTTCATGCAGTCGATGGCACCTGCGCCGCCGGGAGCCGGAGCGGTAAAGTGGTAGGCGTCGCAGTTGGCACCGTAGCCCACCACCTCGGCGTAGATGTGTGCGCCGCGCGCTCTTGCGTGCTCCAGTTCTTCCAGCACCAGCACACCGCTGCCCTCACCC
>PPYF01593590.1_pt1 | contig 21760 bp, 19 predicted proteins | sample 1559871 | NCBI WGS metagenome assembly PPYF01 (sample SAMN08240021, study PRJNA423297) | Human gut metagenome, whole genome shotgun sequencing project.
TCTGCGCTTTTGGCTTAGCATCTGCCGCACCTCGCTCGCCGTATCGGCACTTAGAATTATGCGGTATTGCCTTAAAAAACATTTGTAGGGGCCGACGGCAAGCATCGGCCCCTACAAATTGTATAGAAACCATCCTCATTCCTGCATCTTTCACATTCAATATACTATACAAAAGAGCCATACCAGGCGCTTCTCCTGCCTGGTATGGCTCTTTTGTATATATTATTTATTGATTGATTCTTTAATTTTTCAATGCCTGCATCGGTGCGGGAATGCGGCCGCCGCGGTGGATCATAACGGCGGGGCTGTACTGGCTGATGGGCATGATGGGGGCGTGGCCCAGCAGGCCGCCAAAGTCCAGAACATCGCCGGCCTTGTGGCCAATGGCGGGGATCACGCGCACAGCGGTGGTCTTGCTGTTGACCATGCCGATGGCGGCTTCGTCTGCAATCAGACCGCTGATGACCTCGGCGGTGGTATCGCCGGGGATAACCACCATGTCAATGCCAACGGAGCAGACGGCGGTCATGGCTTCCAGCTTTTCCAGCGTCAGGCTGCCGCATTCGGCTGCCTTGATCATGCCGTCATCCTCAGATACTGGGATGAATGCGCCGGACAGGCCGCCCACATGGTTGGATGCCATTACGCCGCCCTTTTTCACGGCGTCGTTCAGCATGGCAAGGCAGGCGGTGGTGCCGCAGCAGCCGCAGCTTTCCAGACCCATTTCTTCCAGAATGTTGGCAACGCTATCGCCAATAGCCGGGGTCGGCGCCAAGGACAGATCAATGATGCCCGCGGGCACACCCAGCTGTTCGCTGGCCAGGTTGGCCACCAGCTGGCCCAGACGGGTGATCTTGAACGCCGTGCGCTTGACAAGCTCTGCCACCTGATCCATCGGGGCATCCTTGGGCAGCTTGGCCAGAGCGGCGCGCACCGCACCGGGGCCGGAAACGCCGACATGGATCTCGCAGTCCGGCTCTCCAGGGCCGTGGAAAGCACCGGCCATAAACGGGTTATCTTCGGGTGCATTGCAGAAAACCACCAGTTTGGCATCGCCCATGCACATGTTATCTTTGGTCAGCTCGGCGGTCTGGCGCACCACGCGGCCCATCAGGCCAACGGCGTCCATATTGATGCCGGATTTGGTGGAACCGATGTTGACGCTGGAGCAGACCAGGTCGGTTTCGGCCAGTGCACGGGGAATGCTTTCGATCAAACGCACATCGCCGGCGGAAAAACCCTTATGCACCAAAGCACCGTAACCACCGATAAAGTTGACGCCGACCGCCTTGGCAGCGGCATCCAGCGTTTTGGCAAACCACACGGGGTCGGCGTCCGGTGCAGCGCCCAGCAGCATGGCGATGGGCGTTACGCTGATGCGCTTGTTGACAATGGGAATGCCATAGTCCGCGCTGATCTTGTTGACAACGGGAACCAGGTTCCCCGCCAGACGGGTGATTTTGTTATAGATTTTCTCACAGGCTTTTTTGCCATCGGGATCAATGCAGTCCAACAGGCTGATGCCCATGGTAACGGTACGCACATCAAGGTTTTCTGCGGTCAGCATCTCGATGGTTTCCAAGATATCGCCGCTGTTCAGAATTTTCATCGTGTGCCCCCTTACACCTTGTGCATCGCGTCAAAGACTTCCTGCCGAGTCACAGTGACCTGCATTCCCATCTCCTGGCCCAATGTGTCAAAACGGGCGCGGATTTCGGCCGGTTCGCTTGCGCAGGCAGAGATATCCACCAGCATAATCATGCAGAACATATCCTGCAGGATACTCTGGGTAATATCCTCAATGTTGATGTTCAGCTCGGCACACACGGCACTTACGCGGGCAACAACACCCACGGTATCGTGGCCGATAACAGTGATAACAGCTTTCATGACAGGCACCCCTCTTTATTATCAAAATCACGTTTATTATAGCAGATAATACCGCATTTGGGTAGCACCTGCCCAAATAAAAAGCAGAAAAATTGCGGCAAAGTAAAAAACTCTCTACCCCAAAGTGGGGCAGAGAGCTTGAAATTCTTCTGAGGCAATACCGCATAATTCTAAGTGCCGATACGGCGAGCGAGGTGCGGCAGCTGCTAAGCCAAAAGCGCAGATAATACTTTCCAGTGCGCTGATGCGGTTGCTGAGCACATCGGGCAGCGCCTGCTGGTCCAGGTCGTCCGCCGGGCAGGATTGGCTGCCGCGCACGCGGACCACTTCGGCCGGAACACCGACCGCGGTGGTATTGGCCGGCAGATTTTTGAGCACCACACTGCCCGCGCCGACACGGACATTATCCCCGATATACACCGGGCCAAGCACCTTGGCACCGGCACCGATCAGCACGTTATTGCCCAATGTGGGGTGGCGCTTGCCGGAATCCTTGCCGGTGCCGCCCAGGGTAACGCCGTGGTAGATGGTACAGTTATCACCGATTTCTGTCGTTTCGCCGAACACGATGCCCATACCGTGGTCAATGAACAGCCGGTTGCCGATCTTGGCACCGGGGTGGATCTCGATGCCGGTCAGGTGGCGGGCCAGCTGGCTGATGAGGCGCGCCAGGAAGAAACACTTGTGACAGTACAAAAAATGTGCAATTTTGTGCGTTACCAGCACATGGAAACCGGGGTACAAAATGATGACCTCCGCCACATTGCGTGCAGCAGGGTCCTTGTCCCGGATGTTTTTTGCGTCTGCCCAAAGTCCCATCCAACTTACCTCATTTCGTTTGTGTCCTATCCCGAATATCCAAGGAAAACACTAGGATATCCTGAATTTTAAATATAGCACAATTTGCAGTAAAACGCAAGAATCAGACGGCGCTTCCCTGCGGTTTCTCCACCGCCCGGCTTTTCCTTATGGCAACACCGCATAATTCTAAGTGCCGATACGGCGAGCGAGGTGCGGCAGCTGCCGGAGCGGTGCTTAAGCCGCAAGGCGGGAATGATTTCCAACCGGGGCGGGCGGTGCTGGTGTTCCTGCCCGGCCTGACGGCGGATCACCGCCTGTTTGACAAACAGGTTGAAGCGTTTGAATCCACCTATAACCTGCTTGCCTGGGATGCCCCCGGCCACGGCAAATCCCGCCCCTTTGTGATGGACTTCACCCTGGCGCAAAAGGCCGCCTGGCTGCATGCCATCCTGCAGGCGGAGGGCATCACCGCACCGGTGCTGGTGGGACAGTCGGTCGGCGGGTATCTTTCACAGGCGTACATTCAGGCTTACCCCGGCGAGGTGCGCGGCTTTGTTTCTATTGACTCCGCCCCGCTCAAGCGCAAATACATGAGCGACAAAGAGTTCTGGATGCTGAACCATATGGCCCCCGTTTACAGCGCCATGCCCTGGAAAATGCTGCGCAATGCCGCTGCGCAGGGCATTGGCATTACCGAATATGCCCAACAGAACATGCGCGAGATGGTGGCCCAGTACAGCCGGGATGAGTTCTGCGGGCTGATGAAACACGGGTTCATCATGCTGGCCGGGGCCATTGGGGCAGACCTTGGGTACGATATCACCTGCCCCTGCATCCTGCTGTGCGGCGAGCACGACAAAACCGGCGCTACCAAGCGCTACAACCCGATGTGGGCTGCGGGCGAACATCTGCCGCTGACCTGGGTCAAGGATGCGGGGCACAATTCCAATGCCGATAATCCGGCCTTTGTGAACGCAGAAATCGAGAAGTTTGTAGCCGGACTGCCGGGGTTAAGGGCCGGACTGTAAGGGAGACTGACACCATGAAAATCGAGCAGCAGGCACAGACTCGGGCTTTCCTGATTTAATCATTCGGCAGCGTCAGGGTGGGAACGTACACAGCACTGCGGTCGGGGCTGCTTTGATGTCACGATTCAAAAATGCCTTTGGCACACCGCCTGCTCCAAACACGGCTGCCCGTGGCTGTGCCGCCTGTTTTGCGATGCTGACAACATAATCGGCTTTACATTTACAAAAAAACTAAGTACCGGCGGCGACTGCTGCGGTTTCCATTTTTTCAAAAAGCAATCCACAGAAAATCGTTGATCCTATATATCAAATAGTAAGGAGCGAGCCGAATGGAAAAGCGATATGGCATCTTGATACTTGGCACTTTTGCCTGTGCCGCATGTTTCCTGTTATCCGCCTGCGCAGGGCCAGTTGCGGAACAGTCATCCGTTCAGCCACCCTATGACGGGCAGACCCAGGATGCCGATGTCTTTATCGACATGCCGAACCTGCGCCAGTATGGCGGCTACACCTGCGGGACCACCTGCGTGCAGATGGTGATGAACTGGCTGGACCCATACCAGGCCGATTGGAACCTTGCCGCCTATGAGGAAGAACTTGGCACCAACGAGGAAGCCGGAACCCCGCCAGGCAGCATTGTCAGCTTTTTTGAGGAAAACAGCGTAACCGTCACGGCAAAGGAGAACCGAACCACGCCAGAACTGGCTTCGGCTCTGTACCAGGGGCACCCTGTGCTGCTCTGCATTCAGGCATGGGCCGCGGCAGAGGATGGCTACAACACCCAAAATTCCGATGATGCGGACACCTATTTGGCCGAGGGGCACTGGGTCATCTGTGTCGGCTACCAGAAGCAGGAGCCGGGTTATGTATTTTACTTTAACGATCCGGCGTGCGTTGGCTATTGCATGATGAGTGAGCAGGATCTGAACAACCGCTGGATCGATATGGATACTGAGGGAAATGTTTACGACCACTACGGCATTGAAATCACTGCGGACGGAACGAGTTATAACCCCGATGGGGTGTTTTATCTGGAATAGGAGGTATTTTCAATATGAAACCATCATCTAAAGCAGTCATGATTGGATGTATCAGCTTTTTTGTTTTCTTATATGGAAATCTTCTATTCGGTGGACTTGTTGGGTCACTGATTCCTGGTGGAGATGACTTTATAAACTCTTATTTTTACCCACTTTATACAGCAGTCACACTGTTAATCTCTCTCATTATTTCCTGCACATACTTGATTCTCAAAAAAGTCAATCTGCTTTTAGACAAAATGGAAGAAAAATAAACTTGTGTTTCGCAAATCGGGATTGACCGAGCTGAAAGAGAAGGATGCTTGTTGCCCGAAAGACAAGAAGATGGAAGTAGAAGAAAACAAAAAATAATTTTTTATATGAAAGGCTGGTTGCAGAATGTCAAAACAAAATATTTATGATAATGATTTATTTTACGAAAACTTCGAGAAAATACGTAGCGAAGAAATCAATTTTAATGATATTATTGAGACACCAATAATATTAGGAATGATACCTGAACTATATAAAAAGAAAGTATTAGATATTGGATGTGGTATGGGGCAACATGCACTTCAATATTCAAAGAAAGGGGCGTTATCCGTTCTTGGAATTGATATATCGGAAAAAATGTTAGCATATGCAAGAAAAAATAATGCTGCCTCTAATATTGAATACAGAAGACTGGCTTTTGAAGAATTGGATGATTTAGAGGAAAAGTTTGATGTTATTACAAGTTCATTGGCTTTTGATTATGTAGAAAATTTTGAAAGGCTTATGAAACAGATTTATAGTTACTTGAATGAAAATGGCAAATGTGTTTTTTCGATGTCACACCCAATAAGTACAGCATATGATGGGACTTTTGACAGATATACCAGAACAGAAACTGGAGAAAGATTATATGCTAATCTACGAAATTACGGAATAGAGGGTAAGCGTGTTATTCATTGGGTAGTAGATGAATATGAACTTTATCATAGAACGATTTCAACATTAATAAATGATATTGTTTCTGCTGGATTTATTATTGAGGAATGTCAGGAATCAAAAGTACCAGAATCAATTAGAGAAAAGCGACCAGATATGTTTGGAGGAGTTATTCATCAGCCAGACTTTATTTTTTTTAGGTGTGGAAAGAAAAATTAATATTTTATCTATGTAAAGAACCCGACAAGTTCCAGTTTGCAGAGGTAATCATATCTTGAAAAAATATCAATGTCCTTGTTGTGGATATTTCACCTATAACGTTTCACCAGGCGAAGACTGCGGGTATATTTGCCCTGTCTGTTTTTGGGAGAATGACCCATTCATTGCTTCTGATGATGAACCCAGCGACTCTAACCATGGAATAACACTGAATGAAGCAAAATTCAACTATTTACGATTCGGTGCCTGCGAAGAAGGCATGCTGCGTTATGTCCGTCCACCCCAAAATGATGAAAAGAGCGCTTTGAGATGAGAACATAAAACCTGCCCATATCAAACGTACTGCCATATCATAACTTTTTTACCACAATCAAATGTAGGAGGTTCCCAATGGAAGACAAAATCAAAGGTATCGCATTGCTATTGTTCGGCATTCTGCTCAGCTGCGCGCAGGATGGACTGAATGATACGATTTTTACCAGCATGTCAGATATTCCGTTTGCATTTGTCGGACTGTGCGTTGGCATCGCTGGGCTCTGCCTTGTGTTTGGCAAACCAAAGGACAAATAACTGCCATTTTGTCCCCGGCCAGCCTGCTGCTTGCAGTTTGGCCTGTTCGTGTTATAATAGCTGTATACAAATTTGTCTGCCGTACCGGCAGCTGAATCAGGAGGATAACCCCATGCTAGATTCCCGCTGGGCGTCGATTGACGCATTTGCAGAAAATAACCGTGATAACATTCTACGTGATATTACCCGCCTTGTGGCTGTGCCGAGCGTTGAGGGCACGCCGGAGCCGGGCGCACCGTTTGGCAAAGGCCCCAAGGCTGCACTGGACAAAGCCCTGGAAATTGCCGCAGAGCTTGGCCTGGACACCCACAACGCCGAAGGTTACATCGGCTGGGCGCAGACCGGCCCCATTGCAGACGGCCAGAAGTATCTGGCTACCATCACCCACACCGACGTTGTGCCCGAGGGCAACGGCTGGGATGCTGACCCCTACACCGTGCGCGTGCGGGATGGCTGGCTGCTGGGCCGCGGCGTGGCCGACGACAAAGGCCCCAGCATTTTGTGCCTGTATGCTCTGAAATACCTGAAAGACAACGGCGTTACCCTCAAGTACCCCGTGCGAGCCCTGCTGGGTGCCAACGAGGAAACCAACATGCACGACGTAGACTATTTTGCCGCCCACTTTGAGCAGCCCGCTTTCTGCTTTACCCCGGACGCCGAGTTCCCGGTATGCAACGGCGAAAAAGGCGGTTTTGGCGGCGAGCTGGTCAGCCCCGTGCTGGAAAACGGTGTAATCGTTGATTTTGTGGGCGGCGTTGCCCACAACGCTGTGCCCGACCGCGCAGCCTGCACCGTCCGCCTGCCGGAAAGCGCCCTGAAACAGACCGAGGGTGTGACCTTTGAAGCTGGTGAGAACGGTACCACCATCATCCGCGGCTGGGGCAAAAGCGGCCACGCCGCCATGCCGCAAGGCACTGTAAACGCCATTGGGCTGATCGTTACCTGCCTGCTGGAAAGCAAGGTCTGCTCCCCGGCCGAGACCGCTTATCTGCAGGTGCTGCACACCCTGCACGCCACCACGGACGGCAGCGCCTTGGGCATTGCCGCCAGCGACGATGTGTTTGACCCGCTGACCATCATTGGCGGCACCATCGAGATGAAGGATGGCCGCCTGCGCCAGAGCTTTGACTGCCGCTACCCGACTTCCACCACCGCGGAGCACCTGACCGAAATGATGACCCAGGTGTGTGGCACCGCTGCCACGCTGGAGGATGTATCTTCCCGCGTGCCGTTCTACATTGCAGCGGACAGCCCGGCCATCCAAACGCTGATCACCACCTACAACGATGTGACCGGCGAAAACAAAAAGCCCTTTACCATGGGCGGCGGTACCTATGCGCGTCACTTCCCGTATGCCGTCAGCTTTGGCCCGGAGCATACCGACATTGAGCTGCCGGAATTTGCCGGTCCCATGCACGGTGCCAACGAGGGCACCCCGTTTGAAAAGCTGATTGAAGCGTTGAAGATTTATATTCTGGCGTTGCTGCGTCTGCAGGAGATTGAGCTGTAATTTGGGGTTGTGCGCTTTCCGGGCATCGTTTTGCGTTTGTTTTAGGCGTTGCGTTTGCCGCACATTTTCAAGTACCATCAAACCTAAAATTTTCTGAGCGGCGCTTCTGCGCCGCGGTCCACCACAATTATTCTTTATTATTTATTCTTTATTCATTAAGAATCCCTCCGCCCCATCTCCAATTCCTACTTCTCATTCCTAATTTCTAATTCAACAAAAGCGCCCGATACAGAAAATCTGCATCGGGCGCTTTTTCAATCGCTAATTAAGTTATTGCTGTTGACTCAGGCGTTTACCTGGGAAGCTGCAACAGCGCAGGCAACGGTCATGCCAACCATCGGGTTGTTGCCGGCACCGATCAGGCCCATCATCTCAACGTGAGCGGGCACAGAGGAGGAACCAGCAAACTGGGCATCGCCGTGCATACGGCCCATGGAGTCGGTCAGGCCGTAAGAAGCCGGGCCAGCTGCCACGTTATCCGGGTGCAGGGTACGGCCCGTGCCGCCGCCGGAAGCAACGGAGAAGTACTTCTTGCCGTTTTCCAGGGCCCACTTCTTGTAGGTGCCTGCAACCAGGTGCTGGAAACGGGTCGGGTTGGTGGAGTTACCGGTGATGGAAACTTCAACACCCTCAGCCTTCATGATAGCAACGCCTTCCAGAACGTCGTTAGCGCCGTAGCACTTAACCGCAGCGCGCTCGCCGTCAGAGTACGGGATGGTCTCAACAACCTTCAGTTCGCCGGTCTTGAAGTCGTAATCGGTCTTGACATAGGTGAAACCGTTGATACGGCTGATGATCTGGGCAGCATCCTTGCCCAGGCCGTTCAGGATAACACGCAGGGGTTCCTTGCGGACCTTGTTGGCGGTACGGGCAATGCCGATTGCGCCTTCAGCAGCAGCAAAGGATTCGTGGCCAGCCAGGAAAGCGAAGCAATGGGTGTCCTCATGCAGCAGCATGGCACCCAGGTTGCCGTGGCCCAGGCCAACCTTACGCTGTTCAGCAACAGAGCCGGGGATGGTGAAAGCTTCCAGGCCTTCGCCGATGGCAGCAGCGCAGTCAGCAGCGCTCTTCAGGCCGCGCTTGACAGCAATGGCAGTGCCCAGGGTGTAAGCCCAGACGGCGTTATCGAAGCAGATGGGCTGGATGCCGCGGATGATCTTATCGCAGTCGATGCCCTTGGCCAGCAGCATCTCGTTGCAGGCGTCGAGGCTCTCCAGACCGTTGGCCTTCAGGCAGGCCTCGATCTTGGGCATACGGCGATTCTGGGATTCAAAAGTTGCCATAATCTATGTTCCTCCCTCTCTTATTCTTCACGCGGGTCGATGTACTTGACAGCGCCCTGCTCAGCAGAGAAGCGGCCGTAAGTGCCGATGTTCTTCTCGTAAGCTTCCTTCGGGTCCATGCCATGGCGGATTGCTTCCAGCATTTTGCCCAGACGGACGAACTGATAGCCGATGACCTGGTTGTCTTTATCCAGAGCGGTCTTGAGGATGTAGCCCTCGGTCAGCTCCAGGTAGCGAACGCCCTTGGCCTTGGTGGAGAAGATGGTACCGGTCATGGAACGCAGGCCCTTGCCCAGGTCATCCAGACCAGCGCCGACAGGCAGGCCGTTCTCAGAGAAAGCGGTCTGGCTGCGGCCGTAAACGATCTGCAGGAACAGCTCACGCATTGCAACGTTGATAGCGTCGCAGACGAGGTCGGTGTTCAGTGCTTCCAGGATGGTCTTGCCGGGCAGGATCTCGCCAGCCATAGCAGCAGAATGGGTCATGCCGGAGCAGCCGATGGTTTCAACCAAAGCTTCCTCAATGATGCCGTTCTTGATGTTCAGGCTCAGCTTGCAGGTACCCTGCTGGGGTGCGCACCAGCCCACACCGTGGGTATAGCCGCTGATGTCCTCAATTTTATAGGCCTTGACCCATTCGCCCTCTTCAGGGATGGGAGCGGGACCATGCTTCGGACCCTTCGTGATCGGGCACATATTGTTGACCTGTGCGGAGTATTCGATCATAATATTCTCTCCTTTGCATTATTGTCGGAAGCCGGTGCCATTTGCACCGCACAAACATCAGCAAGCCTGCGCGGGGGCTGTGCGTTCCGGCCGTCCATTGTCAAGCTTTTCACAGCTAATTTTATTATACGAGGGTAGTGGCCTTTTTTCAAGATGTTAGTCTTTTCTAACCGTCTGTTTTTGATAAATTTTTCTTGCCATTTTCTGCATATTCAGCAAAACGCCGCCCCGTTTTGCCTGCGGGGCGGCGTTTTCACCAGTCAAAAGAATTCTAAAATCTATTCCAATCGGCAGATTGGAAACGAAAGCGGGGTGCAGGAGCGCAGCACAGCCACAGTGCCCCCCCTCCTTTGCTTTATCCCATCAGAAAGCCGAACAGCAGCGGCGCAATGCCGCTTGCCGCTGCCATGCACAACACAGCAGCCAGCACGGTTTTGGCAAAATACCAGGCGTTCTTAGGCGGCAGCGGTTCTGGCTTTTGCTGCTTTTTGCCGCGGGGCGCGGGGGCGGCGGGCTGCGGCAGCTCCGGGGCCGTCAGGGCCGCCAGCGCACCGAACAGCAGCATAACCAGCGGAAACACCATGGATACCCGGATGGATACCACCGCCTGTGCCAGATAGCTGCACAGCGCCAGCATGACTGGGGCCACGCCGGGAGTGTTCCAGCTCCGTTCCCCGCGCCGCAGGTGGGCCGCCACCAGCAGCAGCCAGGCGGCCAAGCCAAGAATGCCGGTCGTCAGCAGCTGTTCCAGATATTCGTTATGCGCGGCATAGAACGTCGCCATGCGGGCTGTCATGGCGTCGCCTGCCCAGGCGGCCACGGCGGTATGCATCATGCCGGGGCCAATGCCCACAATCTTGCGCAGCAGGCTGCCGTCCGCCCAGGTGCCAAACGCAGCGCGCCAGGCCACGCCGCGGTAGGTACCCCAGTCATCGTTGAATACCAGCAGGTTATGCAGGCTTTCCGGCAGGGGCAGGTTTGGCATTGCATTGGCCAGCACAAAGGCCAACGCCCCCACCGCCAGCACAGCAATGGTGAGGACCCGCCCCGGCAGGTACAGTGGGGCCTGCGCTGCAATGCCTTTGCGGGCCAGCACAAACAGCACCAGCCACAGCAGCAGGCTTGCCGCCATGCAGGGCAGTGCCACCTGCCACGCGCCCAGTTTGGCCAGCAGGGCGGTGCCGCCCTGGGTGTAAACGCTGGCACGCATGTAATGCATCCAGGCAGCCCAGCCGAAGAACGCCGTACTGATGAGCGCCGCACGGCGCAGGTGGCGGGTGGTAAAGTTTTTATGGCAGACCAGCACCATCACCGCCGCGCCGATGCCCAGGGCAAGCGCCTCTGAATCCACAACGGCCAGCGCCAATGCGCCAAACGCTGCCGGAATGCCGGTCCAGACAGCGGTTCTGGTATCTTTGGCGTTCAGAAACTGGTAAAACACAATGGGCAGCGCTACCGAGAAAAAGCAGCCGTTAAAGTCCTTCTGCCCCAGGGTTGAGAAAAACTGTGCGCGCTCCACCACGGCGGTGTCTGCATACGCGCCGATAAGGTCAATGTTAAAGATGTTGAGCACATACAAAACTGCCACAATGCTTGTGGTAATGCCCAGCACCCAGAAAACAAAATCCAGGTTTTCAAGATCCAGGTAGCTGCGCACAGCCCAGTACCCGGCGGCGGTAAACAGCACCAGCATCAGCCCGCCGTAATAGCCCCCCAGCCCCCAGGTGGACGCCGTGGGCGAAAGCGATGTAAAGGTGGAAATCAGGCTAGTGCCTGCAAAGGCCAGCACACCCCACAGGGTTACATCTCGTCCGGCGTTGGCGTTGCGCGGGCGGGGCGCACGGGCCCCAATGGCCGTACAGGCCACCAGCCAGAGCAGGAACAAGAGAAACAGGGTAAAACAGCCGGTGAACTTGGTCACACCAAGGTTGGAAAATTTATCAATGTACAGCGGGTACACGCACAGCACCGCGCACAAAAAAGCGGTTGCCGAGGTGCCCGCCAAGCGGTTGATCGCTTGCTGTTGGTCAGAACGCATGGTTCAAATTACCTCCGGGTCTTTTTCCCGCAGGCTTTGCGGCGTGCGGGTAACTGTATTGTATTATTTTACCCGTTCCCCTGCTGCTTTTCAACCGTTGCTACAGGTTTTACAAATAGGAAACATATCCCGCCCGCCACGGCGCTGGCTACCGCCAGCATATGCCGGGCAGGCAGGTCCAGCAGCTGGCTGCCCGCATAACTCAGCAGGCTGCCGGCGCTCATGCCAAGGGCGATCAAGCCATAGTTGACCCCCGCATGGGCAAGGCCGAACAGGTCCGTATTTAAGGCGGGCTGCACCGCCGCGCCGCCGGAGTAAAAGCAGGTCAGCACACAGTAAGCCGCCAACACCCACCACCCCTGCGCAAAGGCAAACCCGATGCTGCCCGCCGCCAGGGCCGCATACACCCCGTACAAAACTGGTTTGCGGCCCCAGTGGTCACTGGCGGCGGGGCAAAGCAACCGCCCTGCTGCGCTGGCCGCACTGCCCACTGCCACGCACAAGGGCGCCCACTGCTCCGGCAGGCCGCGGTCCGCTGCAATGGTCAGAATCTCCGGGCTGAACAGCAGCATGGGCGGGGCTGCCAGCGCCACCCCCGCAACACACAGGCGGTATTGCGTGGTGCGCACCATCTGGTGGGGCGGCAGGTCGTTTGCCGCTTTTGCGTTTGGCTGGCCGGCGGGCTGGGGTGGATTTTGCAGCACGGCGGCGGATGCCCCGCACACCGCCAGCACCACCACACCGAGCGCGGCAAAACAGACACGCATCCCCCAGCGGTTTTCCACAAAACCCACAAAAACGGTTAAAAACGCACCGGAAAGTCCCATAGCCGCACCGCTGACCCCCGTTGCCAGCCCTTTGCGGCTGGCATACCACTTTTGGGCGCAGGCCAGCACCGCCGGGGCCAAAAAGGCGCTGCCTACCCCCGCCGGGATGCTGTACACCAAAAAGAACAACGCCGCATTGCCCTGCGGCACCAGCGCTGCCCCCACGCTGCCGCCGCCCAGCAGCGCGGTACCCCACAGGGCCGCATAGCGCGGGCCGTGCTGATCCTGCACAAAACCGCCGATGGCGCAGCCGATGCCATATCCTGCCACCAGAATGGCAAAGCTGAGCATGGCCTGCCCGCGGGAAAAGCCGTACTGCGCCATGACCGGCTTTTGGAACACGCCCCACGCCGCCGGAATACCGGTCAGCAGCTGTACGGCGGCACCGGCGGCCAGAATTTTGGGGTTGCCGTTTTGTTTTGGCATGGTGTTCTTCCTCCTTATCCTTCCAGTTCCACACAGTTTGATACAGCTTCAGTATGCCCCGTTTTTGTTGACAAAAAACGCCGGGACAGATATGATAAAGAGGTATATCTTTTGATCTTTCCGCGGGCCGCTGCCCGCGCAGATAATAGGGAGGAACAACCATGAAAACACAGCCGTTGAAGGGCATGCGCGACCTTTTGCCGCGCGAGCAGGCATTGCGTGATTACATTCAGGGCCAAATTTTGGATACTTACCGTGCCGCCGGGTTCCAGCGCATTTCCACCCCCATCCTGGAGGATATGGAAAACCTGGACAAATCCGATGGTGGCGACAACCTGAACCTGATCTTCAAGGTTCTCAAGCGCGGCGAAAAGCTGGCCGCTGCCCTGCGCTCCGGCGATGAAAAGCAGCTTTCCGATATGGGCCTGCGCTATGACCTGACCCTGCCGCTTTCCCGTTACTACGCTGCCAACCGCAACGAGCTGCCCAACCCCTTCAAAGTGATCCAGACCGACCGCGTTTACCGTGCCGAGCGCCCGCAGAAGGGCCGCCTGCGCGAGTTTGTGCAGTGTGATATCGACATTCTGGGCGATTCTTCCCCCAATGCCGAGGTGGAGCTGATCGATGTGACCACTCGCGCTCTGCTGCGCATCGGTTTCAAAGATTTCACTGTCAACATCAACGACCGCCGCATCCTGCGCGCCATGCTGGAAAAGATGGGCTTTGCCGCTGACCAGCTGGATTCCGTCTGCATCAGCTTTGACAAGCTGGATAAGATCGGTGCAGACGGCGTAAAGAAAGAGCTGCTGGAAAAAGAGTTTGACGCCGCCGCTGTGGAAGCGCTGGATGAGTTCCTGCGTGCCGGGGATTTCAGCCTGGACGCCGTAACCGCCCGCGTTGGGGACGAAACCCTGACCGCCGACCTGCGCTATGTCATCGCCACCGCCGAAAAGATTGCCAACGGCCGTTACGGCATTGCCTATGCCCCCAGCCTGGTGCGCGGCCAGGGATACTATACCGGCATGGTGTTTGAAGTGACCTGCCCGCAGTTCAGCGGCGCTGTTGCAGGCGGCGGCCGCTACGACAATATGGTTGGCAAGTTCATTGGCCAGCAGGTGCCCGCCGTTGGCTTCTCCATCGGGTTCGAGCGCGTCTGCGGCATTCTGCTGGAGGAGGATTACCAGATTCCCGGTGCCAAGCAGAAGCTGGCTCTGCTGTATCTGAAGGATGCCGATTTCGCCGCCGTGCTGGCCAAGGCCGATGCCCTGCGCGCAGCCTATGATGTGACGGTTCTGCCCCAGGCCAAAAAGCTGGGCAAGCAGTTCGGCACATTGGAAGCCGCTGGTTACAACGCTGTTGCCTTTGCGGACAACGATGATATCAAAGTTCTTGGTCAAAAAGCTGAATAATTAGAATTATTTTTGTGGGGTGTGCCGGTTTTGCGGCGCACCCCGCTTTTTTTGACATCAAGCTGTAACATTCCGGTGCTACTTCCGTGTTATACTGGTAAAGGAAGCAGATATTGCTTTTGGCTTACCCCTTACCACACAACACAATAAGGAGCGTGCCCTATGAAACATACAACACTATCCCGCTTTGCCAGCCTTGCCGCAGCCGCCGCGCTGGCGCTCAGCCTTGCTGCCTGCGGTTCCACCAGCCGCAGCACCTACTCCGCCGCTGTTTCTAACGATACCGCCGCCTTAAGCAGCCAGGATGCCGGAGACTATGAATATTACAGCGCCGAAAGCGCCGCAGCCGGGGAAGGCAGCAGTTTTTCTTCAGACGATCTGACCAGCTCGATGCTGGATCCTTCCACGGTGGAAAGCAGCCGCAAGATCGTGTATAACGCCAGCGTGCGGATGGAAACCACCGACTATGATACCACCCGTGCCGCCTTGCAGGAGGCCGTAACCGCCGCGAACGGCTACCTGGAAAGCACTGACCAGGGCGGCAGCAAGGATTCCGGCAGCCGCTATACTTATTACACCGCGCGCATCCCCGCCGAAAACTACCGCAGCTTTTTGACCGCCGCCGGGGAAGCCGGGAACGTGACCTCGCTGAACGAGAGCGCGCAGGACATTACTGCTGAGTATGTAGATGTGGAAGCCCGCCTGAAAGCCCTGAACGACCAGCGCGACCGGCTGAACGCCCTGGCCGACAAAGCTGAAACCACCGCCGACCTGCTGGAAATTGAAAGCCAGCTTTCGGATGTGCAGTATCAGCTGGAAAGCTACACCGGCCAGATGCGGCTGATGGATAACCAGGTGCGCTATTCCACCGTGGATATTTCCCTGCAGGAAGTGCGGGTTCTGACCCCCACCGCCACCACCTTTGGCGAAAAGTTTGTGGAAGCCGTTACCAGCGGCTGGCGCGGCTTTTTGGATGGGGCCGAAGATCTCATCCTGGTGGTGGTTTACCTGTGGCCGGTGGTACTGATCGTGCTTGCCATCCTGCTGGTGGCACGGCCCGCCCTCAAGCGCCGCAAGGCCCGCCGGGCGGAGAAAAAGCAGGCCAAGCTCGCTGCAAAGGCTGCCGCCCAGGCGCAGCCCGCAGAGCCCGCCAAACCGGACGACGCCGTAAAATAAATCGCACCTCTTCTTTCCAACTTATATCGCAAAGCGGGCGCACCGTCCTACAGTAGACGGTGCGCCCGCTTTGTTTTATTTTTACCGGCTGTTCTTACAGACCGTACAGCTCAGTATATTTGTTTTTCAGGTAGTTGGTGTAGTGGGCGGCATCAAATGCGCCGCCGCACAGGCTTTGCACCAGCCACTGCGGTTCCTTGGCGCGGCCATGCTGCCACACGCGGCTGCGCAGAGCGTCTTTCAGCGGCTGCATGTTGCCTTCGGCCCACTGGGCGTCCAGGTCCATGGTTTTGCGCAGGTCATCCACCGCCTGTGCGCTGTAAGCACTGCCCAGCGCATAGCTGGGGAAGTAGCCCATATCACCCATTGCCCAGTGGATATCCTGCAAACAGCCGTGGGTATCGTCCGGCACATCCACGCCAAGGTATTCCTTATACTTGGCGTTCCAGGCGGCGGGCAGGTCGGCCACGGTCAGGGTGCCCTGCATCAGGGCCTTTTCCAGCTCATACCGCACCATAATGTGCAAAGAGTAGGTCAGCTCGTCCGCCTCGGTGCGGATCAGGCTCGGCTCGGCGCGGTTGACGGCGCGGTAGATCTCTTCCTCGGTCACGCCGTTCAGCTGCTGGGGGAACAACTCCAGCAAAGTGGGATACAAATAGTGGATGAACGCGCGGCTGCGGCCCACATAGTTTTCAAACAGGCGGCTCTGGCTTTCATGCAGGCCGGTGGTTGCGCCGCCCGCCAGGATGGTATAATCATACTTGGGGTCAACGTTCAGCTCATACAGGGCATGGCCGCCCTCGTGCGCCACGCTGTACAGGTTGGAGAACATATCCTGCGGCATATAATGGGTGGTAATGCGCACATCGCCGTGCCAGAAGCCGGAGGTAAAGGGGTGTTCCGTTTCGCCCAATACACAGTGGTCCGGGTCCAGCCCCCACACTTCCATGATCTTTTTGGAAAGCTTGCGCTGCTGCTCAATGGGCCAATTCTGATACAAAAAGTCGGTGCGGATGGCGCTGCCGCGCTCTTTTATGGCAGCCAGCAGCGGCACAATGGTCTTGCGCAGGGCGGCAAAGAAAGTATCGCACTGGGCAATGGTCAGGCCGTGTTCATAGCGGTCCAGCCAGACTTCATACGGGTCGCGGTCAGGGGCAAAATAGTGGGCCTGCGCGCGCAGGGATTCCACAATTTTTTCCAGATACGGGGCAAAACTGGCAAAGTCATTGCCGCGCTTTGCCTTGCCCCATGCGGGCATGCTTTCCTGCGTCAGCTTGGTGAACGCGGCGTACTCTTCTGCCGGGATCTTGCCAATCTCGTCATAGCTGCGCTGCAACTCCCGCACTTCTGCCTTTTCCTGTTCGGTTTCGGCATCAGCGGCAGCGCGCTGCAGCAGGGCGGCGGTGTCAGCGCTGACCAGCTGGTCAAAGTAGGCGCGGCTCAGCACCTCCATGGCTTCGGCGCGGCCCGCGCTGCTTTCCGGCGGGGCTACCGTCTCACTGTCATAATCGGCAACGGCCATTGCGTACTGGTAGGCATACAGTCTTTTCTCCAGCTCGCGCAGAGCTTTGATGGAATCTTTCATTGAGTTCTCCTTTCCGCCGGGGCGGCGGTTTTTATTCATGGTTTATTATAGCACACCCGGCGGCTGTTCGGCCAGTTAGCAGCACAAAACCGAAAAACTTTGCCCTGCGGCACATTTTCCCCCAACTGCCCATTGTCAGGCGCGGGAGCGGGTCTGTATAATGGTTATAATGTTTTTTATTTTGCCCTTGAGCGTGGGGGATTCAGGAGAACGCCATGAAAAAACAAGCCTCACCCCTGCTGCCTGCACTGCTGGACCTGCTGCGGCAGTATCTGGCGCTGGATATGGCCGTATACGCCGGACACGCCACCTTGCTGCTGCTTACGGCATCGCTGCCGCTGCTGATGTGGGTGCTGGTCATCATCAACATGCTGCCGTTTTATTCGGTTTCGGACATTGCCGCGCTGGTTGCCCAGCTTTTGCCGGATATCCCGGCCATCCAGTCAATGGCGGTGGATGTGATTGCCAACCTGAATAATCAGTCCACCACCTTCATGGCTTCCTTTGCCGCCATCACCACGGTGATCTCCGCTTCCGGCGGGATGGCCGCGGTGCAAAAGGGCCTGCAAAAGCTGACCCCCGGTGCCCGCAAAACAATGTTTGACCGTTTGTGGGCTGTGCTGTATACCTTTTTGTTTGAGGGCCTGATGCTGGTTGCCATGGTGGTACAAAGCCTGAGCCCAATCCTGCGCGGGCTGGCCGGGCTGCTGCATACCCTGGTGGGCGGGCTGCTGCAGCGGCTGCACAGCCTGCTCAGCATCAGTGCTGTGCTTTCGTTGGCGCTTTCGCTGCTGACGGTAACACTGATCTACACCTATGTGCCCGGCGGCAAGCGCCGCATACGGGATCAGCTGCCAGGGGCCGCCGCTGTGGTAGCGGTGTGGACGCTGTTTTCCAAAATATTCTCGTTTTACATCGGGCATTTCTGGAAGTTATCGTACATTTACGGTTCTTTGGCTGCAATCGTGCTGATTACGCTTTGGCTGAATGTGAACATCAATGTGCTGTTTTTGGGTGCCGGGCTGAACGCAAAGATTCAGGGGATGGGGCAGGAGAAAAAGGAACCGGATGCTTGAGATACACCCTAGGGCGCGATGCCCTCATCGCACAGGGAAGAAACGCAAATATTGGGCTGCGAACCTGCAAACCATGTGTAGGAAACGACGCTCGCATCGTCCTGCATGGCGGGCCGTAATATGCGCACACGTCGGGATGAGGGCATCCCGCCTTACGTGGCCGGGCGTACAATGTGCGCTCCCACGGGCTCCACAGGGTCAAACGCTTTTTTCTAACGCATTAAACCCATACAAACACTACCTGATACACCAACAGGGCGGCCGGGAAGTTTTCCCGGTCGCCCTGTTTTATTGCTCTCGTTTTATTGCTTTCTTTGAACCGTGAACTTATTCAGCGGTCTTATACCCATCGGGGTTGTGGCTCTGCCAGTTCCAGCTGTCGCGGCACATTTCGTCAATGCCGTACTCAGCTTCCCAGCCCAGCTCACGCTTGGCCTTGCTGGGATCGCACCAGCACTCGGCAATATCGCCGGGGCGGCGCGGGTCAATGACATAGGGCAGCTCCTTGCCGCAGGCCTTGCTGAATGCATGAATCACATCCAGCACACTGTAGCCGTGGCCGGTGCCCAGGTTGCAGATGAACAGGCCGGGCTTTTCTTCCAGCTTTTTGATGGCTGCCACATGGCCGCGGGCCAGGTCCACAACGTGGATGTAGTCGCGCACGCCGGTGCCATCGGGGGTAGGGTAATCATTGCCGTACACATGCACTTTTTCCAGCTTGCCAACGGCAACTTTGGCGATGTAGGGCACCAGGTTGTTGGGGATGCCGTTCGGGTCCTCGCCGATCTTTCCGGAAGGATGTGCACCGATGGGGTTGAAGTAACGCAGCAGAGCAACGTTCAGCTCCGGATCTGCCTTGCAGCAGTCGGTCAGGATGCGCTCGGTAAACACCTTGGTAGTGCCATACGGGTTGGTGGTTGCACCAACAGGGAAATCCTCGCGGATGGGCACGCTGGCGGGGTCGCCGTAAACCGTTGCGGAGGAGGAGAAGATGATGTTATGGCAATCGTAACGGCGCATAACATCCAGGATGTTCAGGGTGCAGTTCAGGTTGTTGGAGTAATACTCGATGGGCTTGGAAACGCTTTCGCCCACGGCCTTGTAGGCGGCAAACTGGATCACACAGTCAATGCCGGGATTTTCCGCAAAGACCTTTTCAACTGTCGCATGGTCGGTCATGTCTGCTTCCACAAACTTGAAATCCTTACCGGTGATCTCGCGCACACGCTTCAGGGCTTCGGGGCAGGAGTTGTAATAGTTATCTGCCACCACAATATCGTAACCCGCATTGAGAAGCTCCACACAGGTATGGCTGCCGATGTAACCGGCGCCGCCGCTGACCAAAATAGACATACTGATCGCTCCTTTACACAATATGGAAAGTTGTTGCCGGGATTTTGTATCTTCAACAGGGCATCCGCAGGGTTTGCTTCGTTCCCTTGTTGATTTTATTCTAACGTCTTTATCACAATATGGAAATAGATGTTTCCATGTTTGATATGTAACTTTGTTGTTACCTTTACCGTTCGCACAGATGCAGCGGGTGCGGGGCGCGGCGGTAAGCGCCGGGCGTTTGGCCGGTCAGGGCGTGGAACCGCCTGCTGAACCACGCCAGGGAGCCATACCCCAGCATACGGGCCGTTTCGCCGGGGCCGTACCCCTGGTTCAGCAGCAGCGCTGCCTGTTCGGCTTTCATGCAGGAGAAATACTCCATCGGCCCCATGCGGGTGCGGGCGCGGAACGCCTGCTGCAATGCCACGCGGGAGCAGCCATTGGCATCGCACACCTGGTCCAGCGCCAGCGGCTTTTCAATGTTCTGCGCAAAGTACAGGCGCACGCTTTCCACAAGGGCTGCCTGCTCCTGCTCGGCGCGGGCACGGGGGCTTTGTTTGCGGGTGCGTTGCCTGCGGCGGGCCAACAGGTACAGCAGCTGTGCCAGATAGATGGTTTGCAGCTCTTTGCCGCCAAACGGGATTTCCGCGCGGCGGGCGGGCATCTGGCAGGCATCCTGCACCGGCTGGAACACCTCGCGCACCGTTTCTGCCAGCTGGCGCAGACAGCTTTTTTCGGCGTTGCCGAGCCGCATGTGGCAGCTGCGGAAAGAATCCATCGCACTGCCGTCCGCGGTAAATTCCACGCGGAACACCTCCGGCGGAACTTCGCCCACTGCGCGCATGGCAAACAGCTCTGCGGGCTGGTGGAACAAAATCTGCCCGGCGCGCAGCAGCACCCGGTGGGTATCGCACAGCTCTTCCACCATACCGCTTTTTACATATACCAGCAGCCAACCCTCACAGGTGCGCTCCGGCGTTTGCTGGCCAATGCGCCATTCGGATTCCGCCGCGCTGGCAATCCCTGTTACCCGCAGCGGCCATTCATCCCCATACATGCCTTCACCTCCCCTGTTCAGGTTGCTTCATCGCTTGCGGTCCAGTTCTGGCCTGCGCCGTTGCTGAACACACCGGGCGGGTCCTGCGTTGCCGCAGGGAACTGCTCGCTCCCGGGGAAGCTGTCCACCAGTCCCAGGCGGTAGGCCGTCAGCGGGCAGAGCGTTTTTTCGATATGGTCATAGCTGATGCCGTTATCGCTGTTGTAGGTGTAATACATAATAGCATCCGGCCAGGTGTTCAGCACATACTGCGCCAGCGGCTGGGTCACAAACGTATCCCGGCTGCCGACGTAAAGGTCTGCCGCACCAAACAGATGCAGGATCTCGTGGGCATACACGGTGGGGCTGTTGTAGGTTTTCTCCCCCGCATAGGAATCATAGAGGTAAAGACAGCTGAATTCATTCAGGTAATTACCGCCATCCTCCAGATAATGCAGAATGGAGTAGGAAGCCCCCTCCACCGGCAGAAAGATCAGGTAGCCAATGCTTGCCGTGCCGTATTGCTGCTGGATGAATTCCACATCCACCTGTGCGGTCAGGGTGTCCACATCGTCATAGAACGTTGTGCCGGTGGTGGTATCTTCCGTCAGACCGGCTTTGTAGGCGGCAAAGGTGCTCAGATTGTTTTCGCCGGTATCGTAATAGATTTTCGGCTGGGCGTTATAGGTCTGCGCCTGCTGGGTGATCCAGTCCACCGCCACGGCAAGGTTCTGCCGCGTCTGGGCCAGGGCTTCCTCGGTCCAGGGGTTGGCGTCGTCCTGCAGATAAATGCTGTACAGCACGCTGGGCCATGCCAGCAGCCCGCAGCTGCCGTACACCTGCTGTAAATCTTGCTGTTGGGCAGGGGTCTGGGTGGGGG
>PPYF01593819.1_pt1 | contig 21760 bp, 15 predicted proteins | sample 1559871 | NCBI WGS metagenome assembly PPYF01 (sample SAMN08240021, study PRJNA423297) | Human gut metagenome, whole genome shotgun sequencing project.
CGGACTGTGCAATGGCGGTATTAAAGGCACTGGAAAATTGTATCAGCAAAGAAAAGTTTATAGAAAAAATGAAACAGTTTGGATGGAACGTAAACTGGACAGAGAAACGGAAGCACATCACTTTTCAGAACCAGGATGGAAAGAAAGTGCGTGACAGCAATCTGTCTAAAACATTTCATCTGGATATCAGTAAGGAGGGATTGGAGAATGAATTTAATGGAAATAGGGAAAAATTCAGAGTTGCAGCCGACAGAGACAGCAGAGCAGCCGAAGAACTCAGAAACTATTACAGAGAGCTTGACGCAGCCATCACAGACACCAGAGGAATCACCGATCAAGCTCAAAGTGGAGAGGGATATTCTTGTACAGAGTTTCGAGAAAGCGAAAGAGTTCATGCGAACACAGAAAAAGCAGATACAGACACTGGAAGAAGAGAAACGGATGATCTTATCCGACAGGCAGAAATTGCGAGAAGAAGTTCGGAAATCAACCGTAGAAATTCAGCGTCTAACAACAGAACTGTCCGAAACGCAGAAGCTGAATCAATCGCTTCAGCAGAGCAACGACGATTTGAGGAACAGGAATGGTTTGAAGAGCAGGAAAGAGCAAGAACAGCTCGAAGAAGAAATAAAAGACGTTCGGGACCAGAACTCTAAACTGCAGATACAGGTGAATAAATCATCTGTTGAAGCAGTAGATGAAGCACAGAAGAAACAAAAAGAAGCAGAGAAAAAGATGGAACAGGCAGAAACAAAGGCCCGTAACGAAAAGAAACGGGCAGAGCTGGAAATCCGTAAAGCGAAAAAAGAAGTAAAAGCCAGAACCGAAAAAATGAGGGATACGGAATATTTTTGGGGAATGGGATACATTACGGTAATCCTGTTTGTAATTATACAGAACGGTGCTTTTCAGAATGATTTCATAGATTTTTTCAGGACTCCATTCATGTGGTATTTTCAATTTTGTGAATGGTTGGCACATCCAACCTATGATAACGGATTTAACCAGAAAATAGCATATACATGTGGAGAAGCATGGGTTATCAGAATTCTGGCAATCGTAGCGGTCCTTCTCATAGTGGTAATTATAATGGCGATAATTATGGAAATAATAAAGATATACAAAAAAATGTGGGATAAAATTTCACAGATGTTTTTAATCGGAAGTCTTTCGGGGATAGCAGTGCTTGGAGATGTAATTAGAGAATATCTGCCAGTGAATTTGATTTTGACATTTGGATTTATCAATGTGGGAATCATGCTGCTTAAAATGTATTTTCAGAAGAAGTTTGAAGAAAAAAGCCTGTATGCTGATAATCACTATGATTAGGAAAATACAAAAGCCGATAACCATAGTTCAAAGAACTGTGTTTTATCGGCTCTGCGGCTGTGCGTCTGGCGTTTTAATAGCAGTCATATGGAATTGTGCAATGTTGATTAGGCATTTGCTTTTGCACTTCGAACAAAAGAGTGGGAAAGTTTTTTAATAGACAGTATCTTCTCGGATTTTGTCACGTGTTTTATTTCCGCAGACAAGGCAACGCACCCACTCGACACTTACTTTTATTTGCACCTCTACTTTTATTTTTTCCTTGAGTATCCTATAACACTAACAAAATACGATAAAACTACTATACCCAAAGCAAAAATAGCAATCAACATAGGATTTTTAACCAAATTTTGAGTAACGTATTTCATATCTTTTGATATTTTGCTTACGAAAAAGATAACGAGAAGTGTGCAAATCATTCTCACATACTGAACTCTCATATAGCCAAACCACTGTGCTATTGCTAAACATATAGAACACCATAAAACAGGTAATGCTATTGCAATGGCGATAGAAAAACCAAACTGGCTAAGTGTAAAATTATGATAAACCACATAACGAATGATATAAATGATAACTGTACCCATTATACTAATCGGAACAAGAAGCAAGCTAGTCAAATACTTACTGAAAATGATTTGGTACTTACTCATCGGCAAGGTTAATTCATATTGTTTCCATGAAGTCAATCCATCATAGGTCATGGTCATCATTAAGTGCATACCGATAAAAAGTGAAAAAAAAGCCGATGACATAATTGAGTAAACTTCATTCTCTCCGAAGAATGAAATTGCTATTACAAAAAAATACATTACAAAAATGACTTTTTTATTCATTTTCTTCATAAGCAATAAATCCTTAAAAACCAATCCTTTCATTTGACACCTCCCTTGATATAGAACAGCATAATGTCTTCAATAGAAGCATTATCAATAATTAGATTTTTGTATCTTTTTTTTGCAGCTACTTTGTCATGTATTAAGCATTCCACGCTAAGATTTGTTTCTCGACAACATACATAGTCATTTGGCGAAACAGTATTAAATTCTGATTTTTTACAGCGTATAATTCCATAATTATAAATAAGGTCATCTTTCTTTTCCTCAAAAATAATTTTTCCATTATGAATCAGAATTACATAGTCAGCAACCTTTTGTATGTCAGAGGTTATATGTGTAGAGAACAAAATAGAGTGTTCTTCATCTTGAATAAATTCTAAAAAAATATCCAAAATTTCATCTCGTACAACAGGATCTAACCCTGTTGTTGCTTCGTCTAAAATCAGAATCTGGGGTCTATGCGATAGTGCACAAATAATTGACAATTTCATCTTCATACCTTTTGAAAGTTGCCCTATTGATTTATTTAATGGAACATCAAGGCGTTTCATATATTCTTCAAACAAATTCATATCCCATGTTTTATAAGATCCCGAAAGGATTTGGGCAATATCTTTTGCATTTAAGACGGAATGGAATTTACATTCGTCAAAAACAACACCAATGTTTTCTTTATGCAAATAAGAATGATTTTGTTTACCCAATATTCTTATTTCACCCGCATCCAACTTCAACTGGTCTAAAATTAAATTGATAGTTGTACTTTTTCCAGCACCATTTTCTCCTATGAAACCCACAATACGTCCTGTAGGAACTGTAAATGAAATATGATCTAACATAAAATCATCAAATTTTTTAGTCACATTTTTTACAACAATACTGTTCTGTTCCATAATTTCACCTCTCATTCTTCAAAAAATAGTTTTAGAATATTAGCCATTTGCTCATAGCTGATACCATGAGTACGACCGATTATAGCAACTTTTTCTAAAAGTTCTTCTGCTATTCGTAGTTGTTCTTCTTGAATAAATTCTTTATTTGGTGATGCAACAAAACTACCTTTTCCCGATACGGTTTCGATAAACCCATCTCGAGTTAAATCTTCGTAAGCTCGTTGAACAGTAATAACACTTATATGCAGGTCTTTTGCCAGTGCACGCATGGAAGGCAGGGCTTCTCCGGCAGATAGGGTACCATTCATGATTAAACTCTTGATCTGCATAGCAATTTGTTCATAAATAGGCTTATCACTACTATTACTTATGATAATTTCCATTCTAACTTCCTCTCACCACCTTCTGATATATGCGTACTTATACGATATGTACAGTGTATATGATAGTGTCAGAAATGTCAATAAAGTAATCCTACAATTCATTAAAATATACCATATAAAGTTTTCAAAAAATCAGCGTAATCCAACCTGTCAACCGGCATAATAAGGTTATTTCTTTGTGCAAATCAGCACGATAATGATAGGATGAGCGATGATGAATTAGAACTTCTGGCTCCATGGAACGAAATTGTCAAAGCTGAAATTGAACGTCGTGCAAACGAATCAAATCAATCATATGTGAATTGTCAAGGTGCTCTGGCTACTGAAAAGTAGTCGGGGATTTTTTCTATCATAACTAAAAATTAAGCGCTTATCATATATTCAGATTGGCAGTGAAGTAGTTGCTAAAGAATATCCAAATAGACGGGAATATGCTGTTTGTGAAGAGGTGCTTAATGATTGTCTGAAAGAAAAATACATATAGTAGAAGAGCATTAGATTAAAAAGAGAATAGCTCTCCATTATTGGAATATTTTCCAGTTTTGGAGAGCATTGTATTTGCTATATTCGCCATTTTTTCTTAGGTTCATATTTCCCACACCCATCACAGGTCTGTGGCCAGTTGATTTTCCATTCAAAATATTCATCTCTGGTAATTTCACCAAAGTTCAGTTCTTCTTTTCTGAGAACCCATTCTTTCATAAAATCATTCAGAACCCCATAATTAAACCACATACCGACAGGCGGATGAGCAGGCCAGTGATCAGAATCATGGTAACGGACAGCGGTATCCTCGCTGGAATTGCATTTTTCATCTGGATAGGTTTCTAACTGAAAGAGATTGATCGCAGCCGGGTTAAATTCATCAATCCAGAACAGGATTTCCATAAGTTCAGAAGCATCCATAATAGTAGGTTCATGCAGTGCCAGTGGATTTACGTCTAGAATCTTAGCCATTTCAGTTACCAGATCTTTACGGGGAACCCTGTAATTTGTTTCGTATTGGGCAAGGCGGTTTGCACCTTTATCGCCCCAGCCGAGGGCAGCTCCAAGTTCTGCCTGCGTCATATTCCGGAATGTCCGGATTTTTTTTATTTTATCACCGATTGTCATATCAGATTTCCAACTTTCTTTTTGATAAATCCATTTTACTACCAAAAACAAGGAATGTAAACAGAAAGATTCGCATTGAAGCGAATAAAATACTTGACATTCGCATGAAAGCGAATTAAAATGACAGTGCAATAAAGATTCGCATGAAAGCGAATGTACAGATGCGGATAAATACTTTTTGCAAATTATTGCAAAATGAGGTTGGTAAAATCCTTCTGTCAGGCTTTATTAGTGAGAGGATTTTTTGAAGAGAACAACATTTTGGTGTTTCCAGGCTGTAATAAGTGAAAGGGCATTCAAAAAAATCTCTTTTGTACCTTGAAAACTGCATGAGCTGTATAATCTGATTCCACAGATGCCATAACCCTGTAAATGATTTTACAGGCGAGCGTCGAAGATACTCCGGAAACGGCTGGTAAGTTTGCGAAGAAGCTACCAGCATTCAGAAATACTTTGATAGAGGTCAGATGTAACGCTGACAACAGATTATACGAATGGAAGCCAATACGCTGAACAGAATACAAAATGCTATAGATATCTGGATAACTGGAGAAAAGAGGAAGAAAGATAAGGTGATGTGGTTGAGAAAATTGTAGGTATAGGACGACTTATACAAAGAATATGTTGGAAAAGAGGTGAGCATCATGGTGAATCAGTCAGTAATAGATTCCAGTGTTGATCTGGAGCAGTTAAAGGACATTGAAGATTTAATTCCTGATATGGATAAAGCTATTTCTGAGAAAGTGGAAACTTTTCTGGATAAATCTGGCGATCAACCGTATGCTCACATGAATGAAGGGTATGTGGTGGTCGTGGAAATGACCGGAGAAATAGATACCACAGATGCCATTAGTGATTATCTTAGAAAAAGAACGGAGTTGATGTATTAGATGCAAGTCTTGAAAAAATATCTTGCGAAGCTACAGATGTTATGTTAATGTGAGGTCAGGGAAAATGAACGTGATACATGGTTTCTGACTTCAAATTCAATGGAATAAGTAAGTTGGGAGCGATGTAAAATGGAACAGATGCAAATGAATATGCCAGATATATACGATGCTGCATTGTATCTTCGATTATCGAAAGACGATATGGAAGAGGGCAGTGCGAAGTCAGAGAGCAATAGCATTGTAAATCAGAGAGAGTTACTTCGGAGCTTTGTAAAAAGCCAGCCGGATATTCAGATCTTTGATATATATGTGGATGATGGATACTCAGGAGGAAATTTTGACCGACCTGAGTTTAAACGAATGACAACTGACATAGAAGCTGGAAAAGTAAATTGTGTGATTGTAAAAGACTTATCCAGATTCGGAAGAGAATATATAGAAGCCGGGCGATGGATCGAAAAGACCTACCCGGCTTTAAATGTGCGTTTTATTTCAGTTACAGACCAGTTTGATAGCAAAACAGCAGACTTTTCAGAGAAGTCATTTGTAGTTCCAATCAAAAATTTTGTAAATGAAAGTTATTGCCGGGACATTTCCGGTAAAGTGCGAAGCCATCAGAAAATCAAACGTGAGAAAGGTGAATTTATTGGAGCATTTGCACCGTATGGTTACTGCAAAGATCCGGAGAATAAGAATTGTCTGGTGATAGATTCTTATGCAGCGGATATTGTAAGAAAAATATTTTCATGGAAAATTGATGGATTCAGTCTTGGAGCAATCGCAGAAAAACTGAATGTACGTTATGTGCAGTCGCCAAAAGAATATAAAAAGGCAAATGGCGAGAATTATAATTCTGGATTTCACAGCTCAGACACACCGAAATGGTCGGCAGTGCAGATTAAAAGGATTCTAACCAACGAGGTTTACATTGGAAACATGGTACAGGGCAAGCAGGAACGAATCAGCTATAAAGTAAAGCAACGCCTGGATAAGCCAGAATCAGAGTGGGTGAAAGTAGAAAATACGCATCCGGCAATCATCAGGCAGAGTGATTTTGACGTGGTGCAGAAGTTACTCCAATATGATGGCAGAGCATCGAAAACATTAGACAGTGCAAACTTTTTTTCGGGATTTGTGTTTTGTGGAGATTGCAAGACCCCGATGATACGCAGGGTAAATCAGTATAAGGGGAAGAAAAAAGCTTTTTATATCTGCCAGACAAAGAATAAAGGTGGAGATTGTACCAGACACAGTATTCCAGAAGAGGTGCTGAAAAGGATTGTATTGAAAGAGATTCAGGCATATACAGCACTTTTTATAGACTATCAGATGATTATGGAAGAACTTTGTGAGATGCAAGTCAGTTACGATCAGGTAATCGGTTATGATACACAGATTAGTAAGTTGCAGGAAGAATATAACCGTTATTACAGTCTGAAAGCATCTTTGGGTGATGACTTGAAAGAGGGACTGATCAGCAAAGCGGAGTTCGATGATTTTCGGGAAAGTTATGGAAGAAAATGTGAAGAACTGGAGCAGATGATTGAGAATCAGAAAAAGCTGGTAAAGCAAATGTTTGAGGGTGGAGTGTCTGCAACTGTTCAGTTGGAGGACTGGAAGAAATCACTGGAAATCAAAGAACTGGATCGCACATTGCTGGCACTGACCGTAGATAAAATCTATATTTATGAAAACAAGCAAATTAAAATTCACATCCGCTATCAGGATATGATTGAGAAGATGAAAGTCATAAGACGGTTTTATGCGGAACACAGGACAGAGTGCAGGAAAGAGGTGGGATAAATGGCAAGAACAGCAAAAAGATATAAGAAAAACACAGAGAAGAAGATTTCTGGTATTCCGGTATGTATGGCTGCAATTTATGCCAGATTATCCGTAGATAATGATGAAAAAAAGTCAGAATCTATTGAAACACAGGTTACGCTGATAAAAGAATTCATTCAGAAGCACAATGAAAATCCGGACAAAGAGTATGAGATTGCTGTATATGATATTTATTCTGATTTGGGAAAAACCGGAACAAATTTTGACAGACCGGGATTTGAACGGATGATGAATGATGTCAGGGCAGGTAAAATAAACTGTATTCTGGTAAAGGATTTCTCACGATTTGGAAGAAATTACATTGAAACTGGTAACTATCTGGAAAAGATTCTTCCTTTTATGAAAGTGCGATTTATTTCTGTATGTGACAACTATGATTCATTTGCACCGGGTGCTAAGAATCAGGAATTATCCATGAATATCAAGAATTTGGTGAATGATGCTTATGCAAAAGACATTTCCGCAAAAGAACGGGCGGCGAAACGTATTGCACAAAAAAACGGTGAATATGTGGGATCTACAGCTCCATACGGATATTGTGTGGAAAAGATAAATGGAATTTGTAAGTTGATTGTGGAACCGGAAGCTGCAAAGATTGTCCGCAGGATTTTTGAAGAATATGCTTCGGGAGATGGCATACAGAGCATTATTGACAGGCTGTTTGAGGATAGGGTACATCGGATTTCGGACTATAACCAATATCATCATGTGTACTGTCAGGATGGAGAGAATCTTCATCAGTGGGGAAATTCTTCGATACGTGCGGTTTTAAATCGAAATAATTATTATGGTGATCTGGTTCAGAGAAAATACGAATCCAGATTTCAAAGAGGTGAAAAATGGTGTGACATACTGGACCAGAGTCAGTGGATTATTACGCCAAATGCTCATGAGCCGATTATCAGCAGAGAACTGTTTGACAAAGCACAGGTCAGGTTAAAAGTAGCACAACAGAAAGCAACAAAAACTACAGTAGGATGGGAAGAGGATGAAAGAGCATTTTACAATGTATTGTATTGTGGAGATTGTAAGCGAAAAATGTGTACACGTAGATACAGAGGCAATGTGTATTACTTTTGCAATGCTGCCTGGTATCGGGATGAAAGAAAATGTAGTCACAAATCTATTTCCGAAGAGAAGCTGCAGAAAATTGTCCGTTCAGAGCTGACCAGACAGTTTCAGTTATCTGACTTACGGAAAAAGGATATGTCTGCTATAAGCAGTGCAGTATTTCTTACCAAAATCAAAGAAATTCAAGCAGAGATCAGGAAACTGGATGCAGATATGGAAAGACGTTCAGAAAAACTGGCACAGGCATTTATGCAATATAAAGAGGGCGAACTTTCCAAAGAAGCCTATATAGAAATGAAAGATGACCGTAATAACTGGAAAGTGTTCTGTGAAGAGAGGAAGAAGTCTCTGGAGCAGACTATACGTAAACTGGAAAAACAGCAGAAAAAAGAAGCCAGATTTTTACGAAGTCTGTTGGAACTGGATGGGACAACCAGAATCAATGCGGAACTTGCGGAGAGCCTGATTGAAAGTATGTATCTATATGGTGATAACAGACTGGAAATCAACTTCGGGTTTAAGGGGGCGGTAGAATATGAGTAATCAGAAACTGATTATTGGATATTACCGTCTTTCCATGGAAGATGATTCAGAGGGAGAAAGCAACAGCATTATCAATCAGAGAAAACTGGTAAAAGATTATATTTCCAATATTCCGGAACTGGCTTCTATGCCATTTCAGGAGTTCTACGACGATGGATATTCTGGTTCTAGTATGGAGCGTCCGGCAATTAAACAGGTTTTGGAGCTTGCCAGAGAGAATAAAGTGCAGTGCATTGTGGTAAAAGATTTTTCACGTTTTGCCAGAAACTATATTGAGATGGGAACTTATCTGGAGCAGATTTTTCCATTCCTGGGAGTACGATTCATTTCTATCTCAGACCGATATGATTCTAAAGATTATAAAGGAAAGAGTTCAGACATCGAAGTACAGTTTAAAGGATTGATCGCAGACTTCTATGTGAAAGATCAGTCTGTAAAGGTAAAGGCAGCAGTCAACACCAGACGGGGAAAAGGTGAGTATTGTTGTGGTTCTGCACCTTATGGGTATCGAATCAATCCAGAAAATAAGAAAGAACTGGTGATTGTAGAGGACGAAGCGGAAGTGATTCGCAGAGTATTTGAACTGACCAATCAGCGATATTCAAAGATGGAGATTTGTCGGTTGTTTAATGAAGAGGGGGTACTGACTCCCTTGCAGTCTATGAGTAGACGACAGAAATCAGACAGCAAGAAAGCTGCATCAAGAGGACTGCAGTGGACGAGTGATATGATACGGAAGATTGTGGATGATAAAACTTATATAGGCTGTATGGTCTATGGAAAAACAAAGATTCCAGATCCCGGAACTGGGAAAGAAGTACCGGTACCGAGAAATCAGTGGAAAGTGATGGAAAATCATCACGAGCCGATTGTATCAAAAGAAGTTTTTGAAAAAGCACAGTCCCTTCAGATCAGATACACCAAGAAAAGCAAATTTGACAGGGAAACAACACTATTAGGTGGCTATGTAAAATGCGGGAATTGTCGCAGAAGCCTGACTTCAAGCAGTCCGATTCATGGTCATATTCTTTATAGCTGTGCTTACAGTAAAGGAAAAGAAGATACAGGATGTTTCGCCGGGAAAGCGGATAACAAAATGCTGGAGCATATCGTGCTGGCAGAAATAAAGGCTTACTTACGTCAGAATATCAGCCAAGAACAGATGCAGCAATCCATGAGAAAACAGCATGAGGACAGTATAGAAGCCTATAAGACGGAAAGTGCAGATTGTGAAAAGTGTCAAGAACAAATAAAAATCCAGAACCGCCAGAACTATGAGAAGTATCACGAGGGACAGATGAACCAGAACCAGTTTATGGAAGCCAAGAAGCAGTTGGAAGAAGAAAGAGAACGACTGCAGAAACGTGTACAGGAACTGGATGAGTTGATAAACGACGAGAAAGAAATCCTGATGAAAAAGAATGTTCCGGTGGAGCAAATGTTGAAGTATTTAGGCTATGAGAATCTGACACGAGAGATGCTGGAAGAATATGTGCAGGGAATATATGTGTATGATGACGGGAGAGTGGGGGTGGAGTATAAATAGCAACAAATTAGCATATAATAACAATAAAATTGTTGATAAAAAGCAATAATGATGTATAATTATATAAAGAAATGGAAAGGAGATGCAAAAAAAATGTTGTTAAACTTTAAAATGGAAAACTTTAGGTCATTTAAAGATGAGACTTTTTTTACAATGCTTTCAAGTAAACAGAAAACGCATAATGATTATGTGATAGATAAAAGTGTAAATGGTAATAAGTTAAGAGTATTACCAATGACTGTCATTTATGGAGCAAATGCATGTGGAAAATCCAACATTGTGTTGGCAATGGATATATTAAAAAAAATGGTTATGAAAGGAACCTTAAATTGCAAAGAGCTGGAATCTTATAAAAGTATGTTATCTTTTATTAGAGATACAAGTTGGTATGATCCGGTTTCTTTAGAAATTACATTTTCCACTCAAAATAATATTTATAGATACGGAATTAAGTTTACGGATATTGATGTATATAAAATTGAAGAAGAGGTTCTTTATGTTAATGATGACTTGTTCTTTTCACGAGATGATGAAAATCAAATTTATGTGGATGTAAAGAAATTAGTAAAAAAAGGTTATATTAATAAGGATGATGCGGATTTTTCTGAACGCTTGATTCACAAATTGAACCAGACATTGGATAAACAAAAGTTAGTTGTAGCAGGTGCAATTAGCAATTTGTTTGATAAAAAATATTTTGAGGATTTTAATTTATGGTTTGAAAAATTTAATGTTATTATGAATGCAAATGACATGAATTTTAGACAAACAGACTTAAAGACGATATTTAATAAAAAACCAGATAAAGATATTCGTAGAAATATTTTCGAAAGTGCCTCAGTTAAAGAAGTTATGAATATAGCTGAGTTTGGAAATCAAAAAATTGGATTTATGGCAGAAACAGATAATGATGAATTATCTATGTGTTCAATGTATCAAGTACCATTAAGAAAAGATGAGCAACCACAAAAAAAATATGCAATATCCATGATTGTAGATTCAGAGCTGATGGAATCGAGAGGAACTATCCATTTGATTAGATTGTTACAACCGTTTATAGATGTTTTAGATAATGGCGGGGTCATTGTTTTGGATGAAATGGATGCTTCATTGCATTTTGAAATTGTTGTATCGCTGATAAGAATTTTTAACAATAAAGATATCAATAAAAATAATGCTCAGTTAATTTTCAATACGCATAATCCAATATATTTAGACGGTGAATTGCTTAGACATGATCAAATTGTAATGGTTGAAAAGCGAAGGAATGATATGGTGAGCGAGATATATTCTTTAGCAGATTACAAATTACGTCCAGAAGAAAGAATATTAAAAAATTATTTGAATGGAAAATATGGAGCATTGCCACATATGGATTTGGAAATTGCATTTAAGCACATATTGGAAAGAGAGGCGAATAATCTTGAATCGTCCAAAGAACAATAAAATACGAAGACCACAATTCCTCTGCATTGTAGGATGTGAGGGAAAAAACCAGGAAAGAATATATTTTGATAAAGTAGCAGAATTAGTGAATTGCGTTGAAGAAAGAACGCATGATTTAGTATTTGATTATGCGGAACCATATGGCGGAAATCCTAAGTGTGTGGTAGAACGAACTATTCAGAAATCTATTGGTAAGGAAAACAAAGTATCTGTTTTTGATTATGACGGAAAAAAGGATAAGTATGAAGAAGCAATAGATTTGGCAATAGAAAATAAGATTGAATTAGGATATACAAATTATTGTTTTGATTTATGGCTAATTCTTCATAAAGAAGACTATTTTGATATAGTACAAAATCAGGATGCATATGCTGATAAATTACGACAAGTTTTTGGGTTAGCAGCAGATGCAAACATAAAAAAAGAAAAAAGGGTAACGGAAATAGTCAATCAAATCGGATTATCTGATATAAAGAATGCAATTCAAAGGGGTAAAAAAATATCAGAGGATAATCAGGGTAAAGAGGCAAATAAAACGCCAAAAGAAAACAGATATTATGATAATCCAGATACGCAAATGCATGTGTTGCTACAATTTTTATTTGCGAAAGTAGGAATAAATATTGACGCATTAGGATAGAAAAGATGTAGCAATGACGTTACATCCTCCCCACCTACTTTGTGACAATTATATAACGTCCTCTATACAGAAATATGCGGTTTTAAGCCATTTTGGTGGCAAAAGAGCCGCATATTTTTTGTAGCAATGACTTGACATCCTCGGGGCGATTATGTCTTGCAGAAAGTATTTCATTATAGTTGAAAAATAAGCCTTTTCGTGAAAAACAGTCGTATGTCTGTTATTATTCGGAAAATTTATCACTGTAATGAATATGCATATCTTCCCAGTCCATGAATAATACATAGAACACCCTTCCGTATTGCTGGCTTTTTACGATTCTTCCGTGATCGAGGACAGAAAGATAGGAGCCGTCAGCTTTTCGGAGGTGAAAGTGAATATAGTCATTTTCATTACCACTATCAATCTGTTCCCAGATGCTGGATTCTATCTGTTTCTGTTCATCTTTCAGGATCAGGTTGCGGAAGCGCTTATTGGTGAGTCTGAAGAGCTCGTCCATATCTTTATATCCGGTCATATGAAGGAACTCATGGTTTGCATAAAAGAGTTCGTCATCGTCTTTGTCCGCTCTGTATATGATAAATGCACCCGGAAGGTGTTCAGAGATATCTTTAAATGCGAATCCCAGTTGTTTACGGATTCCGGACTGAAGACCTTCCCTGTAGGCCATACACCCGTTTTTTCCGTGAAGTTTTATTTCATAAAGGGCTGCATCTGCACAGCGCATAAGCTGTGAACGGCTGGCTGCAAATGTGGGATATTCCGCATATCCCAGAGAAATGTTAAATGACTGTTCTTTTCCCTTGTATGAGAATGCCTTTGGAAGTCCGGTAAATTGCTGCAGCAGTTCTTTTGCATCTTCACAGGTATAATTTTGTAAAAGAATACAGAATTCATCCCCGCCGTTTCTTCCCAGTAATGCATCAGATGGAAAAAATGTTTTCATGCTGTCTGCCAGACTCTTTAATGCTTTGTCTCCATAGGCGTGGCCATAGATATCATTAATAAACTTAAAATCATCGATATCAAGGAGTGCAGCCACAAAATGTGCTTTCGGATTTTTATCCATCATCTTTTCTGCTGATTCGTCAAATCCATAGCGGTTGTAAATACCTGTAAGAGAATCCGTGCGTGCCAGTATCTGAAATTTATTTTTGTTTTCGTTTGATACCAGCCATACCCTGATAAGTCCCGACAGAAGTAAGGTGATGGCAGTAAATATTATACTGGCTTTTGCTATTAATAAATTGTCTTGCCATCCGCTTTCAGGAGTTAATTCAAACTTCCAGCTTTCTTTCCCTATGGTAAAATCATAAGAAACCGGCTGCGTTATCTGACCATCTGACTGGTAAACGGTTTTATAAGTGTCACTCCAGGGAGTTTCTGTTTTGGAAAGTCTGTACTCATATCTAAAACCTGAAAGTGCATGGATCGAGTCGGAAAAAATATCAGGAACACGCAGGATAACAATGGTAAATCCCCAGAAATACGCCTGTCCGTGCTCATCATTCAGGTAGACCGGATTGCGAACAGCAATTCCATAGCTGCCCTGTTTCAATTCAAAGGGTCCCTGTGTAATGATTGTATGGTTGTCTCTTGCATAACAGGAAATTCTGCCACGGTCTTTATCATGGAGCAGATCAATTTTACCTGCCCCATTTCCCTCAGCAGGATAAATATCTGTTACAACACCGTCCGGAGCAAGCTGTACACTTTCAATAGAATCAGATATAAGATTTTCTGCAATCGTATCAAATTGCTTGATATCTCCATTTCCACTGATCAGAACCTGTTTCAGAGTATCTGTGATCGCAATTCCATTTGTAATTTCATTTTTAATACGTTCGCCGTAGGTTGATACATTTAATTGTGCGGTTGTGCGTCTCTGCCATTTTTCGTGAGTGTCTGTTTTGTATACGATGAAACCAACAAGGCACATGCTCAGTAAAAAAACGATAAGAGGCACAAGATTTTTTTCTTCACCTGTTTCACCTCATTTTTATCGGATATTTTTATGATGGAATATTATAGCACAGAAATGAAAAAACGGAATGAATTTTTTTCAAAACACAGGTACAAAAACATAGGCAAAATCAGACAAAAGTTTCTTAAAGTGAAAATGTTGTAGGTATGAGGAAAACATGTTATGGTATGTATACAATGCGTAAAGAGGAGCAGAAAAAATGAAGTACGAACATATCACAGAGGGCCGTTTCATAGATCGTCCCAATCGGTTTATTGCACATGTGGAGATCAATGGGCAGGTGGAAACGGTTCATGTAAAGAATACAGGCAGGTGCACAGCACTGGAGTGGGTAAAGGCAGGACATCTTTTTCCGGAAAAGGTTCAGGTAACGCCGGAGAAGACCTATGGAAATTCCAGATTTGATCTTTACGTCTGTTCAGAGAAACGTAAGGCTTTTATAGAAGTGAAAGGTGTCACTCTGGAATCTGACAATATAGCACGATTTCCTGATGCACCTACAGAAAGAGGTGTGAAGCATCTGAAGGAGCTGATCCATTGTATGCAGGAAGGATACGAAGCTTATCTGCTTCTGGTGATCCAGATGAAGGGAGTTGACAGGTTTGAGCCCAATTGGGGGACTCATCGGGAATTTGGAGAAACATTACAGGAAGCGGAAAGGGCAGGAGTGCATATTCTGGCCTATGACTGCCTGGTAGAACCTGACAGAATGGAAATTCATGATCCGGTACCTGTATGCCTTGCTTCTGACTGGAAATAAAAAAGTATTCCCGCAATCAGCAGGTCCTATTCAAAATTCCATTGCCGCAGGCAATCTGGAATGAATTTTGGCTACGTTACTGTGAACAGTAACGTGTGTTTTATACTTCAGAGCAGTAAATAATTGTAGACATGAAAGTATATGAAATGTATAATATGTATCAGAAGTTTTGTTGACAGATTTATAGGCAGATCAGTCAAAAACCTGAGATGACTATGAAAAAAGTTCCTGTAAAAGTTTTTTACGTGGAACTTTTTTTGCATCGTTTCGATGTTTATCCGAATCGGATAAGCCCTCTGCTTCAATTGAGGAAAGATGGCCACTTATATGGGAACCGACACGCAGATTACGAAACAGTAATAAATGGAAAGGAACTGGATATGAGAAAAAATCGAAAGAATGACTCCCATACCCGCAGAAAAAGAATTTTTATTGCAGCACTTCTTCTGGCAGGCAGTCTTATACCGGGAGGATGTGGAATAAAGAAAGAGAAAACATCGGACAGTGAACTGCCGGAGATTGTTATCGGAATAGATTATTTTGAACCTTACAGCTATCAGACGAGTGATGGCGAGTATAAAGGTATTGATGTGGAACTTGCAGAGGAAGCCTTTCAGAGGCTGGGTTATCAGCCTGAATTTGAGAAGGTTGTCTGGGAAGATAAAGAGAAACTTTTGTCAGATGGAACAATAGACTGTCTGTGGAGCTGCTATTCCATGAATGAAAGAGAAAACAAATATCAGTGGGCAGGACCGTATATGTACAGTCGTCAGATGGTGGTTGTAAGAGCCGAGAGTGAAATCCGGACACTTCAGGATCTGAAAGGGAAGAGGATTGCAGTTCAGGCGACCACAAAAGCAGAAGATCTCTTTCTTCATAATATAGAATCAAATCTTCCGCAGGCAGAACAGGTGAACTGTTTTTCTTCGTCGAATGAGCTTTATGCTGCACTTAGAAAAAATTATGCAGATGCGATTGCGGGACATGAGGCAATGCTTGGCAGTCTGATACAGGATGGCAAGGGCGCTTACCGTATGCTGGAGGAAAGTCCTTATAAATCAGAACTTGGAATTGCTTTCAAAAAAGGAACTCACGAAGAATTGGCAGAAAAGCTTGCAGAAACGCTTACAGAGATGCAAAGTGAAGGGATTACAGAAAAAATAGTTACAAAATACGGATTGGATGCGGACGAAACTCTGCCGGGAGGAGAAAGTAAATGAGCAGACAGATAAGAAGGCAGATACCGCAGAAACAGAAGAAAAAGAGGGTCGACAGAAATGTGTGTTTGCTTGTGTTTATTCTGATTTTTTCCGGAATACTGACTTTTCTTCTGCTGACAGCGAGAGATAATAGCAAGCTGAACAGTACTCTGGATGAGACCTTTGATTTTGTAAAAAACCGAATTGAAAGTTATGAGATTTATAACACCAATGATCAGGTGAAAAGCCTGGTACGTCTTTTGGACAAAACAACAGAATTAAGCAGAGTCATAGAACAGGAAGGAAATCTCAGTACAGAAATGCTGGACGAATATGCCAGGGAACAGCGCCTGACAGGAATCCTTGTACTGGATCAGAATCTGAAGGTGATAGAACAGAATGCAAAAGATGGAGATACTATGCCGCTTTGGCAGAAGCTGATCAAAAGTGATTATGTACGTGATATTGCAGAGCATCCGGAAAAGACTTATACCACCCGTCTGAGAAATAAAGGAAAGATCTATGATTTTGCGGCAGTGGCAAGACAGGATGCGGCAGGTATCCTGATCACATATGCGCAGAAGGAGGAAGTAAATGAGCTTAATGGAGATCTGACGATGGCATCGTTATTTTCTGACTTTCCTTTTGAGATGAATGGAAGTGTTGTGATCTGTGATGATGATAAGGTTGTCAGTACAAACAGACAGGAGCTGACTGCCCGCTCTATAGAAGAAGCAAAAAGTCAGTATAAAAATAAATTTGAGGCAGATGAGAATGGAATTGTCCATCTTCGTTCAGAGACAGGAAACTGGTTCGGACGTCGGGAGAAGATCAAAGACTACGATGCATATATCTTTTTCCCGGAAAGTCAGGTGTACATCACACGAAATATTATATGTGTGATTTATGTGCTGCTTGCACTGCTTCTTTTCTTACTTTATCGGGTGAACAGGAGCAGAACAGAAAAGAGAAGTATCCTTCAGGACCAGAAAAGACTTCGGGTGATCAATGCACTGGGGCATGCATATGCCTCTATTTCTCTTGTGAATCTAAAAACAGAGGAAATCGAAATCCTGAAATCTTCAGGAAATATGAAGCCGGATCAGAATGGGGATATGCTTTTCAAAGCGCATCAGGAAGAACTTATAAGGCAGGTGATTGCAGAGCCATTTCAGAAGGCATACTGGGAATTTGTCGATATAAGTACAGTGGCAAAACGTCTGGAAGAACGTGAAACGCTGAGTTTTACAGCTCGGACAGTGGATGAAAGATGGATGACAATGATCATTGTGCCACAGGGATATGATAAAGATGGGAAATTGTGTACAGTTCTGGTTGCAATCCGTGATGCGACAGAAGAAAAAGAACGTGAGATTGCGCAGGATAGGAATCTGAGAAATGCACTTGCGGCTGCGGAACATGCGAACAGGGCGAAGACTGTGTTTCTGAATAATATGTCTCATGATATCCGCACGCCGATGAATGCGGTCATTGGATTTACTGCGCTTGCGACAACACATATTGACAATAAGGAGCTTGTTCTGGATTATCTGAAAAAAATCCATATATCCGGTCAGCATCTGCTCAGCCTGATCAATGATGTGCTGGATATGAGCAGAATCGAGAACGGTTCTGTACGGATTGAATATACAGTTGTACACCTGCCGGATATCTTGCATGACTTAAATACAATTATACAGGAATCTGTACATTCTAAACAGCAGGAGTTTTATATTGATACACAGGATATACTCCATGAAGATATCATTACCGACAAGCTGCGCCTGACGCAGGTGCTTCTGAATATCAGCAGTAATGCTGTGAAATTTACACCGGTCGGGGGTACGGTTAATATTCGTGTTTCTGAGAAATCATGCAGAAGAGACGGATATATAACAGTGGTATTCAGTGTCAAGGATGATGGAATCGGGATGTCACCGGAGTTCAGGGAGCAGGTGTTTGACTCGTTTACAAGAGAACATACCGTTACGGAGAATGGAATCGGAGGAACCGGTCTCGGAATGGCAATCACCAAAAACATTGTGGATATGCTGGGCGGTACGATTCATGTTGAAAGTGAAGTTGGAAGGGGAACGGAGTTTACGGTTATGCTTGAATGTGAAATATCAGAGATGACTGTGAAGGAGGAACCTGATCCGGAGCAAAGAGAGCCCCTTAAGAATGAGAAGAAGATCCGGGCAGAAATTCAGAGGCGTTATGAAGGGAAGAAAGTTCTTCTTGTAGAGGACAATGAGCTGAACCGGGAGATAGCAACAGCGATCATGGAGGAAATTGGTCTGAATGTGGATTGCGTTGAGGATGGTACAGATGCTGTGAATATCATGTCATCTGCAGAAGGCGGAAAATATGATCTGATCTTCATGGATATTCAGATGCCGAAGATGGATGGATATACCGCAACCCGGGAAATCCGTACATTGAATGATCCGAAATGCGCAAATATACCAATCATTGCGATGACTGCCAATGCTTTTGAAGAAGACCGTAAAAAGGCAATCAAAGCGGGTATGAACGCTCATATTGCCAAACCAATTAGCGCAGATATAATTCTGGAAAATCTGGAGAGAATGCGCCAAAGCGTGTCTGAAAATTCAGACACGTTCTAATGCTTTTGACGAAAACAGAAAGTACTTATAATAAACCTGCTAAGAAAAGTTAAAAACTTTTCAGCAGGTTTATCTTTCCGTTCCTCTTGGTTATCGTATGTGGCAGAAAAAAGAGTCTAAACTGGAACTGGCAGTCTCCATGATCCGGCAGGTTATGCCTGAATTTCACAGCAAAGATCATGTCATCATCCTTTGTGACAGCTGGTATACTTTGCCACTTTCGTGAAAAATATCGAAACACATATAAAATCAAATGCTATAACAAAGGCCTTAAAACAGATGATTCATTAACAAGTCTATCATTTATAAAGTTGTAAACGGGTGTTTTTCATATAAACACGCTTCTTTCTGATAAATGAGTGGTCTGGGGATATTGCAGATATCCTCTTTTTTTATCATATCATATCTTTTTGTAGTCTGCATTAGCATACTTTGTGGAATCGCCATAGTTACTATAGAATAAAGTATATTGTATACAATTTACTGATTTCACATCCTTTACAGTACAAATATCTGCACTTCATAGAATTTTAGGATGAAATCATAGAAGAAATTTATAAAATTTGCTAATAAAACTGGATAAAATGTGCATTTTATGTTACATTTAATAAGGTATATGTATTGAACTTATTTATCTGGTTTTATTAGCCCTTTTTTGAGTGCAGAGATGGAGGGAACGGATAAGAACAGATATCATAAGGATAAAATTTTATCGTGAGGAAGGTGAGCAATTGGAAAACTATACTAAGTACAAACTGAAAAGCAGTGATGAACTTGCATCAGTGCTTGACGGTAAGGACAACCTGTTTGTGATTGCCTGCAACAAATGTTTCAAAGAATTTGAAACTGTTGACGAACCGGATTGTGACGAATTTCTGAAATTCGCTGCAGATCAGGGAAAGAATGTTACAGGCAGTGCAAAATTTGATTTCTTATGCAACAAGATGCACACAGAAAGAAAATTACAGGATCTGATTCCGGAAGGTACAGAGAATGTAGTAGTAATTTCCTGTGGCCTTGGTATTCAGACCGTTGCGGATCTGGCAGGTAAGCCGGTAGTTGCTGCAAGCAACACCCTTAACTACAGAGGTCATCATGGCATGGCACTTACCAAGAAGAGCTGTGACGCATGTGCGCAGTGTTATCTGAACATTACCGGAGGTGTCTGTCCGATCGTTGACTGTTCAAAGAGTCTTGTCAATGGACAGTGCGGTGGAGCAAAGAATGGAAAATGCGAAGTAGATCCGAATAAAGACTGTGCATGGGAGAAGATTTACCAGAGACTTGCAAAACAGGGACGTCTGGAAGAATTCTTAAACCAGCCTGTACAGGTTCGTGATTTCTCCAAAGTTAATTTCAAAGTGATCAACGACTATGTGAAGTCCATCAGAGAAGACAGACTGGACGGATATTACGGCGGTGTTCATCCGTCAGAACGCAAGGAATTCAGTGAGCACATCGCTCTGAAGAAATTCCCGGATCCGAAGACAGTTGTAATCTCCATGTCACAGCATCTGGGCGCACCGGCCAATCCGATCGTTCAGGTTGGTGACACTGTAAAAGTTGGTCAGAAGATCGGTGAAGCTGCCGGATTTATCAGTGCTCCGGTACATTCCAGCGTAAGCGGAACCGTAGTTGCTGTTGAACCGCGTATGCATGGCACGCGCGGAAGCGAAGTGATGGCTGTTGTTATTGAATCGGATGGAAAAAATACTCTGCACGAATCCGTACAGCCACATGGTGATCTTGACAATCTTACTCCGGATGAGATCATTGATATCATCCGTGAAGCCGGAATCGTTGGTATGGGCGGTGCAGGTTTCCCGACCTGTGTCAAACTTAAACCTGCCAAACCGGTAGATACCATCCTTCTCAACGGATGTGAATGTGAGCCTCTGTTAACAGCAGACCACAGAGTACTCCTTGAGTATGCAGATGACATTATTTTTGGCCTGAAAGCAGTCCTTAAGACAACAGGTGCCGAGAAGGGTATCATCGTTATCGAGGACAATAAGCCGGATGCCATTGAATTAATGCAGAAAAAAGTTGCTGACATCGGAAACATGGAAGTATTTGTTGCAAGAACCAAATACCCGCAGGGTGCTGAGAAAACTCTCATTAAGCGCGTTATGGGAAGAATTGTTCCAAGTGGCGGTCTTCCGGCAGATGTCGGCGTTGTAGTAGATAATATCAGTACAGTAAAAGCAATCTCCGATGCGATCCAGACAGGAATGCCTCTGGTTGAGCGTGTTGCTACAGTAACAGGCGAGAAGATCAAGAATCCTGGAAACTTCGTTATCAAGATCGGTACAAGCGTAAGAGAGCTGATCGATTATTGTGGCGGATTTACAGATGACGATGTTCTGGTTAAGATGGGCGGACCAATGATGGGATTCCCTCTGAACACACTGGATGTACCGATGATGAAAGGCTCCAATGGTATTATTGCCGTTGAACCGGATGAGACAAAAGAACAGCCGTGTATCAAGTGCGGACGTTGTGTAGATGTATGTCCGATGGAACTTTCACCTCTGTATTTCGTGAAATATGCGAAAGACGAGAACTGGCAGGGCATGAAAGACATGAACGTTATGGATTGTGTTGAGTGCAGATGCTGTCAGTATATCTGTTCTTCCAAGATTCCGATCATTA
>PPYF01027519.1_pt1 | contig 21759 bp, 17 predicted proteins | sample 1559871 | NCBI WGS metagenome assembly PPYF01 (sample SAMN08240021, study PRJNA423297) | Human gut metagenome, whole genome shotgun sequencing project.
GGTATGTCGCTCCCTATGGTCGCTCCTTAACCACCGGTTAACCGGATTTTACCCGCCATTCGGCGGGTAATCGCCTGGCGTGCTGCGTGATGTGACGGCGAATCGGGTTTTCTGCGCTCATTGTGGGCAGGATAAAAGAATGCACGGCGATGAACACCAAGTTCACCGCCGTGCGGGGTAGTATGATAGCTATTCTATGTGCTTAACGGATGAGCGTCAGATTCGACTCTCTGCCGCAGAATGTTCGGGGATCCATCTCCAGGATAGCATTGCTCTTGATCTTCTGAGCCTTCGTCATGCTCCTTGCTTCCTTGAGCGACGGGAGCTTGGCGGGAGCTTTGGATGCACCGCTTGCCCAGTTCAGACCGCCATTGTCATCCCTCCAATTGTATGGACCTTCATCAAACTGGAAGGATACGAGGGAACCGTCGGCATTCGATGAAATCTCAACAATCTTGTTGCCTTCCATGGCGGCATTGCTGAAGAATTCGGGCTTGTTTGCCAAAATAATGTCCCATGAAACTCCACCATCAAGATTATAGCCGGCGGCATTCATTATCGTCATATATCCGTCACCTTCGTTGAACATAACGCCGCTGTCGCTAGGCAGAATGGCAACGAGGCCGTCAACTACGCGGAACTGTACGTACAGTTCGTTGTTGGAGTCGTACTGAGAGGGTGATATCTGCTTACCTAACTCTCCAACCATGTAGTTGAAGAACGCTGTGCCATAGGGGTGTACCCAGCGGTAGAGAGTGGGATCGGTCTGATTCTGCTCAATGTCAACACTCCAGGCGTTGGTGTCGCCCATGCCGTACATTGGCAGACAGAAGCGGTCGTAGTAAGTGCCGGTACCTGCTGCTACCCAGTCTTTAGGCTTGGAGTTATCGGCGATGAAGAATGTGAGCGTGCTGCTGGCAACCACTTCGTCCTTGTCGTTGTAGGCGATAACGGCCAAAGTGTAATCGCCGCTGCCGTCAAATGCAAAGCGTAGAGAATTCTCTTTCTTCTCGAAGGTCTGTGTGGCGACTTCGTCTTTCTTGACGGCTGCGATAGCAGCCTCGGGAACTGTTGTCATCAGGATGCCGGCCTTGGCGGTCTTGATGTCCTCGCCGAGCTTAACAGTGGCAACTGCGCGTTCCGATTCGTTGGGGAGGGTCAGGACACCTTCGTAGGCGATATTGATGTCGTAATCCTTGATTTCGACGCCCTCGCGTACCCAGTTGTAGCCGCTGCCGGCGTAGTAGAGGCTTGAGCTTCCTTCGAAACCTGCGAGGCAGGTCTTGTCATTTGAGAAAATGGAGAGGATTGTTTCTACTTCCACCTCTTCACCATTCTCATTTTCTTCCTTGACTTTGCCGTAGGTGACCTGGGCGCAGGATTCCGGATTTTCGGTGGCTACCTGTGCGTAAGTCTTATTCTCCGATGCCATTATATAGTAGGCGTCGTTGAGGATATTCATCACGCCATCGCTGAAGAACTGGAATCCGAGGCTCTGCATGGGAATGACAGCTTTGCCGTACTTGGGATCACATACGAACTCCACATAGTACTGTCCTTTGCTGTCGTATTCGCTGTCTTCCAGGGTTCCAACGCCGTTGGCGGCGCAGAATTTGGCGAAGTTCTCGCCATAGGGGTGTACCCAGCGGTAGCGCGTGGGTGTAACCTCGTTCTGCTGGAGCTCGCATTCCCATTCGGGCTTGAATTCGGGATCTTCCGAGAGCTTAGTCATAGCCAGGAGCCAGCAGTCGTGGTAGGTGCCGGTGCCGATGTTCTTCCAGGGTGCGGGCAGCGTGACGGCCATCTCAAGGGAGGAGTAGCCGTAGTCGCTGATGACGGTGCCTTCGGCGAAGCCGAGGAATACGTCGTACGCCTTGTCGAGTTTCATCGCATCCTGATCGTAGGCGATGCTTACCTTGGTTGTGGTCTCGCCTTCGGCGAACTTGACGGAGGTGGGGAGGGTGAATACCTCGCTGTCGGCTTCGCCTACGAGGTTGTAGGTGACCTCCGGGGTCTCGCCGAGACGCGACACCGTTACCTCAAAGGTGTTGGCCTTGCGGTCGAGCGTGACTTCGAGAGCGTCGTCGGTGGGGAAGTAGACACCGGGCGACTGCGGTCCGAGCACGGGGTCGTCATCGTCGGAGCAGGAGGCGAAGCCTGCGGCGAGCGCGATGGCGAGGACGCTGTATCTGAAGAATTTCATTTTGTGCGTTTATGAAATGTTGTTTGACGTTGGGTTTATCACTCGGCCGGAGTGGGCTGCTGGCCTAACTCGTTGTTCTCGGTGATGGCCTTGTTGGCGGACATCTCGGAGTCGGGCACGAGGAAGAGCATGATGGGGCTCTCGTAGGGCACGTTGTAGCGCCATGCTACGGGATACATTGCGCCGCGGCGGTCGATGGGCTTCTTGAGGCGCATGATGTCGAAGTAGCTCAGGCCCTCGCCCCAGAGTTCTACGCGGCGCTGGCGCCACACTTCGTCCTGGAAGTCGGTTGCGGTTGTTGCGGTGCATGCGTAGCCGGGGTCGCGGTAGGTGCGGACGAAGTCGGTGAGCGCCTGCTTGCCGCCCTCGAGGTTGCTGCTCATGCCGAGGCCCTCGGCCTTGATGAGGTACATTTCCTCAACGCGCATCAGGGGTATGTCGCTGGCGTTGAGGCTCTGCTCGAGCACGCCCTGATAGGAGTCGAACTTCACGTTGGTGTAGGGCATGAGGTTGGTCGAAGCGTCCTCTCCGTAGGTGGGAGCTCCCGTGACGAATTTGTCGAGGTAGGCCTGCTGTTCCTTGGAGAGGTTGCGGCTCTTGCGGTTGGCGTCGAGGAACCATCCCTTGCGGACGTCGGTGTTGGGAATCCAGTCGTAGAGCACCTTGGAGCACCAGCGCCATGCGCCGCCCTGGTCGCAGTAGCCGTGGCTGAAGGAGCAGCTCATGGCGGGGAAGTTGACGATGGAGCCGCCGGTGATGCCGTCCTGAGTCTCGTCGATTGCGATACCCCACATCCATGCGTCGTCGTTGATGCTGGTGAAGGTGGGCTTGCTTACGTCCTCCATGCTGTATGGCTTGCCGGAGAAGGCTGCGATGGCCTTTTCGGCGTCGTTGGCAGCGTCGGCGTAGAGGCCCATGGTGAGGTTGTAGCGTGCGCGCAGGCCGTAGGCGGCTGCAAGAGTTACGCAGCGCTTGGGCTTGTTGGTGACCACGTCGGAGGCCTTTGTCTTGGTGTTCTCAAGCAGGGTGATGGCCTCGTTGATGTCCTTCATTATCTGCACGTACACTTCCTCCACCGTTGCGCGGGGCGCGCCGTTGAGGGCTGCCTCCTGGCTGTTCTCGTCGGTGATGACGGGCACGCAGAGGGCGGTCTTGTGGTCGGTGTAGTTGAAGGCGTAGACCTGTGCGAGGGTCCAGTAGTCGAACGAACGCGTGGCCAGCCCCTGTGCGCGGAAGAACTTCAGCTCGTCGTTGTCCGTGTCGGCGGGGATGGAGCCGATAAGGGTGTTGACGGTTCCTATCTGATTGTACTGGAGATGCCAGAGGAAGTTGGAGCGCACTCCTGTGTTGGAGTTGTCGTCAAGCTCGTTGTAGTTGAAGAACCAGTTGTAGCCGGAGTTTTTGGATATGTAGTCGACGCCCTGCGAGTCGAAGGACATCATGATTGCGGGATAGCCGAAATCAAGGTGTTCCTCGTACACAGTGAAGACGGAGGAGAACTGTGAGTACACGCCCATCACAGATGCCGATGCCATCTGGGGGTTCAGTGTGAGAGTCTCCTGCTTCTGCTCGGTCGACACGTAGTTGTCAAGAATCTCCGTGTCGAGGTCGGCGCAGGCTCCGAGGGAGGCTGCGGCGAGAGTTCCGAAGAGTATTTTGGTGAATTTCATTATTGTGTCGTTGTTAAAAAGTTGAGAGAGGTTAGAAGCTTACGCGCACACCGCCGGTGAGAGTGCGGATGGGCGAGTATGTGGCGTTGTTGGAGCTGATGAAGCTCTGACGCGGGTCGAGACCCTTGCGTGCGCTTATGAGAGCGACGTTCTCGGCAGCGAAGTAGACGCGCAGTGCGCTGAGGCCCATCTTCTTGGTGAGGCGGTCGGGGATGGTGTAGCCCAGGGTGATGTTGTTGAGCGAGAGGTAGTCGCTGCTGGTGATGAAGCGGTCGCTGTAGCTGGTTGCGTAGTCCACGAGCTCGCCGGAGTTGCCCATGCGGGGCACGTCCGTGTTGGTGTTCTCGTAGGTCCAGGCCTTGAGGATGTCCTTGTGCCAGGTCTTGCCGAGGCTGGAGGTGAGACCGGGGTTCATGTAGCTGGCGTAGCTTGTGTCGTAGATGCTGCCGCCGAGCTGGTAGCTCAGGCCGACGCTGAGGTCGAAGCCGTAGGCCTCCATGTTGAAGCCGAAGCCGCCGTAGACGTTGGGGAAAATGTCCTTGGTGCACTTGCGGTTGGTGGAGCGTGCTGTGCTGTAGTCGGTCGTCAGGTATTCCTCGGTCTTGTAGACCTTGGTGCCGTCGGGCTTGGTGTAGTCGACAACGGGTTCGCCCATGTCGTCGAGGACGTTGCGGCGTGCCACGTACTGTGCGGTGCCGTTCTCGTCAAGGCCGGCGTAGTGCACTACCCAGAGGCGGTAGTAGCTCTCGCCCTCTTCCACGAGCTTGTTGCTGGCCTGTTCCCATGCGCCGTTCTCGTTGAGGATGCTCTTGGAGAGCTTCACTACGCGGTTCTTGGGGAAGGTGGCGTTGGCAAACACTTCGAGGGTGATGTCCTTGGTGTTGACGGCGCGGTAGTTGAGCGAGAGCTCGAAGCCGCTGTTGCGCATGCTGCCCACATTGCTCGGGATGCTGCTGTAGCCCAGCGAGGGAGCCACGGGCAGGTTGAAGAGCATGTCGGAGGTCTGGCGCAGATAGTACTCGGCCGTACCGGCGAGCTTGCCCTGCCATAAGCTGAAGTCGAAGCCAACGTTGAAGTTGTTCGATTTCTCCCAGGTGATGTCGGGGTTGCCCTTGTAGACGAGCTGCGAGTCGGACCATACGCTGTTGGCACCGCTGATGCTGTAGAAGTCGGTGTAGTTGATCAGAGTGGTGGAGATGTTGTCGTTACCGTTCTGACCGAACGAAGCCTTGAACTTGAGGATGTCGATCCAGGTCTTGTCCTTGAGGAAGTTCTCCTTGTTCATGTCCCAGCCGAACGATGCGCTCCAGAATGTGCCCCAGCGGTGGTCGGGATGGAAGCGCGAGGAGGCGTCGGTGCGGACGCTGGCCGTTGCGTAGTAGCGGTCGTTGAAGTTATATTTCAGGCGTCCGAAGAAGCTGCGGTGAACGAGTTCCTCGCGGCCGCCGCCCACGGTCCAGTTGTTGATGGTGTTGCTCAGGAACCAGTTGCCGGGCATGTAGAGGTAGTTGCCGCTGCCGACTACGTATTCCATGGCGTAGTCCTGACTTTCGGCACCGACCATGATGTCGAAGTTGTGGACGTCGTTGAAGGTGCGGTTGTAGCTGGCCAGCGCCTGGAGGTTGAGGGTGCTGTAGCGTGCATGCTGCTGCTGGGCGCCGCCGCCGCTGCTGACGAGCTGTCCGTAGAGGTTGTTGTCCAGGTTGTGGAAGCGCTGGTTGTTGAGGTACAGGCCTGCGGTGCCGCTGATGGTGAGGCCCTCGACGGGAGTGAGGATGGCGTACCACTTTGAGTCGAGGACGTCGCCGATGAACTCACGCTTGTCATAAATCATTGCGCCTGCGGGGTTGGCGGTGGCCCATGCGCCGGAGGGACGTGCCATCATCTTGGCGCCGAGGCTGTTGAACTCCTGGCCCATGCCGTAGTCGTAGATGGGCTTGCCGGTGGCGGGGTCGCGCAGGACAGCGCCGTCGGCGCTGCGGGCGAAGATAGGATAGATGGGGGCTATCTGGTATGCTACGGCGAAAGCGTTGGCTGTGCTGTTGTCGCTGCCTGCGGTCTGCTGCGAGGGATAGCCGCTGTTGGTGTAGACGTAGTTGCTTGTGGTACCGACCTTCAGCCAGGGCTTGGCCTGGTAGTCGACATTGATGCGCGAGCTGAAGCGCTGGAAGTGCGAGCCCTCGAGGATACCCTCGTCGTTCAGGTAGCTGCCGCTGACGTAGTAGTTCAGCTTCTGCGTGCCGCCGGTGATGGTGAGGGCGTACTCCTGACGGAGGCCGTTGCGGAAGGTGTGGTCAATCCAGTTGTCGGGCGTGTAGTAGTAGGTGCCGTCGCTGTAGCCGCGGGTGGCGGCGGGGTTGAGCTTTCCGTTCATGCCGATGAAGCTCTGTCCTGCGGGCACGCTGAATGTCTGCATGGCGCCGAGCCAGAGGTTCTCGTTGGCGTAGGCGTTGGCTGCTGCGGGGCTTGCGCCGAGACCGCGCTGCTGCATGTACATCGTCTGGTAGAGGACCTCGAGGTACTGCTCGGGGCTCTTGATGATGTCGTAGGTGGGCAGCGAGCGACCATTGGCGCCCCACGATGCGTCGAGGGTCACCTTGGCGTTGCCCTCGGAGCCGCGCTTGGTGGTGATGATGATGACGCCGTTGGCACCGCGCGCACCGTACAGAGCCGTGGATGCGGCGTCCTTCATGACGGTGAGCTGCTCGATGTCGCTGGCTGCGATGTTGCTGATTTCGCCGTCGTAGGGCATGCCGTCCACAACGTAGAGAGGCTCTGCGCTGGTGTTGATGGAGCCTACGCCGCGCACATATACGGTGGCTGACGTACCGGGCTGGCCGTTGTTGCTGATTGTCTGCACGCCGGCCATCTTGCCGGAGAGGGCCTTGGTGACGTTGCTGACCTGGGCGTTCTCGAGCTGGTCGGCTGCAACGACGCCGGCCGAACCGGTGTACTCCGAGCGCTTCACGGTGCCGTAGGACACGACAATGACCTCGTCGAGCTGGGAGGTGGAAGGATGGAGCTTCACCTCAAGCTTGCCCTTGCCTATGGCGACGGTCTGCTGTGTGTAGCCCACATAGGAAATAGTGAGATGAGTAGTGTTAGCTGCCACCTGGATGGTGAAGTTGCCATCCACGTCAGTAACAACTCCTACTCCATGGCCTGCCGATACGGAGGCGCCCGTCAGGGGCTCGTCGTTGTCGGCATCCACGACAGTACCCGTGACCGTGCGCGTCTGCGCCGACGCACATACGGCCATCGCAAATACTGCGAGAAGTAATAGAAACAACTTTTTCATACTTAATTAGAAATTAGACATATATGTTATAGAATTATTTTCGGAACGAACCGCCGGCGCGCACTGCCCGGCCTATTGGAGCCTCCTGTAGCTATACAAGAGTGTGCAAAGGTAACAATAAATTTTAATAATCTTTACATTTTTGTATGTTTTTTTTCTTTCATATTAGCACTTTGATAGTGTGATATTCTTTAAAATTAACACTTTGCGCACTTGTAGCTCTTGATACACAGTATGTTACAAAAATATGCTGAAAAACATAAAAAATTCATTCTGAAAGCACAAAGTGATGGATTATTGATACTCTTCCCTGTTAAAACACGACTCCGGGGCATTTGGTTCTTGCCTGCACAGGGGCTCAGCTTTCTTTTTATCGAACTGCAATGCGCTGCGTATATATTAATGGGGGGCAAAACCACGGTTTCAATCTAATTGTAGGGACATCCCTTTGGGATGTTGTATTGATAATCAGTATGCTACGTCAACGTGCCAAAGGCACGTCCCTTCAATTTGAGGAGTTCTGCAACAGCCTCTGTATCGGAAGCCCGCGAAGCGGGTGGGCATTTTTCAGCCCATGCGTGAGGAGGCGTAGCTGACGAGCCATGGGTTGCGGGGTGTAAATACCTGCGCAGCAAGCTCCGGCAGGATGCGCAGCTGCGCCTTTCCGGACGTTAGTCCGTGGAACCGATATGGTGAGCCCGGACCAGGGTCCGCAAGCACACGCTGTCGCTTCCTGCCGGAGCTCGGCGTGTGGAGGATGGTGCCACTCTGTCCCATGGCTCGTCGGCTTCGCCTCCTCACGCATGGGCTGAAAACTGCACGCCACGCTCCGCGGGCTCTCTTTTCTTCTACATCTAATAGGTTGTACTGCACTCAATTATCTTATTTGAGCCGCATTGCACCACGCGCCGTGCGTCTCTACAGGCAGATGGAAGCCATCTTATCGCATTTAATCGGACTGTAATAATTCGGGAAAAATTCGTAACTTTGCACAATCGCAATTCAGCGGTTGCATATAAACATATATATGAAGATTACCAACTTTGCCGCGCAACCCTCCGTACTCAGCCGCTACATGATGGAGATGCGCGACGCCACTGTGCAACGCGACTCCATGCGCTTCCGCCGCAATCTCGAGCGTGCGGGCGAAATCATGGCCTACGAAATCAGCAAGGACTTCCGCTACAGGCACGTCGAGGTGGACACCCCTCTGGACAAGTGCGTCTGCGACGTGCCCGACGAGCAGGTGGTGCTCGGCACCATCTTCCGCGCAGGCCTCCCCTTCCATCAGGGTTTCCTCCAGTACTTCGACAACGCCGAGAACGCTTTCGTGTCGGCCTACCGCAAATATAAGGAGAAAGAGAATTTCGACGTCCTCATAGAGTACCTCGCCTCGCCCCGTCTCGAGGGCAAGACACTCATCCTGTGCGACCCGATGCTCGCCACCGGCGCCTCGATGGAGCTGAGCTTCCGCGCGTTGCTCACCAAGGGCATGCCCGAGCACATCCATGTGGCCTCCGTGATAGCCTCGCAGGCTGCCGTGGACTATATCGCCAAGGTGTTCCCGCAGGACCGCACCAGCATCTGGGTGGGCGCCATCGACCCCGTCATCAACGAGCACAGCTACATCGTGCCCGGACTCGGCGATGCCGGCGACCTCGCATACGGCGAAAAGGAATAGCCGCTTTTGGGTCTAAGGTCTTGGGTCTAAGGCTTAGAGAATACCGGCTCTGCTCCCTCTTGCCTATAAACTCCATCCCGGCTGCCCGCGCTTGTTGCGGGCAGAATATTGTTAGCCTCGGGTTAAGGCGCGTAGCGCCGTACCCGAGGAAAGTCACGAAAAACGAATCAACCCGCCGGATGGCGGGTTGCACAACACAAACCGTGCTATTATCTAAGCCTTAGACCCAAGACCAAAGACCAAAACCCGCCGGCCGCCGCCTCGGCCGCAAGAATCATGAAGCTCTTCGTGCCTCCTCCCGGACGCACGACAGTAGCTTCTTTTTTTGTGAGGTCAAGCGGAAGGCGTATGTCGCGCCGGAAGTCAAGCCCCGGCGTCAGCGCCGCCTTGTAGAGCGCCTCCTTCAGCGTCCAGGCCCTCAGCAGCCCGTCCGTGGTGGTGCCGTAGACCCTGAGCTCGTCGGCGCTCAGCACCCGAGGCGCCACGGCGCGCAGCTGTGCGCGCGGAGTCTCGATGTCGATGCCCAGAGGAGCCTCGCCCCCGATGGCTATTGCTATGTGCGTGCGCGAGTGCGAGATGGAGATGGCCTCGTCCGATCCTTCCACCGACGGCGCCCCGTCGGCATTGTGCCGTATCGTGAGGCCGGGCAGCAGCATGCGCTCCGCCTCCAGCTCAGCCTCGCGGCGCGTGGGCGCCGCGGGCAGCGGAGCCAGCAGCACGCGCACGTCGCCATAATGGCGCTCTTCTATGCCTGTGGAGGATCGCGTCATGGCGCTTGCAGATGGCTCAGCATGTGGACGATGTCGCGGCGCAGCGTCGCCACTATGGGGCTTATCGAATCGAAAGGCGCGTCGGCCGCCACGTCGATGCGCGCGGCGCCGCTTACCACATACCCCGCGCCGTCGGTAGCCACGAACTGCAGGGGCGTGCCGGCTCCCGGCGCCTCCACCAGCGCGGCCTCGAAGCTGCCGTCGGCCGAGGCGATGTGCGTGGTCTCTCCCGCCATGCCCCCGAGGTTGAGGCCTATGCGCTCTCGGCGGTTGGCGAGGATGTCCTTGAGCTCGTCAGCCGACGCTGCCGTGCTTACCGTTATATATATATATGAGGAATGCCGCGGATAGCTCACCGTCAGCCAGCGTCCGGCGTTGCTGTCGGCCACGCATGCCGCGGCGTTCAGCTCCAGATGCAGCGGTGCGCGCGGCGCGGCCGCGTAGATGCTGTCGTATTCCGGCAGGCGCGGATAGCCGCGTCGCCGCGGGGTGGCGTCGGAGGGCGCCGCGGCGTCGCCGCAGGAGCTTGCCACTATCGTCAGCAGCAGGACTGTCATCAGCGGCAGCAGGCGTGTCATTGCTCCTCGGCTTCCGGCATCACCATCACGCGCACGGAGGTGATGCGATGGTCCGTGACGTCCAGCACCAGGAAGCGGCAGCGGCCGTAGACCAGCGGCTCCTTGTCGCGCGGGAAGTCGCCCTTGATGGCGAGAATCATTCCGGCCACTGTCTCGGCGTCGTCCGTCACCTCGGCGTAGTCGTCGGCGTTCAGGCCCGTTATACGGAAGAAGTCGGTGAGCAGTGTGCGGCCTTCGAATACGAAGGTGTTGTCGCGCAGGCGCTTGTAGGTGCTCTCCTGGTCGTCGTACTCGTCGTTGATGTCGCCCACTATCTCTTCGAGCACATCCTCCATTGTCACGATGCCCTGCGTGCCGCCGAACTCGTCCACCACTATAGCCATGTGTATCTTCAGCTTGCGGAAATCCTCGAAAATATCGTCGATCATGCGGCTTTCCGGCACGAAGTAAGGCTCGCGCAGCAGCTTCTGCCACTGGAAGTCCTCGGCCGTGCGCCCCACGTAGGGCAGCAGGTCGCGCGAATACAGCACGCCGCAGATATTGTCCTGCGAGCCGTCGCACACGGGCAGACGCGAATAGCCGCTTTCCACCACAACCTTCATCACCTCCCCGAAGCTGAGCGACACGTCCAGGTCGGTGATGTCGATACGCGGCGTCATTATCTCCGAGGCCGACGTGTCGCCGAAGTGGATGATGCCTTGCAGGATGTCCTTGTCGCCCCCGGCCTTGACGTCGGTGATGTCGAGAGCCGTCGACAGCTCGTCGGTGGTGACGCTGTCCGTGCGCTTGCTCACCACGCGCTTGACGATGGACGACGAACGCACCAACACCCCCGACAGCGGCGAGAACAGCTTCTCGAAAAAGGTGATGCCGCCCACGGCCGAGCGCGCCCAGCGCACCGGGTAGTTGTTGGCGTAGATTTTCGGCAGTATCTCGCCGAAAAGCAGGATCAGGAACGTGAGGATGACAGTCTGCAGCACGAAGCTCAGAATCTCCGGCATATTGTCGAACACCGGGCCCAGCGCGAAGTTGCAAAGGATTACGATGGTGACGTTCACCAGATTGTTGGCTATCAGGATGGTGGCAAGCAGCCTCTCGGGGCGCGCCAGCAGCGAGCGCACGGCCGGTCCGCAGGGCGTGTCGTCAAGCTCGTCGCACTGCGCCGAAGTCAGGGAGAAAAACGCTATCTCGCTGCCGCTTACAAAGCCGGAGATGATAAGACACAGCAGCGCCACCGTCAGCGCTATGGCCTGCGCCGCGCTGAAGCCCGAAGGCAACGCGCACAGCAGCGCCGGGATAAGGTCGGCCGGCAACATGGCCGGGAAAGGGTCTAAATCCAAAATGAGGTAGGTTAATTAATACTTATTTCTTTACTACGCCGGCGCCTACGAGCAGGTGGCCGTCATATTCGTTATCAAACAGCGATGCGGCATAGTCCACGGGCACATTCCATCGCAGGCTGCCGCCGAACGCTCCGCGCATGTACAGCGTGAATTCAATGTTGGTGTAGGTGGAGAACGAGGGCGACGTGGAGTACATGATTATGCGCCGCAGCTTCTTGGGCGTATCCTCCTCGCCGAACACGCGCGTCTGTCCGATGGGCGCCTTCATCTCGTCCCTCGTGTAGCGCGCATTGTCGAGCCCGTCCTCCTCAAGGCTATGGACGTAACCCTTGTTGCCGTCGTATCTCCTCATGTCGCCGTCGCGGGTCATCGCGCCGCCCAGCGGAGTGGTGCGGAAATAAAGCGTCTCATAGTCCTCGCGCAGATCATTGCCGCTGGCATACTTCATCGGCGGCATGTACACAGCCCCGTGAGGCGGTATCATCAGGAAGCGGTCCTCGGTGGTGGTGACCGTGGCTGTCTTCGACGAGCCGCCGCCTATGCCTATGCCGCTTGCCAGAGTGCCCACGGCGCCGCCTATGCCTAATGCGCCGGCGGCCGCGCCGAGGTTCATCGACGCACCGTGGCCGCCCGTGCGGCCTTCGGTGAACACAGAGTTCGTGTAGAAAGGCTTGGCCGTTCCGTTCGCCGCGAATTTGAAGCTGTTGGCGAGGTCGATGTACAGCGGCTTGTCCGTCTTGTTGGTGACCTTGACCTTGAGCTGCGGCAGAAGTCTTACCTTCTTGCCCTGAGGCATCTCCATCTCGAAATCGATGGCGACATTGTCGTCAGCCAGCACCGAGGCCGACGTCACGCCCCACACCGACAGAAACTCCGAGCAGAAGTCGTCGGCATGTTTTTCGTTGAATTTCTCGTCCTTCGGCTTCTTAAGCTTCAGTTCCGGGTTGTTGTAAGACGCTATTCTCTGAGCGTTGTCGGCCGACGGCCTGGCTTCAAGCATCGTCGGACCGTCCTCCTCCTGCGGCTGCGCCGTTTCAGCCTTCACATTCCCGTTGTCGGCCGGTGCGCCGCCGATTGTCTTCAGCTCGCCGTCACCGACCTTGATTGCGAACACCTTGTCCGCAGCTATGCGCTGCAACGGCGCGTCGGCGTCAGCCTGTTCAGTATACAGAATCCACTTGCCGGCTTCCTCCACATTGTAGACGTCCATCCGGGTTGCGTCCTTAAGTACAATCGTATCCGCCTTCACCGGCAAAGCAAGGAAACCGAGAAGCGAAAACAAATAAGCTATCCGTTTGCTCATTATCTACTGTAAGCGTTAGAAAAAATGTCCGCCAACGGCCGACGTGCAAAGGTAGTAATTTTCAGTGAATCGGGCAAATATTCTATTCCCGGCCGCAGCCGCAGCCGGGAGTTAAAAAGGTAAAAAGTTAAAAAGTTAAGAGAATACCTGGTTTGATTGTAACTCCTCACTTCTCACTCCTAACTCCTCACTGCGCGAAGCGCACCCCCTCTTACCTCTAAACTCTCAACTATCAACTAATGTACGAACGTCGGTATAAACTGAATGCCGAGAACTGCCGCAATGCGGAAGAAACTCGACAATTGAATGTCCGCTTTACCACGTTCCACACGCGCGATGTAGCTTTGTTCACGCCCGAGCTTTTCAGCCAATTCTTTTTGAGTCATTTTAAGCTCTCGCCTGCGGTTGCGGAGCAACTGACCGTAATACCACGAGAGAGCTTCCTCGTGAAATTCCTCTCGCTCCGGCGTACCGGGCTTCCCATACTCCCCATCCAACTGCTGGTTGAAGGTAGGCAATTTCGCTATTTTTTCAGGATCAAGCTGTCTCATTATTTTAAGTCGTTTAGTATTGATTGTGCAATTTCGATCTGTTTGCGGTAATCTTTGTTGGATTTCTTTAAAAAGCCGTTGAGCAGAATAATCTTTGTGGATTCTATGATATTGGCTTTGTCTATAGCAAAGAGGATGGTACGGTACTCGTTGCTGCCTACCGATACTCGCATCTCGTAGAGATCAGTGTCATTCAAATGCTTGACAAATTTAGTCGACACGTCATAGATGGTAGTAACTACATCGATGACGTACTTGAATTTTGTCTGCACCCTTGCCGGCAAAGAGTTATAAAATGCCTCAAACTGGGGCGTTTTATACACCACGCGGATTTCGCTGACCCGACTTTCTTTAGATTCCATGGTGCAAATATAACCAATTAGTAATATATTGACAAATTTTGAGAGCAAAAAGTTCAGTTCATGGGGTGAGAGAAGCTAAAAAAGGTAAGAAGTTAAAAAGTTAAGAGAATACCTGGTTTGATTGTAACTCCTAACTCCTCACTCCTAACTCCTCACTGCGCGAAGCGCACCCCCTCTTACCTATCAACTCTCAACTCTCAACTAATTCCCGCATTTCGCATCCTCATTGGCAAAATGAGGGAAATTCTGTCCGCGGGCCTCCCACTTCTTGCGCAGCCCGCGCATCTTCGACTGGATGTCGCGTATGTGGCTGCATGATGCGTCGCGGTTGCCCGCGAAAATCGCCGCTAACTGCCCGTCGTAATTTGCATATACATTCCTGTCGCTATTAAGGTTGCGTTGCTCCGAGGGCGAGAGATTGCCGCCCTTCGAGCCGCCTTTACTGCCCGAAGATGTCCGCGACGGACCCGACGGCGCGTCAGTATCCGCTTGCTCGCCGTCGCTGCCGCGGCTCTGCGACAGCGCCTGACCGAAATCGTTCAGCCTCGTCACGAGTCCCGACGTGAAGTCCTTCCAGTCGAACGTCCATTGCGACGTCACGCCGCGCACATTGTCAACAAGCTGCGAATACTCCACCGACGAGCTCACGTACGTCGTCTCTCCGTTTTTGTACGACTCCGTCAGCCAGTTGTGGTCCGGGTAGATGTAAGTGCCGCTGCCGCGGCGCTCCCCGTCCTTGAATTTGGAGATAAAGAAAGTCTTGCCCGGAAGCAGCAGCAGGCCCGGGCCGTTCATTCCCGCGCTGTTGTATTCGCCGGCGAATGTGGCGCCGCCGTCCGCATCCATGCATCCGAACATCATGTCGGCATCCTCGTCGCTCGGGTCAGGCTCCTGTGCCCCCGTCGCCGGGTCGATGCGGCCCTTGAACAGGAGCCGCCCCATGCCGTCGTAGCAGCGCACGCGCCCCGCAGGACGGCCGGAACGCCAGCGCCCCGCGCAGATGCGGTACTCCTCGCCCAGCGGAGCCTTCGCTCCGTAGGGGCATATCATCACCCCCTGACCGTCAGGCTTCCCGTCTGTCAGGTCGCCGAAGTACACCGCGCCGTCGCTGTAGCGGCACAGCGCCACGCCGTCCTGCCTTCCCTTCAGCATCTGCACGTTGCCGCGCAGGCTACCCGTGTCGAGGTTGGCATTGCCTATGTAGTCCTGCACTAATGCGCCTATATGCTCCGTCAGGAGGTCGGCCGCCCGCACGGCCGTGGCGCAGACGGCCAGCGCCAACAGCGTAAATAAAACTCTCATAGTGCGGTTATTCTATCGTCAGAGGCTCCAGCTCGTGCCACTTTTTCTTGTTCTTCATGCGCTTCTGCACCTCCTTCTTGTCGACGGGCGCCAGGCGCATGTCGTTCATCGTGTTGGCTACCACCTCATAGTAGTACACTTCGCCGTCCTCGGCGTCAACCGAGACCTCGCCCTTGTACGTTGTCACTTCTCCCGTCATGGGCAGCGTGTACTTCATCTCCAGCGAGATGGTGAGTCGCTCGTCCGACGGTATTGTCAGCTTGCGGTAGGCATTGTGGTTGGTGACGATAGGCACCGCGCAGCTTTGGAACGACTGCTCCTTCTTCAGCGGGCCGTTGAGCTTGCCCGCCTCCCGGCCGTCCACATATATCGTATTGTCCGTATTCGTCTGGCATCCCTGAAAAATGTAGACCTCGCTCTCCGCCCACGCCGGCACCACACCCAGCGCGCACAGCAACATAAAAATAACTTTCTTCATCGGCACATGACTTTGACGCAAAGGTAATAAAAAATAAGATAGAGCCAAAAAAATACCGCACATACAGGTCCGATAAGTCCGACTCGTCAGCCCATCTCACCTATCCTCCACCAAATAAAAATCACTTCTGTTATTTTTGTCCTTTTCTGTTTTTTTTGTTTCGATAACACCCTCAGACCACTCTCGAAAAAAATTTGGGGTATGTGACAAAAACTACATTCAAACGCGATTTCGTGTTGTAACTTTGCACCGTCAAATCTAAAAATTGCAAAGTTATGAGAGAAATCACAGAGATTATTGTGCATTGCACCGCCACGCGGGCCGGCAGGGAGTTCGGCCCCGCCGACGTGGACCGCTGGCACCGCGCACGCGGCTGGAAAGGAATTGGCTATCACTATCTTGTGGGACTGAAGGGCGAATTGTGGAGTGGACGCCCCGAGGCCGAGGCAGGAGCGCATTGTGTGGGTCATAACGCACGGAGCATAGGAGTGTGCTACGTGGGAGGACTGGACGAAGAGGGGCGTCCGACCGACACACGTACCGACACGCAGAAGCGCACGCTGCTCACGCTCCTGCGCGGACTGCGCCGACGCTTTCCGCAGGCTACCATACACAGCCACAGGGACTTTGCCGCAAAGGCATGTCCCTGCTTTGACGCAACCCGTGAATATGCAGGGCTATGAGGACGACGGTAGTAATGCTGTGCGCGGCGGCCGTGCTGACGGGGTGCCGCGGCAGCCGCGAGGCGCAGTCGCAGACGGCGTCGCGGCAGACACGGCGCGTGGTGAGGGTGTTGACGGACGACTCGCTGCGGGTCACGGCTGTGGTGGAGCTGGACGAGCCGTGCCTGACGCTGCGCCCCGACTCGGGGCTGCGCCTGGAGGCTCGCGGCGGCAGAGTGGCGGTGGCGGCAGGCGCCGGGCGACATGTGGAGGCCGCCCGGGAGGACAGCGCCGCCGCCGTGCAGCAGGCGCGGCGTAGCGAGACTGAGGCCGAGGGCGGCAGCCCCGGCCGGGTGTGGGCGCTGGCGGCGTGTCTGCTGCTTATTGTCCTATCATGGATAGGAATTCGTTCTCGTCGATGATGGGCACACCAAGCTTCTGCGCCTTTTCCAGCTTGGACGGACCCATGTTGGCTCCGGCGAGCACGAAGTCCGTCTTCTTGGAGATGGAGCCGGCGTTGCGGCCGCCGTTGCTCTCGATCATGGCCTTGTACTCGTCGCGGCTGTGGTGCTCGAACACGCCGCTGATGACGAAGGTCTTGCCCTGCAGGGCGTCGCCCGCGGCCTCGGCTTCGGTGCGTTCCGGCATCGCCATGGTGAGGCCCGCGGCGCGCAGGCGCTCCACGATGTCGCGGTTGCGCGGCTCGGCGAAGTATTCCACGATGTTGGCGGCGATGCGCGGTCCCACGTCCTCGATGGCCGTCAGCTCGGCCTCGCTCATTGCCATAAGGCGGTCTATATTGCCCGCCGTGCGGGCTACCTTGCGCGCCGTGGTCTCTCCCACGGCGGGGATACTAAGGGCGAAGACCACGCGCTCGAAGGGCACGTCGAGGCTGGCGCGCAGGCCGTCCATGATGCGCTCGGCGCCGCGCGGGCCGTAGCCTTCGAGGCGCACTATGCTCTCTGGGCGCAGGGTGTACAGGTCGGCGATGTCGTGAATCAGACCGGCGGCGAAGAACTGCGCGGCGGTCTCCTCGCCTATGCCGTCGATGTTCATCATGCGGCGGCCCACAAAGTGCTCTATGCGGCCCACTATCTGCGGCGGGCAGCCCCATTTATTGGGGCACACCCAGGCGGCCTCGCCCTCGACGCGCAGCAGCGGCGAGCCGCAGGCCGGGCAGTGCGACACGAAGGGCACGGGCTGAGCGCCGGGCATGCGGGCGCTGCGGTCCACGTCGACAATCTTGGGGATGATCTCGCCGCCTTTCTCGACGTAGAGCATATCACCCTCGCGCACGTCGAGCTGGCGCATGATGTCCTCGTTGTGCATCGACGCGCGCTTCACCACGGTGCCGCTGAGCAGCACCGGCTCGAGGTTGGCTACGGGGGTGATGGTGCCCATGCGGCCGACGTCGAACGACACCGACAGCAGCCTGGTCCGGGCACGTTCGGGCGCGAACTTGTAGGCGATGGCCCAGCGCGGACTCTTGGCCGTGAAGCCCAGGTTGAGCTGCTGGCGCAGGGAGTTGACCTTGAACACGAGGCCGTCGGTGGCTACGGGCATCGACTTGCGCTCCGTGTCCATGCGGGCGATGAAGGTGTCCACCTCCTGCTGCGAGCGCAGCAGCGTCATGCGGTCGCTCACCTTGAAGCCCCACGAGCGTGCGGCCTCCATGTTGCCGTAGTGGGTCGTCGAGGGCAGGTTGTCGCCCAGCAGGTAGTAGAGGTAGGCGTCGAGGCCGCGGCGCGCCACCTCGGCGGGGCTGAGGAGCTTGAGGGTGCCGGCGGCGGCGTTGCGCGGATTGGCGAAGAGGGGTTCCTCGTCGCGCTCACGCTCGGCGTTGAGCTTCTCGAAGGCTTTCCAGGGCATCACTATCTCGCCGCGTATCTCGAAGAAGTCGGGCCAGCCCTCGCCCTGGAGCTGCAGGGGTATGCTGCGTATGGTGCGGACGTTGTCGGTGACTATGTCGCCGCGCTGTCCGTCGCCGCGGGTGACGGCGCGCACCAGGCGCCCGTGCTCGTAGATGAGGGAGATGCCCGTGCCGTCGAACTTCAGTTCGCCCACTATCTCCACGTCCTGCCCCATCAGGGCCGTGCGGGTGCGCTGGAGCCACTGGTCCACCTCCTCGGGGCTGTAGGTGTTGCCCAGCGAGAGCATGGGGTAGATGTGGTCGGTCTGTGCGAAGCCGCCGCTGAGGTCGGAGCCTACGCGGTGGGTGGGCGACATGGGATCGTCCAGTTCGGGGTGCTCGCGCTCGAGGTCTTCAAGCTCGTGCATGAGCATGTCGAAGTCGCGGTCGCTGATGGTGGGCGCGTTCAGCACATAGTAGTTGTGGTTGTGGGCGTTGAGCTCGCGCCGGAGCTGGTCTATGCGAGTCTTGGGGTCGGTCATGGCGTGTGGATTCAGTATGGCGAGATGTTGTCGAGGCCGCCGATGTGGCCCTCCTGCACGGGGGTGGTGAGGAGGCGGCGCAGGTCGTCGGCGGTGATGTGTGTGGCTGGACGGAAGTCGGAGGAGTTCATGTAGTCGAGCACGGAGGCGTAGAACTGGCGGCCCTCGGGGTAGGCCGAGGCACGGTCGAGGTCGGCCATCACCACGAGCAGGCGTCCGCGGCCGACGGCGAATTCAAATGCCAGACCTAGCTTGTGGTTGCGCTCGATGTTGTCTATCACCTGGATGATGGGGCGGTAGGCCGGGGCGGTGTTGTCGAGCATGAAGGGACGGCTCTCGCGCACCACGGCCCACCACTGCCAGTCGCTGTGGCCGTCGTTGGGGAAAGCGCGCAGCAGCGGGTGCGAGGGGTCGGCGAGTATGCCCATGGTGCCGGGCGACGGCTGCTTGCCGTTCTTGTCGCAGATGGTCTTGAACATGCGGTAGTTCCAGTAGTCGGTCTGGAACAGGGGGCCGACGGTCAGGGCCGAGGAGTCGGGCATGAGCAGCACCGTGGCGCCGCGCTCCAGGCGCCGCGCGAGGTCGGGAGTGAGCTCGCGCGCCACGACGACGTCGCCGCGGTGCGCCGCCGGGTCGACAGCGGCGGGGTAGACCCAGAGGTCGTAGCCGTTGCCCCAGTCGGTGCCGTCGATGGACAGCTCCAGGCGCAGCTTTGCCGGGGCGGCGACGGCGCTCAGCGGCTCGGCTATGGCGCCGGCGTCGATGAGGCCCTCGCCTTCGGGCAGCGTCATGGTGCCGGAGGCTGCGTCGCCCAGCCGCCAGCGCAGGGTCTTGCCGGCCAGCGACGTGCCGCCGTAGTTGGCGACGCGGACGGCGGCGCGCAGGGTGTCGGCGGCGGTGAGGCAGTAGCTGTCGGTGACGAGCAGGGGCACTACGGGGGCGCACCAGCGGCGCCACTCCTCGGGCGTGCAGAGGCCCTTGCTGTCGAGGAAGGCGTCGAGTATGCCCACGTAGGCGCTGCCCTGACCGGGGTAGTCCTGGAGGTCGAGCAGCTGGAAGCCGGCCATGTCGGGCGTGCGCAGGTCCATCTCGATGTCCTGCTTGTAGAGGCGGAGCGCCCATTGTCCGCTGGCGCGGTGGAAGGCTTCGGCCCGGTCGGTCATGCCGGCGGCGTCGAGTCGGCGGCGGAACACCTCCATGTTGCACGGCGTCAGGGTGCCGGTGTATTTGTCAATCTCGCGGTAGTCGGGATAGATCTGGAACTGGCCTGTCTCGTGGCTGATTACGGGCACGGGGCTGGCGGCGCATCCCTCGCTGAAGTCGCGGGCGGCGCCGGGCCTGAAGTGGTTGATGATGCCGCCGTCCATGGCGTCGGCGAAGGAGAAGGAGCCGCGGGTGTGCGTGCCGTAGTTACCCCATCCCTCGCCGCCGGTGCGGCATGTGACGAAGAAGTCCATGCCCGGCTTCACGCCCTGGTAGCCCAGGTAGTAGTTGGAGCCGAGGGTGTAGAGCTTGTCCGGGGCTATGCTGCGGAAGTGCTCCGTGAGGCGGCTCATGGCATCGATGTCGCCCCACAGCTCGTTGCCGAGGGCGAAGAGGCGGAACGACGGGTGGTGGCCGTAGCGGCGCAGTATGTTCTCGCCCTCCTTGCGCAGGAAGGTCATGAGCGTGGTGTCGGCGGCCTCGAAGCTGCCCCAGAAGGGAAGCTCGGGCTGCAGCACGATACCGGCCTCGTCGGCGGCCGTAAAGGCGGCCTCGGGCGGACACCAGGAGTGGAAGCGCACATGGTTGAGGCCATAGTCGCGGCACACCTGCATGTAGCGGCGCCACGAGTCGAGGTCCATGGCCGTGTGGCCCGTCAGGGGCCACACGCAGGCGTCGTGGCGTCCGCGCAGGAAGGTGCGGTGGCCGTTGGCGTAGAGGTGGCGCCCTTCGGCGCGGAAGTCGCGCAGGGCGGGGTGCACGCTGTCCGGGGCGGCGGGCTGCCACGGCTCCGTGGAGAGCGTGATGCGGCCTATGATGCCGTTCCAGTTGGTCTGCGTGTCTTCGGTGTAGGCGTGGCTGCTTGCGTAGAGCTGCTCGGGTACGCCGGCGGAGTTGTCGACCATGATGTCGATGGTGTGGCGTCCGGGGGTGAGCAGCGCGCCGAGCTCATACTCCTGCGGGGTGGAGATGTCGTTGGAGCTGCCGGCGGGTCGTCCGTCCACGAAGACCTGCGAGGGCTTCGTGCGCTCCAGCGAGAGCACTATCGGGCGTCCGGCCCAGTCGGCCGGGATGTCGACGGTGCGGCGGTACCATGCGCGTCCGCGGTACGACCACGGGCGGGACAGATGCTTTGTCTCCGTGGTGTCCGCGAGCCTGTCGCCCCGGCGGTTGGTGTCGGTGGTGCCGGGCAGCAGTATGCTGTCGGTCATGGCGTCGGCTGTGGTGAAGGTGCCGTCGCGGTCGAGCGCCAGCTGCCAGCGGCCGCTGAGGTCGATAGTGTCGTGTGCGCCGGCCGTCAGCGCGGCCGCGGCGAGGAGGAGGGCTGTGAATGCTTTTTTCATGGAACAAAGATACAAAAAAATCGCATACAAAAGCCTGTGCGGCCGAGTTTCCCAACCCGGCCGCACAGCGTCTGTTTCGTATTACTCAATTACCTATGGAAGTCTAATCTCATTTATCCATAAGACGCGCGGAGAGACGAAAAGTTACATCTGTCGTCGTAATATTATGGATTTTTTGCAAATCGGACTGTCCGGGATAAGAAGTGTTAACACGGGCATGAAAAAAGAGAAGATGCGCCGCGTGGTGCGGCACATCTTCTCCAGCGCTTCAAGGTGGACTCGAACCATCGACCCTCTGATTAACAGTCAGATGCTCTAACCGACTGAGCTATTGAAGCATGGTGTGATAATGATTGGAATAGCGCTTCAAGGTGGACTCGAACCATCGACCCTCTGATTAACAGTCAGATGCTCTAACCGACTGAGCTATTGAAGCGTATTGCTTGACCCCCTCCGGGATTAGCGATGCAAAATTACAGCAAACATTTGAGATGTGCAAATAAAAAGCGAAAAAAACGATAAAAACTTTAGGAGAGGGGGGTATACGCAGGTTCAACTGGCAAGTGCAAAATTAGCGATTTGTTTGAAGAATTCTATTTTTGGAGTTGAGAAGTTGAGTTT
>PPYF01027522.1_pt1 | contig 21748 bp, 28 predicted proteins | sample 1559871 | NCBI WGS metagenome assembly PPYF01 (sample SAMN08240021, study PRJNA423297) | Human gut metagenome, whole genome shotgun sequencing project.
TCTTCATATCTTATAATTTTTACACAAAGATACGAATTATTTCTCTGATATGCAAATATTTAATTTATAGAAGTTCCCCATAGTATTCGGAGTACGTCCCATAGAGGGCAGCTATATGTAAAAGAATTCGATGGGAAATATGGTATTTTCGACCGATTCCGAAGAGAGGTATTCCCTCCGGAGTTTGATAACATTGAGCATTGGGCAGAGCCCGTGATTGACGGTATAATCCGTGCTGACAAAAGATAATCAATGTTATTTGCTATTTCTATAAGATTCACTGTAAGCAACATAAAATTCTTTAAGTTTTGATGCAATGATAGATTTTATTACCATTATATCTCCTTTATTACAGAACTTATAACTCAACCAATATGAAGACCAAAATCACCACCGAAACCACTACGGAAGTAAAAATCAATGTCGAGCCGGAAGAACCCCAGACCCTCGACGATAAAGTCACACCCAAAGGGAAAGGCAAACTCGACATGGTTATCGCCTTTGACACAACTGGTTCAATGGCTGCATATATTGATGATGTCCGTCATCAGGTGGCCGAAATGATACCGCGTATCTTCAAGGACAACGAAGACCTTCGCCTCGGAATTGTCGCATTCGGCGACTATTGCGACATGGTAAACCATGACACTTTCGGTGATGCATACCAGTGCATCCCTCTTACCGACAACGAGAACGATATCATCAAGTTTGTCAGGGAATCCAAAGACACAAGCGGCGGTGACGGCGACGAATTCTACGAGCTGGTCTTAAAGAAGATCATAGATGAATCTCCTTGGCGAGAGGATTCCTCGAAGGCTATTCTGCTGATTGCAGACGCAGACCCGCATGAAGTTGGCTATACCTATCGAGATTATGTGGTCGGCAACCAGATTGACTGGAGAATCGAGGCCAAGAAAGCCGCCGATATGAAAATCAAGATTGATACTGTCTCAATCTGTGGTCGCCCTTGGTATAAAGAATTATCTGCGATGACAAACGGTATCTCCGTACCCTTCAAGAGCAGTGGCAAGACCGGTACGATGATTGAGACTGCCACCACAGCCCGCAGTGCTATGGCGTTTGCCGAATCCGCCAGTGGATGCGAAGACGCCTCAACCCGTGCTTATTGCAGAGAGCGTATTCATGGGCTCAAAGGAAAACTCTCACGAATGTTCTCTGCCTGTGAGGATGCAGAATTGAATGATGTTTATGATTCTTATTCATCGGAGATTGATAAGTCGGATGAGTAAATTATTCGTCTCTCATGATTTCACAAAGGATTAACGATTATGAGTTTATGTAAATTTGACATAAAGGGCCGTTGGCAACGGTTTGCCGCCAACTGGAGACAGCGCAACTGGGTAACAGATGTCTTTCTTTACGGTATTCAGGTTGCTGCGGTTCTATACTCATTAGTGATGATTGCGGAGATAATCGACATGATTTACGATTTCCGTGATCCATATCCATTAAGTTGTTATGAAGGCATGACAATCGGTGGATTGATATTCAGGATGCTCAGCAAAGGCTGGCTGGTAGGTCTTGGAGTATGTATCGTAGTCTTTTTCTGCAATCGGAGAGTCATCAAATGGAAACTTGACGGGATACTTTGGATGTTCATCCTCTTTTTCGGCGTTTCCATAGCAACCATGGCTGTTGAGAATGAAATGTTCCTATGCTTCAGCGTTTTCTCATTGGGTTCTCTGGCGATATTCTTTCTGTCGTTATTTCTTCCCAAAAGAGTTGGCGAAACGAACACTACCACCTTTCAACACTGCCGTAAACCCTCTAACTGGTTTATAACATTATCATTCATCGTAATGATGTTGTGGAGCATCCTATTATGCGATGCGATAAGTCGTTCCTGAGGCTAAACCAAAAAGACTGAATAACAATGCATACAAGTAATCTTCAAGATAAATGCCGTGGCTCACTTGTTGGAGGAGCCATTGGCGATGCTCTCGGCTATCCTGTGGAGTTTGTGAACTCCTTTGAAGAAATCAAGTCGAAATATGGTGATAATGGAATCGTAGAGTATGATATGTCATATCCATGGCTGGATGAGAAATTAGATAAGGTACTTTTTTCAGATGATACCCAGATGACACTTTACACCATCGAAGGATTGTTTGAGGCCGAGAGAAGCGGGAGGCCAATAGTCCCTACAATTTGCAATGCCTATCTTGCATGGTTCGGCCATCAAGTTGGTAAAAAAGTTAAGATCTCGTATGACTCCAAATTGTCAAGAATAGAAGAACTGAATCAACGACGCGCACCCGGGAACACCTGTCTGTCGGCCTTACTATCCATCTATAATGGCAAAGACCCGATGAATTCAAGTAAAGGTTGCGGCGGGATTATGCGAGTTGCTCCTATTGGGTTGTATGGTGCCACTCATGGATGGTCGCTTGAGGAGACGGCTAAACTGGCTGGAGAAGTAGCAGAACTGACTCACCTGCATCCTCTCAGCACGTACCCTTCTGCAGCATTAGCCGTAATAGTCCAGCTTTGTGTCTTGGAAGATGAAAAGATCGATGCCAACCACTTCGAGTCGATTATTGGGAAATCGCTTGAAGTTGTGAGCGGAGTTTATGGTGCTGATGCACCTGCAATGGAAAATTTCCAGAAACTTATCCGGAAAGCACTGCGACTTGAAGACAACCTCCTTCGCGACTGGGAAATCATCGAGAACGGTCTCGGTGGTGGCTGGGTTGCCGAGGAAACGTTGGCAATAGCCGTATTCTCCGTAATGCGGCATATTGATGATTTCAATGCCTGCATGATTTGTGCCGTCAATCATGGTGGTGACAGTGATTCGACTGGCGCCGTCGCCGGCAACATTATCGGCGCTATTATTGGATACGAAGCCATCCCCGACAAGTTCACTAAATCTATTCAATTGAAAGAACTTCTGATAACCACAGCGGATGCTTTATCATAATGGGATATGAGAGAGAAACAGATAATCTGGGCCTTGTTTGACAAACTCAGACCGATAATCATAGAGAAATTGTTGAATCCCGAAGTTCCGGTATTGTCACGCGGTCAAACGTTTTTCTACGACGGGATTGATTCAACAGAGGAATCCTGGACTGTCGATGTGGCACAACTTATAGTTCCGCTGAATGATGAGATGGCTGAAGTTTTGTCTCCTGACGAATATTTTACAGCACATCCATCTGAATATCACAATGTGTGGTACGTATATCCAGATAAAGATATCACTCTTCCCTTGGATGGCTGGCAGCAATATATTATTCTCACCCTCAAAACAGACAATAGACAAAATTTTATGCTTTGCATTAGCCTGATATGCCATGGAAATAACCATGTAGCCTCGCATGGGCAGGTCGTGGCGAGTGGTAGCATCGCTCGGATAATGCAGACTGTCAGGTCAAACAAATTTCCAAATGAGGCAAGTGCCGTCTTCAAGATATGTCTTGAAACCGTAGCCCCTAAGATTGAGGAATCAGAACGGTATGATAGGGAAGTACGACTCTTTGCGAATACCGATATCACGGATTATGACTCGGTTATGAAGTTTGTAGATGCTCTTAAGAACCATAATGTATTGAAAAGTAAAGGGCATGGAATTGAGTTGTTTACATACGATCGTGTGGTATCCCTGATAAATAAGTCATCAAAAAGTGTGAATGTGCTGGTAGACAGAGAGGGGAAAGCACAATTTTGTCGGCTTGAGGACTTCCCTGCAGATCTTCTCGATATGATTCTCAGAGAGAAAAGGGCCTGGAATCTCGATGTATATGACCTTTCAGTCGGACACTTCAATGGTAATCGACAAGCATTTTTGACATGGATAATTTCTCCTTACTATTACTGTCCGCTGGATGAAGATGGCTTTGGTGAGGAAGAAGAATTCGAAGTAGCAATTACGTGTCACATCAACACCAATGGGCAACTGATAGATACTCCTGTCTGGAAACCTTACACCGGACCAAGACGATAAATTCGAGATACCTAACTATTTCATGGGGATGTCTTTTTTTTGAAAATAATCCTCATGAGTGATAGGGATTGAACGCATGGATATTCTATATATCAAGTTCAATCCCTAATTTTTTATGGAAAAATTGAATGGATTGGGTTACCTCTGATGAAAACTATTCATAAAGGTCAAATAACGAACTAAAAGTTGTGCCCGACACGGATAAGGGTGTAGAAAAATGATTAAGAAATTCTTTCTCGTAATTGCTGTCATGGCATCAATGGCTGCTGCTGATATGTTAGCAACTTCAGCCGGATTTACCGGCAACACCTGCGCAGCGGCGACATACGATCGTAATTCGGATGGTTACATCTACAAAGGTACGATTACTCTGACAAGAGTAGCATCGGGACGACAGGAACGTTTCTACCTCTTCAACAAAGGTGGAGTGGATTATGTCGCCACATCAAAGAGTGGGCCTTATTATCGACTTGCACGACGCATGACTATCAACAACATTGATTACAAATACTAAATCAGATACTAAGTTGCGCCCGACACGAATTAAGGGTATACTACAATGATTAAGAAAATATTTCTCGCCATTGCCTTCGTAACAGCGTTCACAGCTGCTGACATAGTGGCCACATCAAGCGGACTTACCGGGAACACTTGCATGGCTGCGGCGCCAAATGATGGGACTTACACCCGAACAAGTTCGTCCGTCTCAGTATATACACAAGAAGGGCACCCCAAAGGATCATTCTCGGTGTATCTTCATCACGGCAAGAGGTATATCGATTTCAATAATACGTGGATCTGCATTCAGGGCAAAAGCCGATTCGGTTATCGAGGCAATTGGTATGTAATCAAATAAACTCAATATTATGACACCCCAAGAACTTTATGTTGAACTGAAAAAGGCTCAATATGACAATAGACCGTATGACAGACTTACCCACATGGGAGACAATATGGAAATTGTTGAAGAAGTCATCGATAATTACTGGAGAGAAAGATTCCTGATCAACAACACCGAGAAGACAGCATACGAACTTATGGACAGATCACTGCATCTGACATTCCTTACCGAGAAGGATGTTGACTGGGAGAGCGTTGGAACCCTCGTTAACAATAGAAACGCCTACTCTTTCTCGGCGTATTATCAGCGTTTCGCGGTCGAGAAATTCAAGGAAGGTATCGCTCTTGTTGAATGGACACTCTATCCGGATGGTCGTTACTTCATGGATGAGGACGGTTATGGGATGGAAGACAATGATGCATCTGTACTTTATGGATTCATAGATACACATGCAAATGTTGTAATCCCCTTTCAAGCAAAAACGTGGGAAGAAATGGAGAAGATGCGACCGAATGCAGTACGAATAGCCAAAAAATCTCACTCAAAAAACTGAAATCAGAATGAATCGTATAATCATTGTATTATTTCTATTCTTGTCTACAATAGTAGCTTTTGCAGATGAAAAAATGACCATCCGCAATTCCGATACCGGAGAATCATTCGAGGTTATGGTTCCCGATGGACTCAGAATATATGAGTATAACAGCAACTGGCTTGACTCAATTCCATACCTCATAGAACATGCTCGCTGGGGAGAACCGTGGGCATACGAAGCACTCGGCGACTGTTATCGGGATGGCAAAGGTGGGGTAAAAATGAGTATTGTTAAAGCATTGGGATACTATGACCTTGCTGGAATGGATATTGACGCTATAATCTCAGGAATTGCAGAAATTGACCACGATAGCCCGTTTGCTGTCATGCCAAGATTCATCAATTATCTTGAAGATAGAAATTATGACAAGGTGTTATGTGCATTGGATACTCTTAATGAATACGATTATCATTCAGCAGACATTCTTAGATCTTATATCTATCGAAAAACTGAAAAAGTAGCACTCAGCGAGATACTTGAGTACATTACATCAAAGGATACAGATGCTGACGCTGCATTCTTTGCCGCCGGAGGTGCGTCCATATGTCTGAAACTTGATACAATCAAGACCGATATATCATCGTTTATTCCTGTCCTCATGAATAAGATTCCGTTCCTTTATTCTCAATTTGGTGAGCGAAAATATAAGAAGACAATAAAAGCAGACTCTTCGGACGGATATGCTGAAGATGTCACTATACAGGATGTTGAAGACCGAAAGAAAGCAGTCGAATATCTACTAAAAGCAGACGAACTCGGTGTGTTATCCAAAGATGCGGCTCGACTAATCATCGATTATTGTACTAATGATTCTACTTCGGATTGGGTAATGATGAGTAAAGAAGACTGGATGCGCATTGAACAAATAGCCGATATAAGAGAGTAGAAATGACAAGCAATTTTAAATAATTGAAATGACTCGTTTTGTAATCGCTTTTATACTTGGGATACTGTCCTTTCAAGCTGTCTATGCAGATGATGCAGACCGTTATGTTCGTGAAGCAGAATACTATCAGAAGAAGGCCGATGGATATCGCCGGGAGGCTGCATACTATCTAAAAAAGGCTGAACAATATGAACGGGATGCTGCATACTACACAAAGAAAGGGAAGACAGATACAGCAAAAAGCTGTCAGCGTAAGGCAAAACGAGCAATGGATAACTACAAGACTCAACGCCGATACGCATCATGTGCAGATGAGAAAGCTGCGGATTACTTAAAGCGAGCCTCAAATGCGCTTGAAGGACAACATTAGACAACGGCACACATATCAATTGTTTATCAATGAGAAAGTTTATATTCATCCTTATTGGTGCTTTTCTTGCACTAACTATTCTCAGTTTTGTAGATTGGAATAGTGTTGGTTCGTCCCTGTCTCTTCAGCCAACCGGATGTTCATCAAACAACGAAGAGCCAGATGAAGCTGAAAGTCTATGGACAGATACTATTATGTTTGCCGGCGGACATTCTTTTGGATATAGTGGCGATGTGTCAATGTGGGGTGGATGGCTTTTTGATACGATACCAGTTGGCGATGACCAGATGTTGCGGTATGACTCAGTTGGCCCCTCGACTTTGAAACTTAGTCTTGTTACAAGGGATCTTGTCATTGACCTCAGAGACCCTGATGCGGCGGCAAAAATAAAAGCCTTTATGCAACCTGTCGATGGATTCAAGCGGTTCAATAAAAGTTATGAGAAATGCCTCGATACCATTGTCTTTGAGGAGACATCCCTCTTTGAACGGGATACCATGAAGTACATGGGAAAATTTAACTTTACAGTGGACTATCCAGACAGTTGTATCGGAAACAAAGAGACCATTAACCATTTTATATGTGAACTGACTGGAATATCTGAAAGCGAAAAAGTAAAAGTTCCCGGTTTGTCAGCTTTCTACGCTGGGTTCAATCCGACAAAATACTATAGGCCAGTATACACTGGTAATTCCAACGACTTCCAATGCCTTTCCGATTTCTTAGCACATAAAACTTTTGAGAACTGGATACGAGGTGGTGAATTTGATATGGGATCGAGTGCCGCTACGTTGGCGATTAAACCGCACATCGCAAATGAGAGGTTTGTAACATTTAGTATGTATGAATATGAAAGAGTCGGAACCGGACACGGAATGTATACCGAGACTTTTCATACATTTGATTTTAACACAGAGAAAGAATTGACAAATACCGACATTTTCAAAAGTCAGTATATTGATAAAGTCAAAATGAAGTTGTTTGAAGTCATGGCTAAAGACCCACATTATCGTGCATGGAATGGAGACTCAATAACAGCATCTGAAATACAAGGTAAAATTGAAGGCTGGCAGTCACCTAATCCTGTTCTTGAAGGCACCGAATGGGAAGAACCAGAAAGAGAAGTAAAATTTGAACTACCTGATGGAGCGTTGACGGATTCCGGTGTGGTATTCTCATTCCAGCCCTACGAAATAGATTGCTGGGCCGCTGGCGCTTATCATTTTATCGTGTCATATAAACAGTTGATGCCTTATATGACAATAAAAGCCAAAAGGTTGGTTGGCGCTTCCAAATCAAAGTAAAACTGAATAAACCAAGGAATATGAAACGAAATATCTACAGTAAAAAGATGTTTATTGCTGACCTGATACTTGTCAGCGTCTGGGCGCTTTTCTTCAGCCGCTATTGCAGTCCCGGGCTCTTATTGCTCATCCCAATAAGGATTGCTTTATGTTTTGAGATGCAACGGAAGTCTCCATGGACTCTCATCTCCGCCATAGGTTTTCTGCTTGCCTATTCTTGCGTCGATAATTTTACCAGACCATTTGAACGAATGTTCTTTAATTTCTTCTGCGCAATAGGAGAATCCAATCTGATGATTGAAGTATTCTCGGAACCTTTTGAATGGGAGATGAAGGCATGGATTGGCGCATTATCAGCGGTCTGGTATATTTGGCTTGTCATTATGCCTATTGTTGTAGGGATAAGTTTTGGCAATCTAAGACAGATAAACTGGAAGAGTAAATGGATGTGGATATACATCGTTCCATTCATTGGTCTCTGTTTGTGGGCTATGATTGAAGAAGGAGAAGTCGGATGTATTCTGCTTGGACTGATTATCTCATTTTTACCTATAGTATATTGGAGCATATATGACAGGAATGGGCGGTCGCCTATCCAATTGTTGCTCAAAGATAGAAATATTAGCTGGTATTTATTATATGTGACGCTGTTTTTATCCGCAATAACTATTGGTCTGAAGGATATTACTTCTCTGAAACTGATAGGTCTGATTGTTTTCCCGGCGGCATTTTACATTCTTTTGACCATCTCATTCCGTTTGGGTACTATCCTGACCCGATGCTGCCTCGCGCTTTCCGTTTCGGGATGGCTATACTGGTTTACATTTGACACCGGCAAAGCTGGCACCATTGTACTGTTGAGCATTGCAATAGGCCTTGTCATTTTTGCCGGCGTAACTATTATTGTCAAAACTAAGAGCTGGATGGTCCCCATAATTCTTATGCTTGTAGCACCCACAGTGATAATACCTTGCACCTTAGGGCTTAATCCTTATGTCGCCATAGATGCGGATTATACCCGAATGTATGTCTCTAATGTATCGGTCAGGAACGGAGTATATGTCATAGAAAAATACTATGAAGCAACTGATAGTGGGCAGCCGTTTGTTTGTGGCAGGAAATATGGCTTAAGGGACAGGTATGGAGTTATTCTACCGATAGAATATACTGAACTGAAAACACTGGACAGATGGGGGCACTATATATCGACTAATTCGCCAGATTGTTATGGCAATTTGAAGTCAGACCAACGTTATGGAGTGTTTGATTTGAGAAACAGAACTTTTGTTGTAAATCCAAAGACTATTGATGTCTCGGGATTGGAAAAGATTGATAACAAATCGTTTAAACTCATCAATCCGGAGGGAAGATATTTCGCAACATTATATTTACCAGGAGAATATCGTGGGACGTATAATCCTAATGCTCATATTGAGCCTCATTACGCAGACGGAGAAATCTCAGTTGAGGAATTCATTGGCCGTTCCCAGAATCCGAATTTGGACGTTGATAATCCTTACTGGAAAGCCATGCGAAAAAAGAATCCTCATGCCTATCGATTGCTCATACAACTGTCGGAACTCGGTAATGAGGAAAGTTCTCCTATGAATGATCTCAATTTTGCCCGTGCTGTAAGAGAAATAATCCGTAATGATTCGTATTATAAAGGCAATGTTGAAAAAGCTTTGTCGGATGTGGCACATATTAGCGAAATGATTACAGACAGCGGCTCTCAAATAGATATCAATGCATGGACTGATTATTTACGGCTGATAACAAGCGTCAGAACAGCCCTCACTTACGATGCAATTCTGTCAGCGCGACAAAACAATGAATGGATAAAGAAGGAGTATATAGCATGGCACAATTTGATGGAAGCTATGGCATACTATCTCAACTATCTTTATTCTGCTGAAACCTATCGAGCCGTACCGGAAGAAAAGAATAATCGGATTATTGGATGGTTGGACTACAGACGCAAATGTCTTGACAAGGAACAAGAAATCCTGTCTGGGAAATTAGTTTATTCCTTGCCGACTGCCCTGAATGATTCTATAAAAAAGAATGCTTATTTTGAGGACTTTTTCTCGAAATATCATTCTTATTCAGATCCATATTATTACCATCCGATGTGGAATGAGATAAAGACGGCATTTGATGAATGGTCTTTTGCTAGAATAAAAATTACCGAAGAACTTGACCCACATACTGCTCTCTCATATAAGGAATACTCCCGGCAGTTGGTAGACGGAATGTTTTCCCTTATTGAAGGTCTGGACAATCCTGCTTTCCGTCCCGCATTATATTAGTTTTCTATGCTTTCGAAAGATTACCATAAGGGACGCCCCATGTTTAGCAACTGTCCAAATCTCTTAAAAAGAGTTACTTATTTAAAATGCAAATTTACTCAAAATCCTGTAAACAAGCACCATTAAGACCCTTTTAAATTTATCGACACATAGAGGAAGCACCGAAATTGTTTAGCAAACAGTGTCGGTGCTTCTTAAGTTCTTGTTGATTTCTTGGAAGATAGCCATCATCCAAATCGCTTTTTAAGAGAGAATGGCTAACAAGAATCTCAATAAGGCTAAGGAAGCCAAGAAAGATGAATTTTACACTCAGCTTGAAGATATAAACAATGAGCTGCGTCATTACCGCGAACACTTCCGTGGTAAGACTGTGCTATGCAACTGCGATGACCCTCGCGTCAGCAACTTTTTCAAATATTTCGCCTACAACTTCGAGTTTCTCGGTTTGAAGAAACTGATTGCTACCTGCTATAAAAGTCAGGATGTCAATCTCTTTTCCGAGGGAACAAGTGAACAGGCTGTGTACCTCGTATATGAGGGAGATAAGAATGGGAACAACATTCCCGACGATGAAGAGATTGATGTTTTACCACTTAAAGGAGATGGAGATTTTCGTTCTCCTGAGTGTATTGAATTTTTGAAAGAGGCAGATATTGTCGTTACAAATCCTCCGTTTTCATTGTTCAGGGAATATGTAGCCCAACTAATCAAGTACGATAAGAAGTTTTTGATAATAGGCCATCAAAACTCTATCGGATGTAAAGAGATATTTCCCTTGATACAGCAGAATAGATTATGGCTGGGATATGGATTTAAAGGCAATGCTGCACATTTTATATCTCATTATGAAGATGTGGCGACTGCCGGGAATCATAAAGAAGGAATGATTCGGGTTTCTGGCGTTACTTGGTACACTAATTTGGAAATAAAGAAACGTCATGAGGAACTGATTCTCTACAAAACATACTCTCCTGAGGAATATCCCAAATATGAAAATTATGATGCTATTGATGTTTCTAAAACCACAGAAATACCAGTAGATTATTATGGAAAGATGGGGGTTCCTGTCACTTTCTTGGATAAGTATAATCCAGACCAATTTGAGATAATTGGAAATGCAGGTGATGGAGACTGGTTACGTTCTATTGGAGTTCCTCCAATGGGTGTAGATGCTGTCAATAACCTTAGGGAGCAGGGTAACAAATCCCATGTGTCACCTAACATGATGTCTTTATATCTAAAAGTAAATGGCAAAGTCAGTCGCCCATATTCTCGAATCATAATCCGTAGAAAACAATAAGCCATGAAGATAGAACTTAAATCAATCAAGATTGCCGACCTTATCAACGGCTATTCTAATGATCCGGATACCGGTGTCAAGGGCTTTGGCGGAAAACTGGATATTCGCCCTCCGTATCAGAGGGAATTTCGTTATGATGTGAAGCAACAACAGGCGGTTGTTGATACAATCCTCAAAGGCTTTCCTCTGAACATCATGTACTGGAGTGTTGGAGAAGACGACAATTATGAGATGATTGACGGCCAGCAGCGGACTCTTTCGATATGTGAGTTTCGTACTCATGGCTTCAATATCGAAGACCCTGACCGTGGCACTCTATATTTCTCAACGCTCACGAAAGATGAGCAAGAGAAGTTTCTGAAATATGAACTGACGGTATATTTCTGCGAGGGCACGGACAAGGAGAAACTTGATTGGTTTAGAGTTATCAATATCGCCGGAGAGAAACTTCTCGACCAAGAATTGCTGAATGCAGTTTATACCGGTCCGTTTGTTTCTGATGCACGTCGCCATTTCTCAAAGAACGGTTGTCCGGCATACAAGCTCGGTGCGGATTATTTGAATGGTAATGCCATTGAGCAGGCATATCTATCAACCATACTCAAATGGGCGGCTCGTCATGACGGTATTGCTAAGGTTGACGAGTATATGGCATTGCATCAGTTTGACCCTAATGCAAATAAGCTTTGGGCATATTTCGTGGCTATCATCACTTGGATTCGCTCGACATTCCCGAAATATCGGCGAGAGATGAAAGGTCTGGACTGGGGAGCAATGTATGACGAGTTTCATGAAAACACTTACGACACTGTTGCGCTCGAAAAGCAGATATACGACCTGATGGAAGATGACGAGATAATGAAGAAGGCCGGCATATATCGCTATGTGCTGAGTGGCGACTTACGAGACCTCTCATTCCGCACTTTCGACAAGAAGCAGAAACGCGAGGCATACGAGCGTCAAAAAGGCATCTGCGTCCACTGTCACAAGCATTTCAAGTTGGAGGAAATGGAAGCAGACCATATCACCCCATGGAAAGAGGGCGGCACAACAGTGGCTGACAACTGCCAGATGCTCTGCCGCAACTGCAACCGCATCAAAGGAGCAAAGTAACTGATTTACTCAAAGCCTAATTCTCCACGCATTTTCTTTGTCAGACCCTTTGCAGTCTGATTATATGCGTGGTGAATTATATTTTTCTCTATATCAAGAGGGATACTACTATTGAAGTCTATGGAAATCCAATGTCGTTTGTTCATGTGAAAACCCGGACGAATGCTTGAATACCGGTCTTGCAGGTCAAGAGAGAAATCCGGATCCACTTTTAGATTATAGAATTGCCAATGACCTGACAATTCCAAAAGGCAAAAGATTTTACCGCCTATTCTCAGAGCAAGCACATCTGGACCGAACGGCATATCTTCGGTAACGTGAGGTAAGGAGAGAGCAAACTCTCTTATTTCCTCGATATTCATCAGTCCCAGTCGTTGAGGTTGGCGATGAAGTCGTCAACCGATGATTCATCAAATAGTTCGGGGAGGTCGCCGGTGTTGATGTGGTAGTCGTAATCGACCATCATATCATCAACTGTATTTTCTCCATAGTCTTCAAATTCTTCTTCCATAGATAATCAACAAAATTCTGTAATCAAGTGGCGTATGGCAGACCACGGATGTATGAATATCATTCGTGGGCCGACATATTTCATCACTGCACGTATCTTTTCACGGTTAGCCGTGGAATAACAGTGAATCTCGCATTTACGGCAACTTGACTTGCCGTTGCCTTTGGGGCAATAGTCAAGACGCCTATGGACATAGTTCAAGAGGTAAAGGCAGTCATCACATAGAATATTATCATTGTGAGCATGATGCCTATGGCAATAGATGGCAATCATCTGTCTGACCACCAGTTTCTCCCGTTCTATGCGATTCATAAATTATTTCAGTCCGGAAACCTCGTTTTTGAATACGTTTGCGGGTTTGAAAGCCGGAATATTGTGAGCAGGGATAACGAGTGTAGTGTTCTTGCTGATGTTGCGGGCGGTCTTCTCGGCTCTCTGTTTCACAACGAATGAGCCGAAGCCACGGAGATATACATTTTCGCCGTGTGCGAGGCTGTCCTTCACAACGGTCATAAACTGTTCGATAACGGTAACAACCGAAGCCTTGTCGATGCCGGTTGTCTTTGCGATTTCATTCGCTATTTCTGCTTTAGTCATAAATGTTTTCGGTTGGGTGTTTAAGATTCAAACTACAAAATTACGAAATTTTTTTCACAGTAGTCTGAACATTTTAACGGAAGTATGCGTTTGGTATATCGAATGTTTAACAAAAGTAAAATAAACACGTTATGTCAGCATACTTCCCATACTCTCACATCATTCTGAACATCTGTAACAATATTCGTGAGAACATCACCAAACACACGTATTTTGGTGAATGGAGCGTATGCGAACAGGTGGAGCCTATTGCTCACAACGGCGTTGTCGCCATCAGCGAGATATACTATTAACACTATAAACACTGAAAATGACTGACCCTAAAGTAAACAAAGAGCCAGCCTCAAACCCCGAGGAGGAGTTTAAGTACAAAGCGACACTCCTCACTCTCGCCGCTATCCAGCTTGGCAAAGCTTATTACTATTCTCTTAAGAGCAAGTGCGCCGAGTGCGGTTCCAACAGGGGAATCGACTTCGACTTCCCCAAAAGCGAAGATAAAATAGAACAGGTCGCATCCGGTGTCGTAATCGGACGATGCGCACACTGCGGTGAATCGACCGCTATAGGACTCTACTATGCTCCCGGCGATGAGGAACTCAAGAATCCTGAGGTGTTCCGCGTGTCAAGGAGCACTATGCAGAATCCCCAGCAGATAGACATTGCAGTCTAAAAGGAACTGTCATCAATACAAAAGCAACTGCGGAAGCCATATATCAAACAGGCTACCGCAGTTGTCTCTTTTATACGATCTTGATTAAGAACAGGCAATACTGATTCTATTTGAGTTTGTACCTAAGCAGTTTGCCGCAGTTGTCAGCCACCTCTTCTATTATCCTGCGGCATACCGTTTCCGGCAGTTTTATCTTGGTGCCGACGGTTATGAAATCCGAGATTGTCGGATGCCCTGTTCCGTTGACCGATGTGGCGTGTTCGCCGTTGTAACCTTCGGTGCATAGAGTAAGGTCGTATGCCGGGGCTATGTGCCATCGCCATTTACCCGAAGAGTCACGGCGCACAATGAAACTGAAATTCTTGCAGTGGTCATCCTTGTTGTCGGTAAGATAGTTGAACACCATGCGCCGGAACATCTCCTCGACATCCTTCGGGTTCTGTGTCAGAAAACCTGTCAGTGCAAGCAGATTGCTGTAGTCAAGAATCGGATTGCCAAGGGATATGCAAAGTAGTCCTCCGGCTGTGGCGGTATGCAGTCTTTCTCCGGATTGCGTCAGGTCAAAACGGCGTGAGGCAAAATATTTGCCATTGACCAGTTTGAAATCCGGAACCGTTATCCCGCACTTTCGCGCTGTCTCGTTGTAGATATATTCCTGCTCACCCATATTCTTGGGGTCATACGTGTGCCGGAACTTCACAAGCCAGTGGCCGTCACTGTCGGAAAACACCGCTTTCGGTCTTGCCCCGCCACTGTTGCCGCTGTTGAAAAGCAGAAGTTCGGCATCATCGTCCTGTCGTTCCCGAAGCACCTCAAGAGCCTTTTGCTGGAGCATATCAAAATCGTCGGTCTCTTCACCTGTAACAATATTAGAAACAGGTGCATACGTCAACGCGCCCATGCCACCACTGCCGACAATGCTAAGTCGATCGAGTGCCGACAGGTCGGAATCATTTATACCTTCGCGTAGCAGAGCCTTATGGAGCAGATAGCGCCCGTAACCATCCGGGAGGCTGTCCTCGAAAATGCCGAAATCACCGTTGAATGGTGTCGGCTTGGCTATGAACATACCCGGTTTCAGCGGCAACTCTAACGGGGAGATGCTGAAACCGTCAGCAAGCCATTCCCTGTCATATTCAAAGACACAAAGACGGTTGTCAGGTGTAAGTGACATCGTGCCGACATTGCGGTCGTGGTATTTCACGGAAAGACGGTCAATCTTCTTCATCGGTGCGGGTTTTGCGGTTGTATGCTTTCTTCTTGCCGGTATTCTTACGTATCTGCGTGAGTTCCTCCATTGTGGAATACTTTGGGGCGGCGAATATGTCGCGCACTTCTTGCAGATAATCCATCGAGATAGCAAGGAGTATCAGATTCTTCAAGGATATGAGGCCTTTCTGCTCGAAGCGTGTTATATTGGCGAGAGCCACGCCTGACTTACCGGCCACGGCTTCCCGTGTCAGACCACGCTCCACACGCCTCTTGCGGAAGTCATCTGCCATCTTGCGGGCCACATCTTCCGCATCAGGCAGTGCAAAACCGTCTAATACTGACAACATATTATCAGAATAATTCATATCTGCGCAAATACTGATTAAATATTATCAATTACAAAGATAACAATTATTCCTGATATGGACAAATATGCATGAGAATATTTCAGTTGCAGGGCATACAAAACCGAGGATAAATCGTTAATTTTGTGTATGGCAAAGAAGAAACGACAAGGACATTACTGCCGGATATGTGGTGAGTATAAAGCCAATGAGAAATTCAGTGGCAAAGGACATGCACAGCATATCTGCAAGGCGTGTATGTCAAAGAAAAAGAAAGGGGGCGAAATCGACCATGATATTCCAGTCGATGACGATGATTTTGATGAACTGTTCGGCGACATGGAGTATGATATGTTCAATCCCGACATTGACATTATGCCTTCGGTAGAGCCGGAACATAAGAAATACGATAAACTCAACAAGGAGAAGAAGGCTGCACTGAAAGAACTATGGGCTGACATAGTAATCCGCTATTGGGAGGATGAACGACTTATCCCATTCGGTGAGCCATACTCAAAAATCAAGAGAGAACTTCTGGAGATATTCGCGGAACAGGGAGAGATAGCCTTGAAGGATGATAACAAACTGAAAGTCTTTCTTCACGACACAATGATAGCAACAATCAATAAGGTTCTGAAAAGGAATGCGAGCATATAGTAGAGAAATTTTTAAGCATAAATACAGCCCAAACGCCGCCTTTGGGCGGCCGAAATTTTTAGCAAAAATGAGGGTGACGGAGGTCTTATGCTCCGCCACCTTCATCGCTGATATGGCATTGGCTATGCTCTTGTTTTCCTTTCTGCTATCATCTTCTTGTTGGTGTTGATGATGCCTGCTATCTGCTCGGTGTACTCGCATATTCCGTTGGCGAATGCCCGGCATTGGATTATGTGGTAGTCGTCAAGCGAGATTTCGATGGTGGCTATCTGCTTGTTGCCGATGTAGGCGGTGAGGGTCAGCGTATTCTCTTTGAGAAAATATTTGGCTGTACCGCAACAAATAGATTGACTTTCTCCGATTTTATAGTAATCGTCGATGGTGTCGATTGAGTGAATTTCAATCTCCCCGTCAGTCATCGCCATTCCGAAATAGCGGGATTTGAGTTCCTCAAACTTGGCTTTGTCCTCAATGGCTTGCTGACGTTCTTTCTCTCTCTGCTCCTTGATGCGCTGGCGGTTGACCTTTGCCACATATATGTCGTGGGCAGTTTTGAGGTCTTGGGGTGCTATCAGAGAGGGAGAATTGATGTCTCTGCCCATCTGCTCCAACATCTTGATGTAGTCGAACCACAATCCAACATCCTTGAACTTGTATCCGTTGCGCTTGGCTATCTTGATTGTGTTCCAATAGTAATCAACATCATCCGAGTTAAACGGACTGCCACATAGATAATGGAGCAATTCCATCTCGTTGGCTTTCATCAGAGTCTCGGCTTTGGGGTTGGTCAGCAATTCTTGGAAGAGTGTCACGGGGTGGATATGGTGGCAACTGCCTTTGAATCCGTTGCGCTTGATGGTGTCAGTTACCTTGATGCGAGGGTAAACCCATTCATCGGATATGTGTCGGAAAGCATCGTTATCACGCCTTATCTCCAATGGAGAGCCAAAGGCGAAACTGTCTATGTAGTATCCCAAAGTTCTCTGCAATCCCACTACGGTGGTATTGCCCTTGCAGTCAATCCAGTAACTGCCGATTTCAAGAAAGGCTGGCTTTGCCTTCAATCCTTTGCGCATTTCAACTATCATCAGGAACATACGGATTACCTGATAGCCTTCAATGGTAGTGATTACGTTGAAATAGGACTTGTCGCGGATTACACGCTCTTGGGTGTCCTTGATTTCAAGTTGTGTGCCACATTCGGGACATAGGCACATTCCGTTACGACTCTCCAACCACTCGTGACCGCATTTCATACAGGTACACATTCCGGATTTAAGGCGGTATCCGTAGTGATTGATTGTTGAGTTGAGAGCCCAATTCATTTGTGGAGTGGTGAGCGGGCGAAGTCGCCCACTTAAATCCACTATATGCTGTTGTTTTTTGTTACGGGGTTTCATTGTCTTGGGGTGTTTAGAGTTCATCAAAAAGGTTGGGGATTGAGTCAATCTCTGCTCCGGCTTTGGGAGCGGTGGCGGTCGGTTTGGGTTGAGCCTTCGGCTGAGATTGTCTGCGGAGTTCTCGGAGTCGTTCCTACTTGAACTGCTCCATAGCCTGCTCTTTGAGTTCGGCTTTATCTTCCTCGGTAAGTTCCGGCTTGGATACCACGATGTTGCAGTTGATGGGTGTTCCGCCATCCTCGATATTCGCCTCATCAAAGTAGTCTACGAGGATATTTTCAACGGTTTTCTCATCTACGACGCATAGACCGCTCTTTTGGATAGTTCTGCAAAGGTGATTTACTGCGCCTTCCATACTCTTGGATGGGTTCGCCATCTTGATAGCGAATGTGGGTTCTGCGATACAACGCTCTTGGAGCATCTGCTGCATAACTGCGATTGCAGCGTTGTTTGATTTCATAGTAGCCATATCAGTTGAGTTTTATAAAGTGAGTAACCAATAGATTATCAGTATTGCGGTTATGAGGGATATTACCCAGCCCGCACCTCGGATTACAGGTCTGACTATCGCCCACACCAGAGTTCCGATTATTGCTCCGACGATGATTGCCACCACCTTTGCAACCCTTTTTATTTGGTTGAACCAGAGGCTTTGAGCTTCGCTTTGACCTTTTATGTGGCTGTTTGTTTTCATCGTTGCGACTTTTTTTTATTTGTATATCACCATCGGTTTCGCTTGCTTGACACCTATAAGGCGTGTGGTGAACTGAGGGGATGTTCGCCTTTGACGGAAAAATACGAGCCGACCGACGGGAGGTCTGGAGATTTTTCAGTCAAAAGGCATTAGAATATCCCCGGCACCACACGCTCCCCACTGGCAAGCAAGTTGAAAATCGTTGTTGATTAGACAATAACAGGAGCCACGACTCCGGCACGGTGAAAACACACGGTCACATAATCGCAATGAAATCCCGTATCTAATCGTTAATTTTGTATCATGGAAATCAAAAAAGGCAATAAAGTAATCATCACTGGAAAGAATATCTGTTTTGTTGCAGGTATTCTCTCATTGGTCGCAGGAATATATTGGCTGGTCAGAGCATTGTTTTATGATGACACCAATCTCATTGCCATGCTGTCAAGTATGTGTATTGCACTCTACTTGATAACCTACGCTGGAAGACGTTCCTGATAAATGGCACCGCCCAGTCCCGGAAAGGCGAGTCTGTGATGTGCCGACAACGCAGGAAGGCGGCACATCACTGTCTCGGCACGTGGACTGCTGTCTTATCGGCTTGCCGCTTTGCCTTAGCAAAGAACCGGTAAGTGTGGGAGCAGTCGTAAAATTCCTTATCAGCAACGGCGAAAAAGAACACGGATGAACGGCAGAGTCTCAGAGGTCGTAAAAGCAGCGTCGCCGATGCTTACCTCGGAGGCGTTGCCGGTTATCGGTGTTGCGCCGGTGCCCATAGGCGCGATGCGGTCGGGAGGTGTCAGTGGCTCGTCCACCGTCACCTTTTGACGGCATCCCGCCGCCAACCCTGAAAACCGCTCCCTCTCTGGCCGCTTTCTTGCGAGTATATCCAAAAGGGTATAATTCGAGACGATGTAAAATATTTTATACCCTTTATGGTGTAGTTTGAGATATATTTATTATCTTTGCACCCAAAAGGGTATATTTATGACTCAGTTGGCAAAATATGTGAAGGAGATGCGTAAGCAGTTCGGGCTTACACAGGTTGATCTGTCCCAGAAGTCAGGGGTAGGTCTGCGGTTTGTGCGTGAACTTGAACAAGGCAAGGAAACTCTTCGTCTTGACAAGGTCAATCAGGTGCTGGCTCTGTTCGGAGCCGTTATGACACCGGGTAAAATTTCTGAATCATGAAACAGGCAGAAGTATATGTAGGAAAGAGCCTTGCAGGAGTGTTGGCTGAGGACGATATGGGCTATGAGTTCAGATATGATTCAGAGTATCTGCAATCTGACAAGGCTGAGGCTGTGAGCCTGACAATGCCGTTGAGAGAAAAGCCATATCGCGATAAGGTGCTGTTCCCATTCTTTGACGGGCTGATACCGGAAGGGTGGCTTCTTGACATTGCAGAGCAGAGTTGGAAAATCTCTGCCCGTGACAGATTTTCTCTGCTCCTTGCCTGCTGCAAGGATTGCATCGGTAATGTAAGTGTGATACCACTCGAAGGGAAGGAGGTTAAAAATGTGTAAGTGTCTTTATTGCTATAAACCGCTCGCTGATGGCGAGGTGGATTATCATAAGTCGTGTGCCCGTAAAATATTTGAATCGACAACGGTGCCGGTGCTTCCATATACCAGAGCCAACATCAAGGAACTGGCACGGGAGATTGTTACTGCAAGTACCACCGTGACCGGGGTGCAGGCAAAACTGTCGCTTGATATTACAAGGGGACATGCCGGAGAACCGCAACGCTTCACCATTGTCGGGCTGTGGGGACGGTTTATCCTCAAACCCCAGACCGAACGCTTTGCCAATCTTCCGGAGAATGAAGACCTGACCATGCATCTGGCGGAGGCGGCGGGAATCAAGACTGTGCCACATTCGCTGATTCGCTTTGCCGATGGTGAACTCTGCTACATTACCCGCCGCGTTGACCGGACCAAGAAGGGGGACAAGATTGCAATGGAAGATATGTGCCAGTTGTCGGAACGACTGACTGAGGATAAATATAAAGGCTCATACGAACGCATAGCGAAACTGATAAAGCAATACTCGGCGGCTCCGCTGTTGGATGTTGTCAACTTCTGGGAAGTCGTGGTTTTCTCATGGCTGACAGGCAACGCCGATATGCACCTGAAAAACTTCTCTCTTTACCGTCCGGCGGACAACTATATGCTGACTCCGGCGTATGACCTTCTATCTACCTCAATAGTGATGCCTGATGATGACGAAGAGTTAGCCCTGACACTGAACGGCAAGAAAAAGAAGATTAAGAAAGTTGATTTTGAGACTGCCATGCGGGACAGCGGTATGGATGACAAGGCTATCTTAAACCTCTTCGGCAGATTTTCCAAGGCCATTCCGAAATGGTATGATTTGATTGAAGAATCGTTCCTTCCCGATGAAATGAGACAGGTATATCGGGCGCAGATTGAGTCAATGGCGGCTCGACTTTGAGGGGTAGAAATACGTAGCTTTGCAACGATTTGCCGTTGCAGCACCCCGGAAATACTGTTGCAAAAACCGTTGCATTTACAATTTTTAACTATTTTCATAGTGCTGATGTCGTAGATAATAATTAACTTTGCAATTACAACAAAACACCCTCGGAGGAGGGTGAGAAGGAGTGTGTCCTTTTACTGTTGCAAAACTGTTGCACTTTAAGCTGCGCAAAAGTGTAACTCAATGATATTTACCGGCTTAGACGGGTCAAAAAGGGTACCTGTCTTTCCGCAATCAATCAAGCCAAATCCGCTGTAAGTCAATAATTTGCAGCGGATTTAATTTTATATACATACAAAAATACATACAAATTGGGGTCAGCGGATTTTCCCGGTGGGCAGACGGTGGAAAAGTCGGTGCAGATTGACCCCTGTCGGCGGGAAAATGTGACCCTTTTCGGCGAAATAAGATTGACCCTCGGCGACGAAATAAAAATGACCCCTGTCGGAGTACTCCGCAGGGGATTTTTTTGTAGTTTT
>PPYF01621126.1_pt1 | contig 21745 bp, 20 predicted proteins | sample 1559871 | NCBI WGS metagenome assembly PPYF01 (sample SAMN08240021, study PRJNA423297) | Human gut metagenome, whole genome shotgun sequencing project.
AAGACATAATGCAAATTATGTAGTTGATGCCAGACAACGGAGGGAAACGCTTGAAGGAAGAGTACGAGACCATAGATCTGCTTGAAATACTGCGGCTATTAAAGAAAAATTTACTGGCCATTCTTGCTGTTACCATTTTGCTTGCCGTTGCGGGATATCTCGTCAGTACATTTGCAATGACACCGCAATATGAAGCCAGTGCTACGTTGATTGTTAACTCGAGAGAGGACCAGGCTGCTGCACAAGCGCCCATTACAAATGATCAGCTCACGTCGGCTACGAAGCTGGTAGATACATACGCTGTTATCCTTACCAGTGATACGGTGCTGGACAAAACGATTTCAAATCTGAACCTTAACATGTCGTACAACGATTTAGTAGAAAGAGTGCGCATTGAATCTGTGAATTCCACACAGGTAATGAAAATCACCGTAAAGGATACAGATCCCGAGAGGGCGCGAGCGATTGCAGCAGATATCGTTGAGCAAGCACCGGAAATTATTATCCAAACGGTGAAAGCCGGCAGCGTAGAGATAATATCGAAGGCCAAAGCAGAGACGGTGCCTGTTTCTCCCAGCAAAGCCAAAAACACAGTACTTGCTGGGATGCTTGGTTTGGTCATTTCAGTCGGCATCGTAATCTTGCGGTATCTTCTGAACAATAAGTTCATGACAGATGATGATATCACGAATAAATTAGGGCTTACTGTTCTTGGCATAATTCCGCAGATTGATATGAAGGGGGAGAGATGATGGCAAAAAAATCAAAACCAACAAGGCGAGAATTTGTTTTGATGAATAAGAATGCTCCTTTCCAGTATCAGGAAGCATACAAGAGCCTGCGAACAAACCTTAATTTCATGGCCATGGGTAAGGCTTGCAAAAAACTTATCTTTACCAGCGCGATCCCAGGTGAAGGAAAGAGCAGTGTTGCGTTGAATTTGGCTGTGTCTCTGGCCGAGACGGGGAGCCGTGTCCTTGTGATCGATTGCGATTTACGCAAGCCGGTTATCCATCGGTATTTGAAAATAGACAATTCTGCCTACAAGGGGATAATCAGTGCTCTTGCGGATGGCTCGTTGGCAGAATCTATCATCAACGTGAAGGGCCTCGGCCTGCATGTAATGGTCGCGGATGCGATTCCACCGAACCCGGTAGAATTGCTGGGGTCTCCTCGAATGAAGAACCTGATTGATGAACTCGATAAGCATTATGAATACATCATTTTCGATACACCGCCCGTTTCCGTGGTAACGGATGCAGCGGTTTTAAGTCAATATGCCGACGGTGTTATTTTGGTAGTGCGGCAAAACTATGCGACCTTTGATGAGGTCGGGCTTGCAAAAAAGAATCTCGATGCGGTAAATGCTAATATCCTGGGTGCGGTATTGAACGGGTTTGATACAAAATCGACCGAAAAGAAAAACGGTTACTATTACAGCTACAACTATTCATATGAGAACGCTGACCGATGACGGATTTACATTGCCACATTTTACCTGCAATAGACGATGGTGCTAAAAACGCCAAAGTTTCTATGGAACTATTACGAATGCAGAACGATGCCGGAATCACCGACATTGTGTGTACGCCACATTTTAATCCCGACAGCCAGAATTTAGAGGATTTTATTGATAAAAGATACCGTTCTGCAAGATACCTAGCTGATTATGTATTTTGCTCTGAATTGCCTGTGCGTTTAAAGTTCGGTGCTGAAGTGAGAATTTCGCCAACAATTCTTGATTTGGATTTTCTGCCTTTATGCTTTCAGAAAACGAAAGTAATGCTTCTTGAGATGCCGAGGACGCTTCGACCCCAGTGGGATACAAATGTTATTTATCAGTTGACTCTTGGTGGCGTGATACCGCTGATTGCGCATATTGAGCGATATCCATATGTGCAGAAAAACCCGAATATTGCATTGGATTGGATCGAGGCGGGTGCCTATTTACAAGTAAATGCTGATTCCATTGTGGGAGATACAATGCAACGAAATTTTGTGTACAGGTTGATTAAGCATGGAGTGGTCCATGTGATCGCTTCAGATACGCATTCTCCTGATAAGCGCCCCCCTCAGCTAACGAAAGCAATGCGTTTGATCACAAGAAAGTTTGACAATGCAGTGTGCAGGAAGCTTGAATGCAATGCCCAATCTCTTTTTAACGGGGATGCTCCTGATGTAGAGCAGCCTGTTCCCATCTCAAAATGGTTCTAATGACAGGATGTGTATCTGTTGGGAACCATTTTTTATAATTATTAGATGGATATAATGCTTTTATTTTGTGCAAAACCATTAATTTTTTTTGTGAAAAATGGAGTAAATGATTTTATTTCCGGGGAAATGAAGTGAGATTGTGAGTGATTGGGAGATCATCGCACAATCGAGTAAGCAGGGTTGATATTGGTGCACGAGAGGGATTCCAATGAATAAGTTTAAACACGATATTCTGCTCAGAATTGTAAAATCGATAAATATTGTTTTAATAACAATACCATTTGCAGTTTGTTGGTTTTTTTATTATGCAGATCACGTGGTGTCACCCTTTTATTCGAAGGGGAATTGGCTTGTGATTTTGCTTTTCCTTGTTTTTTACATCACTTTTGGACGCATATATGACGCTTTTCTTATATCGATATACTCTGTCGCTGAAATCATGTATTCACAAATACTTTCGGCAATGCTGTCTGACGGAGTCATGTATGTCGTCATTTGTTTGCTGTCCAAAGGCTTCCCCAATCTGCTCCCAGGCATTTTGGCAATTGCCGGGCAGCTTGTTCTTTCAGTGTTATGGGCACGCGGAGCAAGACGATGGTACTTTCGGACGTTCGAACCACAGCCTACAACAATCATTTATGATGAGCGCAGAGGAATAAGCCGGTTAATTGAAGAGCATGGATTGAAAAATAAATACGATGTTCAGTATGCCGTGAGTGTAGACGAATGCCTGGAAAACATAGAGATGTTAGCCAATATGAGCACGGTGTTTTTAAGTGGTATTCACAGCCATGAACGGAATCTCATTATCAAGTACTGCGTTGCAAATGATATCAATGCCTTTGTAATCCCTCGTGTAGGCGACACACTTATGTCAGGCGCGCATCCTTTCCATATGTTTCATTTGCCGATGTTGCGTTTACAGCGATATGCTGCATCTCCGGAGTACTTGTTTATAAAGCGCGCGTTAGATATTGCCTTTTCAACGATTGCGCTTATTGTTTCTTCTCCTGTTTTTGTTATAACAGCAATTGCAATTAAAGCGGTTGATGGAGGCCCTGTGTTTTACAGGCAGCGCCGTCTCACGAAAGATGGAAAACTGTTTGACGTATTAAAGTTCCGAAGCATGCGTGTAGATGCGGAGAAGGATGGTGTGGCGCGCCTCTCCACCGGGGAAAATGATGACCGCATTACACCGATCGGGCGCATTATCCGAAAATGCCGCATTGATGAGCTGCCGCAGCTTATATGTATTTTATCTGGTGATATGTCCATTGTTGGCCCGCGTCCGGAACGGCCGGAAATCGCCATGGAGTATGAAAAGGAGTTACCGGAATTTGCATTGCGCCTGCAGGCCAAAGCAGGATTGACAGGTTATGCACAGGTTTATGGAAAGTACAATACTACGCCGTATGACAAATTGCAGATGGATTTGATGTACATAGCTCATCCGAGTATCATTGAGGATTTGAAAATCATATTTGCGACGGTTAAGATCCTGTTTATGCCTGAAAGTACGGAGGGCATCGCAGAGGGCGCGACAACAGCGCTTGGGCATGAAAAGACGAATCATAATGATCGAATGACGGTTTAGTCTTATGCGATTGGGTTTTGTATGAATATATTTCAGCAAAGTGCTTTGTGAGCTGAAAATATTGACAGCTCGGACTCTTTGAGGTGAGTCTGGGCTGTTTTGATGTGGAGAGGGGATTTGCTGCATGAAAAAGGCGGTTATGCTGATTAACGACACGACCTACGCATTTAACTTGCGTGGTGCGATTATTGAGAAACTGGTTAGTGAAGGGTTTGAAGTTGTGGTTGTTGGCCAACTCCTGGAACACCAGGATAAGCTAAAGGTAATGGGAGCCAAGTTGGTCGGTGTTGAAACTGGTCGCCATGGAACAAATCCTTTCTCTGATCTGCAACTGATGCACACATATAAGAAGATTTTGAGAAATGAAAAGCCCGATGTTGTTCTCACCTACAACATTAAGCCCAACGTATATGGTGGCATGGCCTGTCAGCATTTAAAGATTCCGTACCTACCGAATGTGACTGGATTGGGTACTCCGGTTGAGAATCCGGGCAAACTCCAGAAGCTAACGATTCAGTTATACAAAATGGGCGTAGCAGGTGGAGCGTGTGTGTTTTTCCAGAACACTGATAATCGAGTATTTTTTGAGAAACACAACATGTTGAAGGCGGGAAGCAGAACACGGATTTTGCCTGGTTCAGGTGTCGACCTCGCAAAGCATCCTGTATTGCCGTGGCCTGAAGACGGAAAGGTACATTTTTTATTTGCAGCTCGTGTGATGAAGGAAAAGGGAATCGACCTATTCCTTGCGGCAGCACATAAGTTCGCAAATGAGAACACAATTTTTGATGTGTGCGGTGCCTGTGATGATGAGAATTATAAGAGCATTCTGAACAATGAAAAGTGTGTCGTTTATCATGGCAAACAGAAAGACATGACGCCTTTTTATAGTGAATGTTCCTGCTTCCTGTATCCTTCCTACTATCCGGAGGGAATGAGCAATGTCCTTCTTGAAGCTGCTGCATCTGGAAGACCTGTAATCGCAGCAGGTCGCGCTGGTTGCCGCGAGACTTTGGATGACGGTATAACAGGTTTCCTTGTGCCGGTCAACGATGAGAAAGCGGTTCTTGAGGCAACGGAGAAAATTCTGAAGATGAGCAACGAGGAACGAAAAGCAATGGGTCAACGAGGGAGCGAGAAGATTCGCAAAGAGTTTGACCGTAAACTTGTAGTTCAGGCCTACTGGGAAGAAATCCAGAGAGTTATAGGTGGTTGAGTGTATGAATAAGTATATCAAGGCTGTTTTTTGCGTTCCTCTTGCTGGAATAAAATATGCGATTTTAAAGTTGGAAAACGGAAAAAGATTCAGCGCAGTTTTTCCTGCAATTGCATCTCCACTTACAGAGATTACAGTGGAAGGAAAATCTGAGCTGCACGTCGGCAAAAAGCTGAAGATGCATAATGGTTCAAAAATTCGAGTACGTAAGGGCGGGAAAGTTGAAATCGGCAAGAACTTTGGAATGAGCAATGGCTGCGTCGTTACAGCATATGAACACATTAAAATTGGTGATAATGTGATGCTTGGACCGAATGTTCTGATTTACGACCAAGATCATGATTACCGTGCAGAAGGCGGTGTGGCTGCAATGAAGTTCAAGACTGCGCCAGTTGTCATCGGCAATAATGTCTGGATTGGTGCTAATACGCTTATCCTCCGTGGAACTACAATCGGGGGCAATTCTGTTGTCGGGGGGGGGACAGTCATTAAAGGAGAGTACCCGCCGAACAGCGTAATTATTCAGAAGCGTACAACGGAGGTCATAAAGCAGCATGATGGAGCCAATCAGAGTATTACATAATATTGCAAGCCTTCATTTCGGTGGGGTGCAGGCGTTTGTGATGAACATCTACAATAACATTGATCGAACGAAGGTACAGTTCGATTTTATTGTTACACCGGAGGAGAAGAAAGGTTTATATAGTCAGGTGGAGCAACTGGGAGGACGAGTCTACGTTTGCCCTAAATATACAGGAATGAATCATTTTGCATATTACAAATGGTGGAACAATTTCTTTACAGCGCATCCGGAGTACCATGTGATCCATGGGCATGTCCGGAGCACAGCTTCTATCTACCTGAAAATCGCAAAGAAGCATGGTTTGGCAACGATTGCGCATAGCCACAGCACATCTAACGGAAGCGGTTTTTTAGGGCTTATTAAAAATACCATGCAGTTGCCAATACGCCACATTGCAGACTATCTCTTCGCGTGCTCAGACAAAGCGGGTGTATGGCTATATGGTGAAGCAGCTACAAAACGCCCGAATTACAAGATGATTCCAAATGGTGTGGATCTGGGACGCTTTGCATTTCATGAGGAAAAGCGGAAAGAAATGCGTCAGGAGCTGGGAATTGCCGAGGATACCTTCGTTCTGGGGCACATCGGACGGATTACAGTTCCCAAAAACCATCAATTCCTGGTGGAGCTGTTTGCAGATTATCATAAGGAAAATAGCAATAGCAGACTGCTTCTGGTAGGTGATGGCGAGTTGCTTGACACAGTGCGGCAGCAATGTGCACAGCGTGGAATTAGCGAAGCCGTTATTATGACGGGCAGTAAAACCAATACGGAAGACTACTATCAGGCCATGGATGTATTTGTGTTTCCGTCCCTGTGGGAGGGGCTTCCGGTTTCAGTTGTGGAAGCACAGGCGAATGGATTGCATTGCTTGCTGTCCGATATAATTACACACGATGTTGACTTGACGAATCAGGTGGAATATCTCAGTCTGAATGATGAAGAACTGTGGCTCAAAGAGATTGCGAGAATCAAAGAGACGATGCGAGCGGCGATAACGAAAGACAATCAGATGAAGCTACAATCATTTGATGCAACAGCGGTTGCAAAGCAACTTCAAAGTTTTTATCTGGAACAGGATGAAAGGTCAAGAAAATGAGTCAATATATATTGCGCATGGACGATGCCTCCGATTATATGGATGTTAAAAAGTGGCAGCGGATGGAGGAACTTTTAGACCAGTATGGAATTAAGCCGTTGGTCGGAGTTATTCCGGACAATCGGGATTCATCTCTTACCGATACGTATGAACAAGACCCTGAATTCTGGGATAAGACTGCACGCTGGAAAGAAAAAGGCTGGGAGCTGGCACTTCATGGTTGTTATCACAAGTACACGACCAAGGAAGGTGGCATCAACCCAGTAAATAAAAGAAGCGAATTTGCAGGTGTTCCACTGGATAAGCAGAAAGAAATGATTCGGCACGGTGTGGTTGTTCTGAAAGACCATGGCATTGAGCCAAAAGTTTTTTTTGCCCCGTCACATACTTTTGATGAAAATACATTGATTGCATTGAAAGAAGAATCTGACATTCGCATTATTAGCGACACGATTGCAAATGATGTGTATTTTGAAAACGACTTCTATTTTATTCCGCAACAGTCTGGGCGGGTAAGAAAGCTGCCGTTTAAGGTATGCACGTTTTGCTATCATCCTAATATGATGAAAGACGAAGATTTCGATAAGTTGTGTGCTATTTTGAAATCTACGAGAGGGCATTTTGTGTCTGTATCAGAGATTCAATTAAAAAAAAGAAAACGGACATTGCTGGATACGCTTCTTCGAAAAATCTATTTTGCAAAAAGGCGATAAGAAACATGAAAAAGATAATGCTTTATATAAATGCAATCCATGATGGCGGTGCGGAGCGTGTTATGGTAAACCTAGCAAAGTATTTCTCTGAAAATGGATACGATACCACTTTGGTGACATCTTTCAGGGATACATGGGAGTATCCGCTTGCATCGACTGTAAGACGGCTTACATTAGAAGAAACGGAAATCAAGCAATCCAGAATAAAAAGAAACGTAAGCAGAATCAAAAAATTGAGAGATTTATGCAAATCTGAGAAGCCTGACATACTTGTTTCTTTTATGGAGGAGCCAAATTTTCGCGCAATACTAGCGACAAGAGGCCTGCCGGTAAAAACGCTTGTATCTGTTCGCAATGATCCGAAAAAGGAATATGCAGGAAAGTTAGGGGCTTTTGTTGGAAGGGTGCTGCTTCCTATGGCGAATGGATGCGTATTCCAAACAAAAGAGGCACAAGAATGGTTCCCCCAAAAGCTTCAAAAGAAGTCAAGAATTATTTATAACGCTGTGAAAGAGGAGTTTTATCACATTGAGCGCAAGCCTAATCGTGGTGAAATTGTGACCTGCGGCAGATTGACTGAACAGAAAAATCACGCCATGTTGATTTCGGCATTTGCTAAGGTCGTAGAGCAATATCCATATGCGACATTGAAAATTTATGGAGAGGGCTCTCTGCGGGGAGCGTTGCAGGGGCAGATTGATGCAGCAGGGCTTTCCGGTAAAGTATTTCTCATGGGATCAACGAATGATGTTGGTAAGGCACTTCAAACAGCGGATGTGTTTGTTCTTTCCTCGGACTATGAAGGCATGCCCAATGCACTGATGGAGGCGATGGCGGTTGGAGCTCCTTGTGTTTCAACTGATTGTCCTTGTGGTGGGCCGAAAGATTTGTTTGGAGAGGCTTTGACTAATCAGCTGGTTCCAGTAAATGATGCAGAAGCCTTAAAAAAAGCGGTTCATATTTTTTTGAATATGCCTGAACATGACAAAGATCAAATTGGTATAGAAATGAAGTCAAGAGCTATGGATTTCAGACCAGAAATCATAAACAAAAAGTGGCTTGATTACTTGAAAGAAATCGTGGGGTGATGTGCGATGAATATTCAGTCATTGTTCCGAATCATCAAAAGGAAAATGAAGGGACGTCTTCAAACTGCCATTGATGATGGTATGGTTGTTGAACCGGGCGTTACCGTGATGGGCGGCGTGGATTTTGGAAGCGAGCCTTATCTAATTACATTAAAGAGAGGAGCAAGAATCTCGTCAGATGTTCGATTTGTAAATCATGATGGCGGTACTTGGGCGTTCAGAAACACTTGGGATAAGTATAAAGATGTCGTTAAATACGATCGCATAACAATTGGAGAATTTACTTTTGTAGGAGCAGGCTCAACCATTATGCCGGGTGTTCATATTGGTAAAAACTGCGTAGTTGCTGCTGGCAGCGTGGTCACACACGACATTCCTGACGAAATGGTCTGGGGGGGTCCCGGCTCGCCCGATGTGTTCCACCTTGGAGTATGCTGAAAAGAGCTTGAAAAAGATGGAAGAATAGTTTAGTGATTTTGATAAAGAAGCATATGATCGAGATAAAAAGACATATTTGCTCGGTCATTTGAAAGAGTGATGGGATGAAGAAAAAAGTGCTGATAATTCTTCCCGGCTTTGCAATGGGCGGGGCAGAAAATATGGTATATGAGCTGAGCAATCATATCAATCCGGAAAATTTTGATGTTTCGGTCCTATGCTACTGCGGAAAACAGAATACCAGTCTGGAGAAAAAGGCAGAAGACAGAATCGATGTTCATTATGTGAATTGTGCTGGAACGGTAACGCCTCAGAAGATTCATACCGTTTTAAGAGCGATTGACAAAATCCGACCCGATGTTGTTCATGCTCACATGGGCGGCGCACTATATGCAGCACTTTGGACATTAAAGAAGAGAAAGCCGCTCGTTGTGACGATCCATACTACTCCGCAGAAAGCATTTTCCAAACTGGTAGAGAGAGTGCTGCGGTTCAGAATGAAGTTCGGCCGATGCAGACTGGTTGCTGTATCTGAGGAAAATAAGCGGCTGGCTGATCAATACTTCAAGTTGAAAGTTCCTTGTGAGTTCGTCAACAATGGGGTTGACTTGAAACGTTTTTACCATAAAGAGAATGAGTTGTTCACTTTTATCAATGTTGCAAGGCAGGATGACAATAAGAACCAGAAAATGCTGATTGAGGCATTCAAAAAGGTCCATGAGATTTATTTGAATACCAAATTGATATTAGTAGGCGATGGTCCAAACCACGAGATGTTTCAAGCTCTATGCGGTGAACTTGGTGTGCAGGACGATGTACTGTTCACCGGCAATATTGCAAATGCTGAGGATTACTATGCAATCTCAGACGTATATGTGCAGACATCACATAGAGAGGCACTGCCGATGTCTATTTTGGAGGCAATGGCGGCTGGATTGCCAATCATTTCAACCAATGTTGGTGGCATAAAGGATGTCGTGCAGGAAAACGGAATACTAGTCCAAGATGATGATAAAAGTGCACTTTATGAAGCTATGAAGGAAATGATGATTGCGCCAAATGACAAGATTATAAGATACTCGAGAGAGTCTATTAGAATAGTTCAGAATTATTCTGCAAAAAAGATGGCAGAAAAGTATATAACTATATATGAAAGACTAGTGGGTTCTTGTTAAATAGGTATCTGCGGAAGGATGAAACTATGCATTCGGAAATAAAAATTAGGCAAGGACAACAGATGCTTACAGCTTGTTTCTGTATATTGCTCACATTAATGCTTGTCGCTAGAGATATATTTTCGATTTCAATTAGTAAATATATCTTATTGCTAATTGTAGCTTTATTTATAGCAATTGCGCCGTATGAATCTGTGATAGATATGGTTGCATTTATGTTGCCGCTTCTATGCGGACTACCATCAAATTATATATTTGTCTTATTGTTAATAAAAATGGCTTTATGTAAAAAGATAGATAGAAAAATTACGATTGTATATATCGTGTTTGTGATGGTGTGGGAAATAGCGGGAATAACTTTCTACACGCAATTGTTAGACAATGAAGTTGTTAAGCAAATCGTTTTCACTTGGACTTTTTTTTCACTTTTGTTTAGCAATGAAGAATTTGATTATTTTAGAAAACTGGAATTGTATCTTTTGGGGACAGTACTGGTTTGTGGTGTGATCGTTAGTTATTCAATATTACGTGCCCCGTCTAATTGGTTATATTTGTTTTCAAAAGGCTGGTATAGGTTCGGAGATGTGGCACTTGATGATATAGATGGAATGACGTTAAGATTGAACTCCAATAGTTTGGCATATTTTAGTATTATAGGTATTATGGTTGCCATTGTACTAATCCGTTCACGAAAGAGTAAAATGAATGTGTTTTATGCTACTATGGCGTTTTTTCTTGTGATAGCGGGATTCCTTTCTGTTTCAAGATCTTGGATTCTAGTTGCCATCTTATGTTCTCTTATATGGTTAGTATCTGAGATGAAAGGTGTTAAGGGAATGGGAATAACCATTTTAGCATTTGCATTTGGTGGATTTCTCGTTTCAAAAATTATTGCTTCTTACCCTGAACTTCTTGGCGGGATATTAGCAAGGCTAACTGATAAGTCAGCTGAAGGTGGAAACGGAAGAACAGAATTGTTGATTGAATATGGAAGCAGAATTACAAACAACGTAGGGATGCTTCTTTTTGGCTCTGGTGCTGCTCACTACCGTCAAGCCTATCATATGCCGACTTCTATTCACAACGGTAGCATGCAGGTGTTGCTATCGTATGGAATAGTGGGTGGATTGTTGTTTGCATTTGGAATGGCAGAGCCGGTATATCATACCATATACTTTGCAGAAAAAAGGATTAAACTTTTCTACTGGCTTCCTATGCTTTCCATTGTGCTTTTCGTTCAAACGATACAATTTGTCAACCCGGCATATTTAATGATGCCTTATATTATCGGAGTATATTCTATCCAACTAGGTGCTAGAGAGGAACAAGGCAAAAAACGATGACTAAGAAAGTGCTACTTATATGCGGATCAGAGTTGTGCAATGCAGGAGTGCCGAATGTCATAATGAAGATTGTGCGCGGCTTGCAATCCTCCTATACCTTTGATGTTCTTTGTTTGTCAGAAAAGTATGGAGAATATGATGCTGAATTTAGTTCGTATGGCGGGAAGATATATAGATTACCGCTTCCGGATTACGCAAGTAATAAGGTACTTTATCCAATTCGTGCTTTTAAGGTTGAAAAGGAATTGAAAAGAGTTCTCAGCCAAACAACGTATGATATCATACATTGCAATTGCGGTATTGACTCAGGAATATGTCTTATGGTTTCAAAACGTTTTGGAGTTCCTGTCCGAATTAGTCATGCACATGGGACATACAGCAGAAAAGGTAAGAATTACATTTTAAGAGCCTACAATTACATACAAAAACAACTTATTAAACAAAATGCGACAAAACTACTTGCATGTTCCAGCATAGCGGGAGATTCTTTATTCTCTGGCGCAAAATATGATAACATTCTTAATCCTGTCGATGTTGAGATTTATAGAAATGTGAAGAAATGTAGTCATGATGGAATCAATTTACTACAAATAGGCTACTATTGTGAGAACAAGAACCAGTTATTTACGCTGAAAGTCCTTGAAGAACTATTAGAGTCTGGGATAGAAGCAAAGGTTCACTTCATCGGATTTGCATCAGAACAGGATTATTATGATAAAATAAAAAAATATGTAGCAAATAACAACTTGGAGAAAAGTGTCTGTTTCCTTTGTTCTAATGCCGATAAGGTTAAAGAATTATCTTGGGCGGATTTTTCAATGCTACCTTCCGAAAGTGAGGGTCTTCCACTAGTTGCTCTTGAATCGCAATGCGCAAACACGATTTGTCTTATGTCGGATCATATTCCTAAAGATTCAAATATCGGATATGGTTTGTTTCTTGGGTACAATAATGTTACAGAGTGGGTGAAAGCCATTATTGATTTGAAGAATACTCATCAGGAGGAATATGAATTGACAGTAGATGTTTCGACTAAGTGTTATTTGAGAAAGATGGAAGCGGCCTATGAGAGAAGTTGGTAAAAAAAGAAAAACTGTTAATAACATCATATATGGTTTTGGAACTAAGATGCTGACAATGATTCTTGGCATCTTAATTCCACGTCTTTTTATTGTTTCCTACGGCTCTGAAACAAACGGATTATTATCGACAATTACACAGATATTTACATATTTGGCGCTTCTACAGGCTGGCATTGGAACGGCAACGGTAAATGCACTATATAAACCACTTGATAATAATGAATGGAAACAAATCAATGAGGTTTTTAGTCAGGCGCGTTCATATTTTAGAAGAGTTGCAGTGGTCTACGCTTTTGCTGTAATTGCATTTTCTATAGTGTATGCTACCATTGCGAGGACAAATTTGAGCAGGCTGGAAATATTTGGTATTATAATGCTCCAAGGATTGGGGAGTTTTATAACCTATTACTTCTGCGCACCATATACACAATTACTTGTAGCAGATGGGAAACAATATGTGTCTGATAACATTACATTCATTATCCATGTCGCTACATCAATGATTAAAATCGTACTTGTTAGTGTGGGATTCGGCGTAATCGCTGTTCAAGCAGCATATTTGGTAGTCTCCTTACTCACGGTTCCGGCTACGATTTTGTACTGCAGGAAATTGTATCCTGAACTAGCTGCATATCAAACACAGAATAAGGACCTTCTACAAGAGAGAGGAGCCTTTATAGTACATGAACTTTCCGCAGTTATCTTTTCAAATACTGATATTTTCGTAATCTCGACATTTTGTAGTCTTGCCTTAGCAAGTGTTTATAGCGTGTATAATTTGGTGTTCGGAGCTCTTAATTCAATGATTAATACCGCTAATGCCGGCCTCGGTTTTATACTTGGACAAAACATTTACAAGGACAAAAAAGTATTTGCGAGGATATATGACACATATAGTTCGATTTACTCGTTTATCGTTTTTGTTGTAATGACAACCGCATATATACTTATAACTCCCTTTGTCGAATTATATACAAGCGGTGTTGCAGATGCAGAGTATGTACTACCTGGGCTGTCATTTTTATTTGTCGTTGTTAATCTTATGTCGGGCGTGCGTGCTGTTGGAGCCCGCCTAATCACTGTTAGTGGTCATGCCGAAGCTACAAAAAGTCATAGTGTACTCGAGATGATTATAAACTTAGTGTCATCTGTCGTTCTTGTTAATATTTGCGGAATATACGGTGTTCTAATCGGCACTGTAGTTGCGCTAGTTTATCGAATGAACGATATTATTATCTACGCAAACAAAGTAGTATTAGAAAGAAGCCCATTGCATGAATATATACAGTTAATTGCTAATTGTGCTCTATTTATGATTATTCAATTTCTAAAATGTAGAGTACCGCTTTTTTTTAGCTCTTATCTAATGCTTTTTCTTGTCGGTGCAATTGTATTTCTAGGTTGTGCCTTGCTATATGCGATCCCATTGCTATTGGTGAACCATGGAGCCATTCATTTTGTTATGGCTAAAGTGTTGAAACGAAGCATGAAAATTGAATAACTTAGGAGCAGTAGCGACACCCATTTGTGGATAGAGAGAACGAAGAAATTGAGATCTCCACATGCCGGATGAACCTGCTGGATATGAGAGGTTTACCGGCACGGAAAGCTGAGGAAAACAATGGAGACACAAAAGAAGTGTCCACTGGTGCTCCACCCCAATTTTTATAAATGGCACGGATGTATACCATCTGATGCGGATTTTATCCATATTCTCGGTTTTTCCTGATTGTCCGCACACCAGAAAGATACGTTAGCATGTTCTCTCTGGTGATTACACATAGAAACTAATGGAGAGGAAAATAACGGAAATGACAATTTTCATTACTGGCGCATCTGGTTTCATTGGTTCCAACCTTGCCAAGCGTATCCTGACTACCGAGCCGGATACCAAGGTCATCGGTCTAGATAACATGAACGATTACTATGATGTCCGCATCAAGGAAGCTCGTCTTGCGGAGCTTCAAAAGTTCGAGAACTATACATTTATCAAGGGAAACCTTGCGGACAAAGCACTTATCAACAGCATTTTTGAGAAGCATCACCCGGATATTGTGGTCAATCTGGGTGCGCAGGCAGGTGTTCGTTACTCCATCACCAACCCAGATGCTTATATCGAGAGCAATATGATCGGCTTCTACAACATTCTGGAAGCCTGCCGTCATTATCCAGTGGGGCATCTGGTGTACGCCTCCAGCTCCTCTGTCTATGGCTCCAACAAGAAGGTGCCGTACTCCACTGACGATAAGGTCGATAACCCGGTGTCGCTCTATGCCGCCACTAAAAAATCCAATGAGCTTATGGCACACGCCTATAGCAAGCTTTATAACATTCCCTCTACTGGTCTGCGGTTCTTTACGGTTTACGGTCCTGCTGGTCGTCCGGATATGGCATACTTTGGTTTTACCAATAAGTTGGTGAATGGTGAGACTATTAAAATCTTCAACTACGGTAACTGCAAGCGCGACTTTACTTATGTGGATGATATCGTGGAAGGTGTTGTCCGTGTGATGAAGAAAGCACCGGAAAAGAAAAATGGTGAGGATGGTTTGCCGATTCCGCCGTATGCAGTTTACAACATCGGCAATAGCAATCCGGAGAATCTGCTGGATTTTGTGCAGATTCTGTCGGAGGAACTGGTTCGTGCCGGTGTTCTGCCTGCTGATTATGACTTTGAGGCTCACAAGGAGCTGGTTCCCATGCAGCCAGGTGATGTGCCTGTGACCTATGCAGATACAGAGCCGCTGGAACGTGACTTCGGGTTTAAGCCCCACACCCCGTTGCGCGAGGGTCTGCGGAAGTTTGCCGAGTGGTACAAAGAGTTTTATATGGAGTAAGGGGGAGAAAAAGAGTGAAAATTGCAGTTGCGGGTACCGGCTATGTCGGTTTGTCCATTGCCACGTTGCTGTCACAGCACCATGAGGTTATGGCAGTGGACATTATCCCAGAAAAGGTTGACCTCATCAACCACAAGAAGTCGCCGATTCAGGACGAGTACATCGAAAAGTATCTCGCTGAAAAGAGTTTAAACCTGACGGCTACGCTGGACGCAGAAGCGGCCTACAAGGATGCTGACTTCGTTGTCATTGCTGCTCCGACCAACTATGACAGCAAGAAGAACTTCTTCGATACTTCGGCAGTTGAAGCAGTCATCAAGCTGGTCATGCAGTACAACCCTGACGCCATCATGGTCATCAAGTCCACAATCCCTGTGGGCTTTACGGCAAGCATCCGCGAGAAGTACCATTGTGACAACATCATCTTTAGCCCAGAGTTCCTGCGTGAATCCAAGGCACTGTATGACAACCTTTATCCGAGCCGCATCATTGTCGGAACTGATGTGGAGAATGCTCGTCTGGTGAAAGCTGCGAATACCTTTGCCGGCTTACTGCAGGAAGGCGCAATCAAGGAGAAGATTGATACCTTAATTATGGGCTTTACCGAGGCTGAGGCTGTCAAGCTGTTTGCCAATACCTATCTGGCTTTGCGTGTCAGCTACTTCAATGAACTGGATACCTACGCAGAAATGAAAGGGCTGAACACCCAGCAGATCATTGAGGGTGTCTGCCTTGACCCACGAATCGGAAGCCATTACAACAATCCGTCCTTTGGTTACGGCGGCTATTGCCTGCCCAAGGATACCAAGCAGCTGCTGGCAAACTATGCAGATGTCCCGGAAAATCTCATTGAAGCAATTGTGGAGTCCAACCGCACCCGTAAAGACTTCATCGCAGACCGTGTGCTTCAGATGGCAGGTTACTATGGCTATGGTGAAGATAACGAGTATGATAAGGCACAGGAAAAGCCTTGCATTATTGGTGTGTACCGCTTGACCATGAAGTCTAACTCTGACAACTTCCGTCAGTCCTCCATCCAAGGCGTCATGAAGCGCATCAAGGCCAAGGGTGCAACGGTCATTATCTACGAACCTACTTTGGAGAGTGGAAGCACATTCTTCGGCAGTGAGGTCGTCAATGATCTTGATGAGTTCAAGAAGCGCAGTCAGGCCATCATTGCCAACCGTTACGACAGCTGTTTGGATGACGTACAGGATAAGGTTTATACCCGTGACCTGTTCCGCCGCGATTAAAAACGATTAGGCCATGTGTCCCAAAGCACATGGCTGAGCTGCTCAAATATGCTACCTCTCCGTGGAGAGTAAAAGACAACATGCGCTTGATATTCCGTTTATAACATAAGGGAGACCATACTTTGAAAAACAGAAAAAAACCGATTGGTATTATTATTGCCATTTCAATAGTTTTACTTTTAACAATAATGACTTTATTGGGCTGGGCGTATTATAATTCAAAGCTTGATTTAATTCAATATGATGATGGTAGCAAAGACATTGACACCAGCACAAGTTACGCCATAGATAATGATGAGTTGGACATTGCCGACCTTCCGGATGCACCGGAAGATGTGGATACTTCCGGCGGAATAGAAATTTTGGAAGGTGACATTTATCACGACGATGATGTTATAAATATTCTGTTGCTCGGCACGGATGAACGAACGGATGAATTTAATGAGAACGCACGTGCGGATGCAATCATGGTGATGAGTCTGAATACCAAGGAGCATACGATCAAGCTCATCAGTATTGAGCGGGGAATCGGCGTACCGGTGCCGGGACGTAATGATGATTGGATCACCCATACCTTCCGATATGGCGGTGCTGCCCTTACAATGCAGACGGTGCGCAATTGCTTCAAATTGGACGTAGAACGATATGTTCGTGTGAATTTCAACGCATTTAAAGAAGGCATTTCTGCAATTGGTGGAATTGATATTGAATTAACTCCAGCAGAAGCGGAATATATAAATAATGCTGCCAGGCATGATTCTTCGAAAGAAATACAACGTGTCTCAGCGGGACAACAACATTTAAACGGCACGACTGCGTTGACCTATGCCCGTATTCGTAAAATCGATAGCGACTGGAAACGCATTGAACGTCAGCGCACGGTGATTCAGGCGGCAATTAATCAGGTGAAAAATTCAGATATTTTCACTCTAAATGCATTAGCTGATGCAATTTTGCCCATGGTTCAAACGAATTTGACAAAAGCTGAAATTACACGTTTGATACTTGAGGTACCTGCATTTCTGAGTGAAGGCTCTAAGATGGAACAAATGACGATTCCTACCTACGAAACATGCTGGAACAGCGTAGGGGTGGACGGACGCAAAATGATTGGGGTCGATTTTGAAGCCAATGCGCAAATTTTGCGTGAGTTTTTCTATGGCACTCATGATGGGATTTCAGAATAGTCAATAATTTTATCCAGGTGATTTAAATGAGGAGATTTATACGGAGTGGGGATCTATTTGAAGATTTAAGACGCTCACTCGACTGTGAATTTATCTCGGATACCAATGGTGAAATACTTTTCCTTTGGTAATGCAGCATTGATAAAAAGTGAGGAAGATGCCAAAAAGTTTTTTGGGAAGTATTTGGATGAGCTGTAATGGGGCGGAATAGGTGAATAGCTATAAAGCTTGAAATGTAAAATGAAAAATAAAGCGAGAAAAATTGGGTTATTCATCCTCTGGCTGGTGTTTGAAATGCCAAGGGGGAGAGAAAAAGCTACAGTGCGATGAGATTGTAGTGGTAGAAAGTGTGCATACTTTTCTAAAGATTTATTGCCAAACACTTAACATTACTCAGATGTGCGCTTTACCCAAAGTTCGTGAAGCTGCGCCATCACCTCCTCACCGGAAAGATCGGGATTGTTGAATATACGAATAACCTCCATCATGCTTTCCGGAATTTCCGGCAGGTTCTGGAAGTCGAGTTCATCTGTTTCCGAGCGGAGTTCAACGGATGGAATTTCAAAGATTTCCGCAAGCACGTCATACGTAGAGCGTTTCTTGGGATAGGATTCACCTTTCTCATATGAGATGATTGTGCGCAGTGACAGACCGGACAGTTTTGCCAGTTCGGCCTGAGTCCAACCCTTTTCTTTTCGTAGACGCCGTACTTTTTCTCCAAAAGTCATTCCAAACTACCTCTCTTCTAAAATGTGCGGATATTTTGCATGTTTTGGCTGCGAAAGTATTGACATGATAAAAAAACAGATGTAGAATACAGACATGCAGATATTCTGCATGTCTGTATTCTATTACGGAATGCTGGAGATGTCAACAGCGGGAGCAATTGACAAATCCGCAATGTGCCGGGATAGAATACTGTTCCGGCAGGAGGACCGACTGCAAAACGGGAGCAGTCGCGGACATAATTTCCCCGGCACCTTGAAAAATAAATACCGGCACGGCAGGTACGTTTCTATTGACACGAGCGACATCGGGAAAAGCGCCAGGACGTGCGGACAGCGGCGCACGGATGAGAGGTGTGGGCCGGGTTCTGCGCAGAGCGATACATTTTGCCCGTAAAGGGGCCACCATGGCAGGCCCTATTGCCATTGACTGTCGATGAGGAGAAAATGACACACCAGCAGCCCGGCGCAACAGACCGGGTGAGAGACTTTGGGTTGTAATCAGTAAGACCTTCAGGCTCCCAGTGAGCGGCTGAAATGCCAACGGCCCGCCTGCCGTGTTCCCAGTCCATCAGGGGGCGAGCTGCGAATACGGTGGAGATATCTGTCTAAAGAACGGACATGTATGAAAATGCAAGTGAGGCAGGCATCCAATTGGATGCCTGTATGAGCGGAGTTTTCAAAACAAGGCATCCATGTGGATGCCTGCAAGAAACAAAGGAGCGGAGCAGACGATTCAAACGAATTGTGAATCTGTACGAAAAAGCTGCTGTGCCGCAATTGAAGAGACGGGTAAAACGCAAAAAGATTTTTCTGTCCGGAGCGTTTTGAACGTTCTGCAACATTGCGGCATTCCCCACATGATTGTATGTTCAGAGATGCTTCTCTGCAGCGAGCATGGGCTTTGTGTTGCCATCCGGCAACCCTTCGCCGCCGCGGACGCGGCACATACGGGGCCAGCCACGAACCCCATGCAGGTGTGGACATGAGAAAACGGACACAGGGAATCAATGTGCGTGTGACAACGGCGGAAAAGTGCAAAATCGAAAGGTCGGCAGCAGGCTGTGGGCTTACAGTATCGGAATATCTGCGCAGACGTGCGCTTGGATATACACCGAAGTTTCATCCGCCGCCGGAACTTTTCAGCGCCCTCACATACATGGATAATCTGACAGACATGCTGGAACGGCTCGACCCGTATCTCGGGGGACAGTACAGGCTGTGTGCCGAAGAGATCCGCGGCAGTTTTCTTTGTGGAAGTCAAAACAGTGAGTGAACTGGCGCCAGTTCACTGGTTTTGCCCTGTGTATGTCTGGAATATTGATGTACGAACTTCGCATACAAATCACCTCCGAACCCCGGCGGCGGAGAAAAAATCAATGCCGGAAATCCCGGGGACAAGTGTACCCTTTTGCGGGCGGAAGAAGCGGGTCAGACGCCCCGGAAACCAAAAGCACCGTTCTCTCTTCCCCCCACACCCCCTAACTCTATTTACCGGCTGGAAGAATAAATATACCGGCTGGAAAGTATATAGCCAGCCTTTTCCAACTACGGATATCTTCCCAGCCGGTAATGTCCCAATGGAGTAGAATTCCAGCGTGTGTTTTTGTCTGTGAACTGGCGTCAATGCTTTGAGCGTGCCCGGAAGAAAGAAACGGCTGATGACAGCTCCTTCCAGCGGGTAAGCGTCAGACGGAAACGCTGTGTGCGGGAGATGTGCATGTCTTCCAGCCAGCAAGCTTTTTTCAGCCGGTTCAACATGCGTCTGAAAAACAGATGGGCTGAAGATTTCAACGGTGTGAAGTATGTGTAAAAACAGAATGAAAACCATTTGATTTACCAAAGGAGAAATGTAGATCGCAACAACGAAAATATGGGCTGTAAAGGACAGCCTCAAGCGTGTGGTGGACTATGCGTCGTACCCGGAGAAAACAGAATACAGCGGGCTTGCAAATGCACTGCACTATGCGAAAAATGATGTCAAGACAGAGCTTTGTGAGACGGTACATCTTGTCAGCGGCCTTCATTGCAGGCCGGAGCAAGCGTGGGATGACATGCGATCGATACAGGAGCATTTTGGAAAAACAGGCGGAACCGTCGCACTGCATGCGTATCAAAGTTTCAAGCCGGGCGAGGTCACGCCGGAGCAATGTCATGCTATAGGAGTCGAGCTGGCGCGGAAGATGTGGGGCGGACGTTTCCAGGTACTGGTAGCGACACACTTGAACACAAATTGCCTGCACAACCATTTCGTAATCAATTCAGTGTCGTATATCGATGGGAAAAAGTATGAGCAAAAGCGCAGCCAATACTATGATCTGCGAACAGCTTCGGATGACATATGCCGTGCGCACGAGTTGTCCGTGATCAAACAGCCGCTGGGAAAAACGCCCCGTCAGTTGTATGAAGCGGAGCAGCGTGGTGAACCGACCCGGTACAACCAGATGCGGGCAGCCATCCATGAAGCAAAGGCTAAAACCAGCACAGAACGGGATTTTGCACGGGCTTTGGACGGGCTGGGATATGTCTGGAGCAGGGCTCCGAATCGGAAATATGCTACGTTGTGCGCACGGGACGGCGGGCGCGCAGTCCGGGTCTACCGTTTGGGCGCGGAATACGACTGGCCTGCAATAGAGGCGGCGCTGCACGAAAATTTTGCCCGATGGGGGCCGCGGTATTATGACTGGCAGTGCAACCCGCATCATACCGCCAAAGAGCCACAGCGGACCGCTGTGCGGCACACAGGACGGTATAAATGCCGCGGATTGAGTAATGCACGGAAGCCGACGGGCCTGTGGCGGATGTATGAAAAATGCTGCGAGGAAGTCAACAGGCTGTTTGCACGGTTGTATGAGGACTGGACGTCTGGAGTACAGCGCTGCGGCCCCGGTGAGCAAGATGAACCGCTGACCGCCTCTCCGTGCGTTTTGCGGGCCGCGCCACGGCGCGGCCCTTTTTGGCTTTGTGAAGAGCAGAAAAAGCACCCGCAACCTGCGGTTGACAAATTGCAAGGCGCAGGTTGGTAGCGCACAGAAAGGGGAACAGGCTATGATAAGTCCATCAAAAACAAAAGGAGAGATCAGTATGACCTTTGCGGATAACCTTGTGCGGCTGCGGCGGGAAAAAGGCTTTTCCCAGGAACAGCTTGCAGACTTGATGGATGTTTCCCGTCAGGCGGTGAGCAAATGGGAGGCGGGG
>PPYF01208735.1_pt1 | contig 21744 bp, 24 predicted proteins | sample 1559871 | NCBI WGS metagenome assembly PPYF01 (sample SAMN08240021, study PRJNA423297) | Human gut metagenome, whole genome shotgun sequencing project.
AGCAAGACGAATTGCAGCTGGCAGGTTAAGATGAGGAAAACCCCATTTTAACTTGTACTAAATCTTGACATAGGACCAATCTGCCTGTATATTTCTATAAATATATGTAAGCGCATAAACCAATCCACTTTCATCAACTTCTCCATCACCTATTTTTACAGAAATCAATTCAATATTAGGATTTACATTATAGATAATATTTGATACTGCGGTGCCATGACCAAAAGTATCGATACTCTCTTCTAAAACAGACTCCCATTCCATTGTAATAGGATTTTTCTTTATTTCATATGAGGCTTTTACACATTTTCCTGCTTCTGTATCCTTATTTATTCCTGAGTCTATTATTACAATTTTACTTTTTTTCATAGTTTAAAATCTTCTTTCTGACTATATGTTACAATGCTATAAACGAGCAAGTTTGCAATTTAGAAATAGATAAAATAGATCTTACTTAGTTTTTCTGCATAACGAACAATTTCCATCTCCCTTTCCTTTCAAAATCAATCCAATTGAATTTTATATCTATTAAATATTTTCACAATATATATTTTGAATTGATTGTATACATCAAACACTAGAATTTCAACATTCATTTTTTTACCTGTATAGAATTGTCATTTTTTGTTCATTCTTTCTACCACTTTCATTCAATATGTACAGTACCCTTTAATCCCTCCCAGAAAATCATCTCTTTTCTTGACTGCATTTTACCGTATATTTCCCACATTTTCAATTTTCATTATTTACACTGCTTTCCACTTCTTACGATAATGAGACATTTTTGGGCATTTTTCTCCTTGCGCATCCCATTTCCCCATTATATAATGAAATACGTGTTTACTAACAAATTATCGTAACTGTTCAGTACCCCTCACCTCGCGGGATAATGGACTGCTGAATAGTTACAAAATATCTGATATTCATAAGGAGAACAAACATGGGTGGAATTTTTGGAGTTGCATCAAAAAAAAGTTGTGTATCTGATCTTTTCTTTGGAACAGATTATCATTCACACTTGGGTACCCGCAGAGGCGGTATGGCAGTCTATGACAAATCACACGGATTCGACCGGGCGATCCACAATATTCAAAACTCACCATTCCGTACAAAGTTTGAGCGTGATGTGGAAGAATTGGAAGGAACACTGGGAATCGGCTGTATTTCAGACTCTGATCCGCAGCCTCTGATGGTTCAGTCTCACTTGGGAAGCTTTGCCATTACTACCGTGGGAAAAATCAACAATATGGATCAGCTTGTGAAACATTCCTTTGCAAACGGCTGTACACATTTTCTGGAAATGAGCGGCGGAAATATCAATGCAACAGAAATGGTAGCCTCTCTGATCAACCAGAAACCTACTTTAGTAGAGGGAATCCGCTACGCGCAGGAAATGATCGAAGGTTCCATGACAATGCTGATCATGACCCCGGAAGGTATCTATGCCGCCAGAGACCGCATGGGACGTACTCCTCTCATTCTTGGTAAGAAAGAGGATGCTGTCTGTGCTTCTTTTGAAAGTTTTGCATATTTCAATCTGGGATACCATGACTACAAAGAACTGGGACCTGCTGAGATCGTATTTTTTACACCGGAAGGCGCTGAAACTATCGCTCCGCCGCAGGAAGAAATGAAGATCTGTTCTTTCCTTTGGGTTTACTACGGTTATCCAACTTCTACCTATGAAGGCGTCAATGTGGAACAGATGCGTTATACCTGCGGAGATATGCTGGCGCAGAGAGATAATGTAAATCCTGACATCGTGGCAGGTGTGCCAGATTCCGGTATTGCTCACGCTATCGGTTATGCCAATAGATCCAAAGTTCCGTTTGCGCGCCCCTTTATCAAATATACGCCTACCTGGCCCCGTTCCTTCATGCCTGCCCATCAGAGCCAGCGGGAACAGATCGCTCACATGAAACTGATTCCTGTTCGAGAACTGATCAAGGATAAAAGTCTTCTGCTGATCGACGATTCCATCGTAAGAGGAACTCAGCTGAGCCAGACTACAGAATTTTTATATGACAGCGGCGCAAAAGAAGTACATATCCGTCCGGCCTGCCCGCCGCTTTTATACGGATGTAAATACCTGAATTTCTCCCGTTCCAATTCCGATATGGATCTGATCACCCGCCGGGTCATTCAGAAACGGGAAGGTACTATTACAGAAGCAATTCTGGAAGACTATTCCAACCCTGATTCCCATAATTATCAGGGAATGCTGGACGAAATTGGCAAGCAGCTGAAATTCACCACTCTCCGTTATCATCGTCTGGATGATATGGTGGCTTCTATTGGCTTATCTCCTTGTAAGCTGTGTACCTATTGTTTCAACGGAAAAGAATAATTCTCTACATATTTCAACAGGGGCAGATGCGATTCATATAAATCGCATCTGCCCCTGTTGGAATATGCCTATAAACGTTCTTATTGTATGCAGAATAAAATCTCTAACGAATAACTTTTTCCAGCACCTTTTTCACTTTCTCCGACTGTATCAATAACCTCATTTTCTCTTCTCCATTCACAATCTCAGGTTTACCACACCTAAGACTATCCAGGTGTTCCGACACACAACAATCTTTGTACCAGCACTCACCCATAAGAGAACCTTTTACAGACCACTTCTCGTTTTGCGTAAATTCACCAACCAATGATTTCATTACTCGTTCTGTAGAATATCTCTTAAAACCAGCTATGTACTGTAATGTCTTCTCATCATTGATTTTTGACAAATTAACTCTATGATTCTCAACTGCCTCTAAAACTTCCTCCCGAATTTGAATTTTATCTGCCTTTCCAGTTCCAGTCCATTCTACCAGTTTGTCAAATGCAAGAATCAAGTATTCAAAACAAATCATGTCCAGAATTATAAGCCGTCCCTCTGACTTTTCTTCTATTGATTTCAACATACGATATTTATTACGAATATCCTGATTATCAACCACATAATCGTATGCAATATAATATTTATCATCACCTTTTATTTGCAAATCTGATACTGCATCCAATAGTCCCTGATTACTTCCTTTACTTTCAATCAAAAGCTCATCGCCAAAGAAAAGTCGATTCACCAATTTCCAGAAATGAAACCCTGCACCGGTATCTTCTGTCCATAAAAATCTCATATTACAACTCCTCTTCCAGTGTTATTTTATTATTATCAAACTTTAACACCTTAAAACTTTTATCAGACACATTGAGTCCGTCACAGTTTCGTAAAAAAAGCATATATTGATTTGATGACTCAAAATTAACAAATTTTCTGACCTCATCATTCATTAGATTATCTGCATTATCTACCACAATAAAACTATCTCTGCATTTCTTTATTGTTTCCAAAAAATTATCTGATTTGTAATTAAATAATTTAATAGCCTTATACTCTTCTGTTAGTCTTATATCTTCCAACAGTTCATAAAGCACTGTTTTACCCGTACCACTATCACCACCAACAAGAGTTATTCTGTCATCAAATTCCAAGTCGTATGAAAACGGAGCTGCTTTAAATGTAATGCTCTTATAAATCATCTTTTTCCCTCCTTTCATACTCCTTGCTCCACCATGCGTTATAACCCCTTCCACCAGTCACTATATCAGAATCATTAAATCTGATATTTGTATCATCCGAAATATCAAAGAGCGTTGGTCTTGACATATAAAGCTTTATACCATCCATAGCAAAAATAATTCTAAGCACATTCGGACCACATTCTTCTACATTTACCACCTTATCCGGATGCTTCACAATATTGAGTAATGTTTTGCAGCCTGATGACAAATTACGAATTGTTCCTAAGCCATATTTCGTTTCAATATGCTTATCCGGAGTCAAATTCGCCTCATCTACCTGCTGAATTAAATCAATTTCATTTTGTGACATTTCTTCATTACTTGTATTCAAGTTAAAATACAGGTCATTTTGCAGTATCCAATCCTTTGAATTTCTTTTTTCCGTATATATATCTATCATATGATGTTCACGCCTTCCTATCGTTTCATTTTGCGCCTAACTGCAAAAAAGTATCCTTGTTTTCTCAAACTACAGGATACTTTTTTACAACTTCTTACTCGATTTTACTTCCGCAATGTATACAGAACCGATCTCCCGGTTTCACTGCACTTCCACACTTCGGACACATCCTTGGCGCAGGAGTTCCCACCGGCGGAACAGGATTTACTGAAGGCTGTTCTTTTATCACTGGAGTCTGTGTCTCTGCCTTCTTCTCACTTTCCATCTTCGGAACACTGTCTGCTGCTGTTTTTTCCTGAGGCGCACTCTGGGTTTTTGTTTCATTTGCCATCGCCGGAGCGCTCTTTGGTACAGAAGTTCCCATCGGAGCAGCTGCGCTTCCGCTTGTTCCTTTTGGTGGTGTAGGCTGACTGCCATTTTGCGGCGCCGGACCATTCACCGGATAGCCACAGTTTTTACAGTAGTTCTTTCCCGGAGGAACGATTGCTCCGCAATTCTTACAGGTAGGCATCACATTCTGCGCTGAATTTTTAATGCCATTTCCCATATCCTGAACTGCCGACTTGAACTGAGAACCAATCTGAGCTCCCAAACTCTGCCCATTACCACTGCCATTCGGAGATACTGGAGGAACATTATTTCCGCCATATCCGTTCGCTCCATATCCATTCATTCCATATCCCCCGTTACTATTCGGGTACATTCTCTCATACTTTTCCTGGAACTTGTTCATCACATCGCAGGAATAAAAGTAAGATAAGAATGGGATGTTCATAAACAGCGCGAAAAATACTGGTGACTCCACATTTACATCATACTTCTTGCTGGCAGTATCCAGTCTGGAAGCCAGCATATACGTCCAGTACATTCCGTAAATCCCACAAGTTACAAGGGATAACAGCCATGCCACGATATAATTCATGGTCTCCTTTCCATCATCCGCGCAAATTACATTTACATCTTCGCCGTAGCGATACCAGAAATAAATGTTGTACAAACCACAGGTGAGAACTCCAAAAATCGCACTCAGAAGTCCATCACGTCTTTTTAATTGCATAAAGACATCCTCCCTTTCCCACTTTTCATGATCCGGAAAACTCCGGTAACCTGATTTCTTACTTGATTATATCATCCACATTTCACTTCTGCAACTTCTACAAACAAAATTTTCTCTTAAGTCTTTCTTAGGAAAAGATTTTTTCTCAGTTCCTCTTGCCCTGTTTTCCTTTTCCTTTTATACTGAATAAAAACCGGAAATATTTCAGCAAACATTGAATACGGAGGTGTTCTCTTGAAAAAAATACCAGACGCTTATAGAAAAATACTTTTTTCAAAAATAAAAATTTTGCTTATCATCGGGATTACTTACTATCTGGTTACCTGGTTTACCGGATGCCCCATCAAATATTTCACTGGAATCTCCTGCCCTGGCTGCGGTATGACAAGAGCGTGGCTCGCCGCCCTGCATCTGGACTTTGCCAGCGCTTTTTCCTACCACCCCCTCTTTTTTACGGTTCCTCTGATCATTCTGGGTTTTCTTCTGGATGACTGGATTGATTTTAAAAAATACCGCTGGGCTGTTATTCTACTGGGGATTCTTTTCCTTGTGGTATATTTGATACGCATCATCTGGTTTCCCGATGACGTTGTCTCCTTCCACCCGGAAAATGGGCTGTTCTGGAAAATAACCAATAATATTCTCCAACTTCTAAAAAACTAACCTACAATCCCATCATCTGTACCAGCCATACTGCAGCCGCAGCGCCGGCTGCCACGATCAGCAGACCTTTTCTGAAATACGCCAGAATAATAGCTGCTCCGCAGCCCACCGCTCCGCTGACAGCCGAACCTGTACTGGTAAAAATTGCAGGAAATGTCATAGCAGCTAATACGGCATACGGTATGTAATACAGAAAAGAACGCAATCTACGGTTGGTGATCTTTTTTCTAAAAATCACCAGCGGCAACATTCTGATCAGGTAAGTAACGAATGCCATCACCAAAATTCCTTTTAAAATATACCCCGTACTCATTTCTCCAACTCCTCTTCTTCCTCTTCTGTAATGGGAAACAGCCAGGCTGCCACGGCGCTGACTGCCACGGTAATGACAATCACCGACCATCCCCCGCTAAAATGCTGTAACTGAGGAACATAGGCAAAAAACAGGCTCCCTGCAACTGCCAAAAGTACCGTAAACAGCACACTCTTTCGTTCCCTTGCCGGAGGGATAATAATAGCAATAAACATTCCATACAGAGCAATCCCCAATGCATTGGACAATGCCTCCGGCATTACTGAGGTTGCCGCTGCCCCCGCCAGAGTTCCTCCCGTCCATCCCAGCACCGGCGTAAGAATCAGACCTGCCATATACGCTCCCGTCAATGCACCCGGATGCTGCATGGACACTGCAAAAATCTCATCCGTAATACCAAATGAAACTGCCAGTCTCTTGGGAATACTCATCTGTCTCTCTACTTTCTGCGAAACAGAAAGGGACATGAGAAAATATCGAATATTAATAATCAATGTGGTTACTGCCAGTTCCGCCATTGTTCCTCCGGCGATCAGAAGATTTGTTCCCGCAAATTGTCCCGCGCTGGTAAGATTTGTCAAAGATATCAATACTGCAGCCCATAAAGGCATCCCCGAAAGTACTGCCGTCATGCCGAAAGCTACTGAAACGGAAAAATATCCCAGACACACCGGAAAACCATCCCGAAGCCCTCTAATAAATTCTCTCTTTTTCATCATTCCCCGATCCTCTTTCATTCCTTTTTCTAAATCTCTATCTATATGTGCGAATATATTATACTGGAAGATTTATTATATAGACAAGTATATTTTGATAGAAAACCTAAATACTGGTTAATATTTCTTCTTAAAAATTAATAGACGGTCAATAGATGTCACAAACAAAAAATGTTACAATAAGTCTATAAAAAGTTGAACCATAAAGGAGATATCTGTTATGAAAATAAATGAAATAATCCATGAACGCCGCTTAGCAAAAGGCTTTACACAAGAACAGATTGCCAATTACCTTGGCGTTTCTGCACCTGCTGTAAATAAATGGGAAAAAGGAACATCGTATCCTGACATAGTTTTATTACCAGCACTTGCCCGGCTTCTCGATACAGACTTAAATACGCTTTTATCTTTTCAGGATAATTTGTCGCAAAAAGAAGTTGCTTTATTTATGAATGAAGTTTCTGAAATAATCGATAAACGCGGCTTTGAAGCAGGATATAGACTTGCCATCGAGAAATTAAAGGAATACCCTACTTGTGATTTGTTGATAAGCAATTTAGCCATGCTGTTAGATGGAGCATTACTGATTCATGGCACAAAAAATAAATCAAAAGAAAAGTATAAAGAAAAAATTGAGTCTCTATATTATCGCGCAGCCCAAAGTGAAGATACAACTATCAAAGCGCAAGCGCAATCATGTCTAATTTCTAAATTAATGGAAAAAGAAGATTACGAGCAAGCCCAGAAAATACTTAATACGCTCCCTCAAAAAAGTCCTGTGGACAGAAATCAAGTACAGGCAAATATATATATTGCACAGGAAAAATTTGAAACAGCAGCAACACTAATAGAAGAAAAACTCCTGTCTGCTACAAATGAAATTCATTCTTCGTTAATGACCTTAATGGAGATTGCCCTGAAAGAAAAAAGATTAAATGATGCTGAATATATTGCTGATGTTGATATGAAGGCAGCGCAGTTATTTGACTTATGGAAATATAATTCTTATGTTGCACATTTTCAACTTTATGATGCCACCAAAAACAGAACTCAATTTTTGAAAATCCTATTACCTATGTTAAAATCACTAACCCAAAAATGGGATATTAACAGCTCACCTCTATATCGACACATACAAATTAAAAAAGTTGATAAAACAATGGGACAAAAATTTCAAAAAGCAATTATACAGTCACTCAACGCAGATGAAAACACTGTACTCTTGAAGGAAAATCCAGAATTTCAAAAACTTATAGATGAGATGGATATAGCGAATAATTAAAATACATCTGTAATTACCACATTTCCGCAAAATTAAGAAAAAAGACTGCTGTAACAAGGTTTCCCCTGTCGCAGCAGTCTTTCAATCCTCTATAAAATTTTCATATCCGATTAATGATGGAACAGACGAATGCCTGTAAATGCCATCACCATATCATATTTATTACAGGTATCGATCACCAGATCGTCACGAACAGATCCGCCCGGCTCCGCGATATATTTCACGCCGCTCTTATGCGCCCGCTCGATGTTGTCTGCAAATGGGAAGAACGCATCGGAACCAAGAGTTACGTCTGTCAATTTATCCAGCCATTCTCTTTTTGCTTCTCTTGTAAATACTTCCGGTTTCACGGAGAAAATTCTCTCCCAGTTTCCATCTGCTACCACGTCCATATATTCCTCGCCGATATATACGTCGATAGCATTGTCACGTTCTGCCCGGGAAATTCCCTCTTTAAACGGCAGATTTAAAACTGTCGGGCTCTGACGCAGCCACCAGTTATCTGCTTTCTGACCTGCAAGACGAGTACAGTGTACACGGGACTGCTGTCCTGCGCCTACACCGATTGCCTGTCCGTCCTTTACGAAACATACGGAATTGGACTGGGTATATTTCAGGGTGATCAGAGAAATCTTCATATCTCTCTTCGCTTCTTCTGTGAGTTCTTTATTTTCAGTGACAATATTTGCGATCAGTTCATCGTTGATCGCCAGTTCCTGACGTCCCTGTTCAAAAGTAACCCCAAAAACTTCTTTATGTTCCAATGGAGCCGGAACGTAATCTGGATCGATCTGAATCACATTATAATTTCCTTTTTTCTTCTGACTTAAGATCTCCAGCGCTTCTTCTGTATATCCGGGAGCGATCACACCGTCAGATACCTCTCTCTTGATCAACAGCGCTGTATCTTTGTCACACACATCAGACAAAGAAATAAAATCGCCAAAGGAAGACATTCTGTCTGCTCCGCGAGCTCTCGCATAAGCGCAGGCAATCGGAGAAAAGTTCTTCCAATCCATATCGTCTACCCAGTAGATCTTAGCCAGAGTTTCCGTCAGCGGAAGTCCCACAGCTGCTCCTGCCGGAGATACGTGCTTAAAAGAAGTTGCCGCAGGAATACCTGTTGCATTCTTCAGATCACGAACCAGCTGCCATCCATTAAAAGCATCCAAAAAGTTGATATAACCCGGTTTTCCGGAAAGAACTTTGATTGGCAGTTCAGAACCGTCCTGCATATAGATCTTAGAAGGTTTCTGATTGGGATTGCATCCATATTTTAACAGTAATTCATTCATTTTTCTTTCCTCCTAGTTATTTTTATTTATGATCTTTGTCTCGTAAGTTCCATCTTCAATATTGATATAGCGCACAAACAGAGAAACTTTATTTTCTTCGTTCAGACTGCTCCACAGCATCTGCGCAAATTCTTCTATATCATTCGGGATTGCCACCAGTTTCGGTTCTCCTTCAAAGCTTGGCAATGGGTTGCCGTCACACTGATACGTGTGGATAAAATGTCCTTCCCCCGCCACGCAATTTTCATAAGAAAATGTATAGCGATTACATGCCTGCGGATTGCCGTTATTACTCTTTAAAATAGACATTGCATAGTCGTACTGTCCATTTTCAATATGCATCACACCAGAAATTCTTGGGGTGTAATTCGGTCCGTCCGGCTCAAATTCTCTGCTTCTTAAGCTCTGTTCAAAAGTAAGTCCTTCTTTCAGTCCCTCATAAATAGTATCTGTCTGATCTCCGTTGGTAACGATGGTGTCATTTCCCAGTACACGCACCGGCGCATAAATAATCAGGCTGGGATCTACCAGCTTGGATGGATCAAATGCCTGGGTACGGATGCCTTCTCCATCTTCCACGAAGATTCTGTTGCGGCTGTTCTCGCTTCTTCCCATAATGAAATAAGCTGCTGCCGCTTTCTTTCCATCCGCAGATTTTCCGATTACGATTCCTCTTCCGGGATATGAATTTCCTTTCAGTTCCTGTTCCAGTGATATCATTTTCATGAGTACGTCTCCTTTACCTTACTACTGTAATAATCCCGCATGTATCTTCTCATAAAACAAAAAAGCCTACAATCCGAGCGAGATTGCCCAGACGGTCGGCTTCTACCCCTTATACTCCCTGTGGTAAACTCCACTTCCGTCAGTCATATAAGGTATCTAAAACATACCATTCTTTTTCTGAGTTGTCAACCCGGAAGTGGAAAATATATCGGGATTCCTGATCAGCTATCGCCTCTTCATCAGAAGCGGAAAACAGATTTCCAGTCGTTCCTTCTGATACCGTACCAGATGTTTCCAGATCACCACACCGGACAGGATACCGCTTCCCAGAAGCACCCCCGCTGCCGCTCTTTGCCAGATCATTCCTGCACAAAACAGCAAAAAGGTAAACACAGAGCGGAAAAAATGCGGTCTTATCACAATCACCAATGAAAATAGTAAGTACCACGCCGCCAGAAGAAGCACGGGCTGCCAGTCCGGTATCAGCCCCAGCAGTACGCCGAAGGAAACGGCAATGGATTTTCCGCCTAATTTCAGATTCCAGAAAGGAAATGCATGACCCAAAACAGGGGCTGCAAGTACCAGCCCGAAACACCATTCTTCCGGGTTCAATACCCCCAGCGCCAGATGTACGGGCAAATATCCTTTCAAAAGTTCCAAAACCAATGCGGCGCTGCCCAAAAGAATCCCTCCATGTTGAATGGCGTTGGCAGCTCCCGGATTTCCATCGGCACTTTCTTTCGTAACATCAATTTTTTTTATATATTTTGGCAAAAGATACGCATACAGTACGCTTCCCGACAGATACCCCAAAAAGATAAAAAATAAATGATTGATGGTAATCATACGATTTCCTCTCCTGCCAGCCTCTTTAGATGACAGTAAATTCTCTGCGCCGCATCCGGTTTGCTGTTTCTTTCCTGAGCAAGGATCATCTCCTGCCTCACCTTTTCTCTGGAAAGAATCCTCTGCCCTGCCCTCATCTGCCCGAAAAAGCTCTTCCGTCCCACCGACATCCCCCGAGACTGAAAAAATTCCAGATTACAGTTTTCACACCCCGGAATGGGATTGGTATGTACAATAGGAATCCTGCTGATGGCAGCCTCTGTACTGCTCAGTCCTCCCGGCTTTGTAAAAATCACATCACAGGCGGCCATATATTCTGCTACCTGCTCGGTAAAGCCCAGAATATGGACTTTTTCATTTTCCTCCAATTCTCTGCGAAGAACCGTTTCCAATTTTTGATTATTTCCACAGATCACAACGATCTGTTCCGTTTCTTTTAATCTGCGCGCCAGTTCCCGCACAAAAATCTGAATTTTTCCAAATCCCATGCTTCCGCCCATAACCAGATAAATCAGCCCGTCCTCCGGCAAACCATACCGGCGGCGCAACTCCTTCCGGTTATGTTTTTCTTCAAATCCCTTCCGCACCGGAATCCCCCAGGGCAGTAATTTTTCCCGGGGAATCCCCCTCCCTGCAAATTCATCGGCAAGATCTTCGTGGGGAATGATATAATAATCGCACTCTGTCTCTTCCCAGAAGGGTATACTGGTATAATCTGTGGCAATAGCCACTGTTTTCTGAGAGAGCATTCCTTTTCGTTTCATCCATGTGAGCGTCTCTGCCGGATACAAATGAGGCGTAACGATCACATCAAAGGCATGTTCATCCAAATACTTTTTCAGCCGTTTTCCCAAAAGGGAACAGGCAAAATATACCGGTGATTTTCTTTTTGATGAGGAAATAAGTCTCCCCAAGCGATAAAGCAGCCCAAAAAAGAACGGACAGTGTTTTACCACATTTACATAGGCTCCGCCCACCGCCTGGGAAGTTCCCTTTCCTCCCAACAGCATCATATCTCTGAACTCTGCCGTATCTCCCTGACTTTCTATATATTCCTTCACCGCTTTTCCTGCCGAATTATGCCCCTCTCCTGTATTACAGGACAATATTAAAACATTCATATCTTATATTCCTTTATCTTTCGTCCTTTTTGACCACAATATCTAAGCATTATAACACTTTCAGAAGGAAAAATCGATATGGCAGTTTTAACGAACATTTCTCAGGAAAGAATATCATGATGCACCGGACCGTAAAACGCTTCCTTTACTTCCTCAAAGTTTCTGGTCTCCGCCAATATCCACATCAGTTTCACTGCTGCTGATTCCACCGTCATATCATACGCCTGCAGTACATTGTACTGGTTCACCGCCTTAAATCCCACCTCATAAACTTCCGCATCGCTGCCCTCCAGCATCACCTGCGTAGCGATCACCACAATCTTCCCTTCCCGGGTAAGCTGTTCCAGTTCTGCAAGAAAATTCCTCTTATTATAAAAAGGAATTCCTCCCACTCCATAGCTTTCAATAATAATCGCATCGTAGCGGCTTCCGATATACCGAAGAATCTCCGGTTCCATCCCCGGAATCAGCTTCATCAAAAATACCTTGGGATTTACTTTTTCATAAAACCGAAGTTCTCCCTGCTCTTCCCCGGATTCCACATACTGAAGAATCCTCTTTTCATCGATAAATGCCACCACCGGATAGTTGATACTGTCAAAAGCGCTGTAGCTCTTCGTTCTCACCTTTCTTGCCCGGGTTCCTAAAATCGCTTTTCCGTCGAATACGATATGTACCCCTTTGACGCCTTCTTTCACTGCAAACCGAATACTATCTATGAGATTTTTTCTCGCATCAGTGATGGGAGCGCTGATGGGTTTCTGCGCTCCCGTAAGTATAATGGGTTTTCCCGGATTCTGAATCAGATAAGACAGGGCAGACGCCGTATACGCCATCGTATCTGTTCCATGGGTGATCACAAACCCGTCATAATCCTCATAATTTTTCTTAATCTCCTCTACGATCTTCAGCCAATGCTCCGGCTGAAGATTCGTGCTGTCCAGATTCAGGATCTGCTTCACCTGTATGTCACAGATTTCTCTGGCCTGCGGAACGTAAGATAGAATTTCCTCTCCGCTGGTTTCCGGGACAAGACCGTGATCTGTCTCTATGGAAGCGATTGTTCCTCCTGTTGTCAGCAATAAAATCTTCTTCATCTTCCCTGTCTCCCTGTTTATTTTTCTCTGATTTTTTTCAAGGCGGCAGAAAACTTAATCGGATTTCCATACATCAGTGTTCCAAAACGGAAAATTTTCGCCGCCAGCACTCCTGAAAGAATACAGGATACCACCAACAGTATACCAGATATGAGAACTTCCCACAATTCCACACTTCCCATTGCTACACGGATCAGCATCGCGTTACTGGAAGTAAACGGTACAAAAGACGCCACACGCATTAAAATGCTGTCACTGTCATACATTCCAAAGATAGCGATAAAGAATGACGCCATATAAATCAGCATGATCGGCGTGGCTGCCTTACTGATATCCTCCGTTTTGGAAACCAGCGCGCCCAGCATCCCGAAGAAAAATGCATACAGAAGATAGCCCAGCAATCCCAGGATCACAAAAGCAGCCCACACGCTCCCCGGGATATGAAGCAGAAAATCCAGCTGGTAATTCCAGCTCTCCCGGAACATCTGGTACGCCGCCACAGCGCTTCCCAGAATCAACGTACACTGAATGATGCCGGCAACTGCCCCCGCCAGAACTTTTCCGAAGATCAGGCTGTTGCTGTTTACACTGGTCACAAGAATCTCAATCGCCCGATTGCTCTTTTCTGTGGTTATGGATACAGAGATCATCTGTCCATAGAAAATCAGCAAGAAGTATAAAACCATAACTAACATATATGTATACGCATAATTTTTCACACTGTTTTTACCAAGAATCTCCATCTGGGATTCCGGCGTCACCTGATATAACTGACTGATCTCCTCAGCATCAATTCCTTTTTCCTCCAGATACTGAGTTCTGTACATACTCGCCAAAGCCTGTGCAAAAGCGCCGTCTGTACTGTCTGTCATGGAATTATTTTCCACAACATAGGTATAATGAAGAAGGTCTTCCACTAAAAATCCACCTTCCACCTGATCTTTCTTCACCAGTTCTCTTACCTGATCTGCACTTTCACATTCCTTCCAGGAAAGAGTTCCGCCCATGGCAGCGCTCAGCTCTTCCAGATTGGAGATCGAATCTTTCTCATCAAAAATCGCAAACTCTCTTACATCCGTTTCTTCTTTTTCTTCCGAATTTTTCCCACCCATGAACAGGGCAGGCACTGCGATAAGCCCTACGGCCAAAAGAGTCAGAAGCGCCGTAGTAAGAAGAAAACTCTTATTTTTAAAATAGTTATTCAATTCAAATTTTAACACCTGCAAAAACTGTTTCATGCCTGATCACCTGCTCTTTCTACAAATATCTCTGTCAACGACGGCTCATAATTTCCAAAGGTTTCCGGTATCATCTCTTTGGCAAGCATCGCCTGCAGAATTTCCTTTCTGGTATTTCCCGCTGTCATCTCCACGATCACTTCCTGCTGCCGCTGACCAATGATCTGAAGTTTTCCCTCCATTTGTTCCTTCATGGCGCAAAGAGTATTTTCCAGATCCATGCCCTCCAGGGAGATCACCAGACGGTCTTTTCCATACTCTCTTTTGATATCTCTTAAATTGCCCGATAACACCACATCTCCATGGTTGAGCAATACGATATCCTCGCAAAATTCCTCCACATAGCTCATCTGATGACTGGAAAATATTACCAGTTTCCCCGCCTGAATTCTCTCACGGATCACGTCTTTTAACACCTGAGAATTTACCGGATCAAGACCGCTGAAAGGTTCATCCAGAATAATGATATCAGGATCGCACACCAGCGTCTGCGCCAACTGTACCTTCTGCTGATTTCCCTTGGATAACGTCTCCAGCTTTTTCCCGGCGTACTCTTCCACACCCAGCCGATTTAGCCAGTAAGCCGTCTGTTTCTTCGCTGTACGGGAATCCAGCCCTCGAAGCGCTGCCAGATACAAAATCTGTTCCTGCACCCCTTTCTTGGGATACAGACCTCTCTCCTCCGGCAGATACCCGATCTGATAATCTTTCGGACAAAATTCTTTCCCATTCAGAGTAATACTTCCCTCATTTGCCTTAAACACATCCATCAGAATACGGATGGTGGTAGTTTTTCCTGCGCCATTTCTGCCCAGAAGGCCCAGCGCCTTTCCGCTTTCGATAGAAAAGGAAATTCCATGGAGTACTTCCTTTTCTCCAAAGCTTTTTTTCAAATTTCTCACTTCCAGTTTCATACTGATCTCCTCCTTACTTTTCCAAGCCCTTCATTTTCCAGATACCAAAGATTACATTTCCGGCAATCCAGACGCTGCCCAGCAAAAGGATGGGAAAATTCCCCGTGTCAAAACTAAATTTTCCAATGCCTGCCAGCACAATTCCTATCAGAAGCAAAATCTGCATCCCGGCAAAGCCCTTATAGGCCGCCTGATAGATCACCAGCTTTTCTGTCTCATCACAGCTTGCCAGCCATTTCTTATTGAAACTCAGACTTACCGGATCTCCCTCCTTCTTCGGATCATGCTTCTGTATCAGATGATAATACATAATCTCTATAATTGCCATATAAATAGCTCCGCCCAGCATCATCGCTGTGAGCGCCCCATAATAAATTTCTGTTCCGGCTATCTCTAACTTGTGGGTCGGTGTAAAGATAAAGCCCAAAATAATAATGCATCCCGCCGCCACTTCCGAAGTGATAAGTCCTATCTGAGACCATTTTTCAAACTTCTCACCGTAAACATCTGCCAGTTCATTCTCCGCCGTCTCCTCTTTCTTCCAAAAACTGCGGGCATATAAGTAAATACTGGTAACTACCGCTATAAATGCCAGAACAACTACTGTCTCAATCATAATTCCCGTTTCCCGGAAGAATCCATCGGCTCCCTTCGCTGCTTCTAAAAGTTCGTCATATGTCCAGAATACAGCCGTGCTGGCCCCTCCACCGATCATGCCGCCTAAAATAAGCGCTCCCAATAACTTCAGATAACTCTTCCCTTTTTTCATTCTGCATCCTCCTCATAACTGAATATCTCCTCCACACTGGTTCCGAAAATCCCTGCCAGCTTCAAAGCCAATGTTACAGAGGGTGAATAATCTCCCCGTTCGATCAGACTGATCGTCTGCCGGGAAACTCCTGCCAGTTTTCCCAACTCACTTTGATTCACTCCCAACCGGGCTCTGTGCTCCTTCAAACGGTTCCTAAGCGGCATTCCTCTCGCTCCTTTCTCTCTGTCACACCCACATGTTGTCTCATTCACTTTTTCCAACTATCAGCACTGAATAATATAACACACCGTATGACATATATTCTTGTCTTTATGACAACTTTTATTGTCATTTCTTTATGCGCTCACTATATCATTAACAAAGAAAGTTGTCAACATAAAAGTGCAAAAAAAGAAACCGCAGCATTTTTCGCCACGGTTTCTCCTGTTCATCCTCTATTTTTTCAAAAATTCTTCTATTGCCTGAGGAATTTTTCCATCCACATACGCCCAGGAGGAGGAGATCAGATCCCCATTTTCCATCTCATAGGTGATATCCACCAGAAGATCCGTACACAGTTTTTCCATGTCTGTTTTATTCTCATAGGAACAACCTGTATACACCAGATCCTCCGGATTTTCCAGAGCCTTTCTGATCAGTTCTGGATCCTGCATTGTTTTTCCTTCTACCGTCTCTGCAACATCCTCTTCTATCTCCGGTTCTGTCTCTCCCACTGTCCGGTTATCAACCAATCGTATGCTCCGAACTTTATCTGCATCCAGAGGAGATACCGCATCCAGCCCCTTGCTCTTCAGATAAGCAGTGGATTTTTCAAAATTTTCGTTCAGCGGATAGTTTTCCGTATAATGATAAGCTTCGTCATACAAGACCATAAAGCTGCTGTTATCTGCATAGATTTCATCATAATCCAGCGCTTTCAGATCTTCCTGATACAATTTCACAAATTCTGTTTTCTCTTTTGTGCTGAGAAAATCCAGGGAAAGATATTCCTCGAATCGGCGAATCTCTTCCACATGAATATCTTCCGCCTCTAAAAGTAAAACTGGCAGTACCGCCTGTTTGTAAGCTTCTTCTTGATATAACTGACGCTCCGTCTCCCGCAGAGTCTTGTCACTGACCATGTAAGAGCGCTCTTTGATTTTCCCATTCTTCATTCGGAAATAGACGTCCACACTGCTGTAAGAAGAATCATCCCACTCTGTCCTGTCCAGATTCTCCACACCTTCCCGGGCAAGCTCCAAAATAGCTTTTCCCTGAATGCTTTCCATATTTGTCTCCAGATACTCTTCTGTCGTTCTGCTTCCATCTGGATAAGTCCACCAGAGAGAATCACTGCAGATCACCGCACGCTCCACCTGATCCTCTTTTGGCAGCCAATGATCATATCCCAACAGATCAAAGACGAACACTGCCGCTGTCAAAACAGCCGCTCCCATGGAGATTCCCGTCCACAGCTTATGATCAAAAATCTTCTTTTTGTCAAAATAGTAAATAATCTCGATCAGAATACTTCCCAGCAACGCCGTAAAGACAATGCCAAACCACAGCCAGAATTTTTGTTCTGTTCCGTTGGCGCTTCCCAGAAACAGGAAAAAGAGTCCTCCTCCCAAAATGAGCGGATACAACAATATACTTTTGATCACTCCCTCTGTCTTTGAAAAAGCCATGGCTTTTTCTGCGCTTTCCGCCCTGCGGATCTTCAAAAGCCAGAAACTGAATCCCGCAAATACCATTGCCATAAGAACCGCCGCTGCCAGCGTCATCCACGGGAAAGAAGCGATAATGCTGCCCTTATCCCAATACAACTCCATAGTCTGCGTCATCTTCACCAAATTTCCCGCCGGAGACATCCATATGGCGAGGGGGCGCCAAAACGCTCCGTTTGCCGATGTATACGCTTTCCAAAAAGTACTCGCATAAGTTTCCACCACTCCGCAGATCAGCGGTACGATTACCAGAAATACTCCCGTTCCCAGAATACCGGTAAGGATTTTCCCCGTCAGGATCATCGCCAGCGTTCCGCAAAAATAGAACACCATAAAATAAACCAGATGAATGCCAAGTCCCGCAAGACTTATCGCTGCCGCTCTTCCGGTGAAAATCCCTTTCGCACCCGCTACCAAAAGCGCTAAAATCAGATTACACACATAAGGGATCATGGCAAGCAGCAAAGTGGCAAGACTTTCCGTAATAAATAATTTTTCCCGGCGTACCGGCAGACTTCCCATCAGATCCATCTTCTTTTTAGAATGCAGCCAGCTCAACCCGCTCCATGCTCCCAAAAGCGCGATAAACGGGATAAGAAACATCAGCACTACATCTCCGCCGCCCACGTAAGATAAAAAATCCTGCTTCATCGCAATAATCGCATTTTCCCGCTCCGCCACATCCTGCACATTCCTGGCAATATCTCCCACACTCTGGAATCGAAGCATGGTCATCAGAGGAAAGGCGCAGAAAAATCCGAGAAAGGCTGCCGCTCCATACCAGCTTCTCCGTTTCATTTCATTTACTGTCATTTTAAAGTAAGAGACTCTTGACGTCATATCCCACTACCTCCGTTTCACTGATAAATATTTCTTCCAAAGTAAGGGGCAGGATCTCATAAAATACCGGATTCTTTCCCCTCAATACTGCCTCGATTTTTTCCCTCTCCCCTCGTACGGTCAAAGTCAGAAGGGATCCTCTCTGTTCCATCTGAAGAATATCCAATTCCTGCAAAAGACTCATTTTTTCTTCTTCCGCCACCACACACTGCAATTTCTGAATATTGCTTTTCATCTCCTCCAGATCTTTGGACAGAAGGATTCCTCCCTTGTGCAAAAGTCCTACGTGATCGCAGATATCCTCCAGCTCTCTCAGATTGTGAGAAGCGATCACCGGCGTAAAATTCCTGTTCATAATCTCCAGCGCAAAGATACTTTTTACCGCCTGCCGCATCACCGGGTCCAGACCGTCAAAAGTCTCGTCACACAAAAGATACTTGGTATTGGCGCAGACCCCCAGAAGAACAGATACCTGCTTTTTCATTCCCTTGGAAAACGTATTGATCCTTCTTCCCATCTCCAGCCCAAACTTCTTTGCCAGTTCCGCAAACCGTTTCTCATCAAAACAGGGGTAAAACATCCTATAATATTCCATCATTTCCTTCGGTGTGGAATTTGGAAAATAATACTGATCGTCTGAAATAAAAAAGATTTCTCTTTTCATCTCTTCATTTTCATAGATATCCTGACCATCTACCAGAACTTCACCCTCATCTGCCTTCAGGATGCCGGACATCATTCTGAGGCACGTGCTTTTTCCCGCTCCATTCGTGCCTACCAGTCCAAAGACGCTCCCCTCTCGTATCTCGCCGCTGACCTTGGAAACCGCCTGGATCTGATCAAACTTCTTACTGATCCCTTTCATTTCAATCATCGCTGTTCCTCCTTCAAATATACATCCAGCTTTTCTCGAAATTCTTCTTTCTGAATGCCGATTTCTTTTCCTTTATCAATGACCTGACGATATTCTTCCCAGAATAACTTCTGCTTCTCCTTCAGAAGCGCTCCTTTATCAGATACAAAGTTTCCCCTGCCTTTCACCGGATAAATATACCCCTGCTGCTCCAGCATACTATATGCTTTCTGTATGGTATTGGGATTAATGGAAAGCTCTACTGCCAGTTTTCTCACTGACGGCATCTGTTCATTTGCATCCATAATTCCTTTCAGAATCAGAATCTGGAACTTCTCCACAATTTGTTCGTAAATAGGTCTCCGATCTTGATAATCAATGACTATCATACACCACTCATCCTCCTCCCTGCGATTTTTTCTTTCTCCTGAACTAAGTGTACTATTTCATATGGTACACTTGGATTATAAACATTCCCATTGAACCTGTCAATGGGAAATAAATTTCTTCAGAATTTCTTAAGTTTTCTATTTTGCCCAGTCACCGAAAAAATTCTCTCAACAAAGCAAAGCATTCTCTCACCATATAATGGAGCAGCAGGACCGTTCGGGCAGGCGCCCCAATCCCGTATACCTTTTTATAACCTGTTTTTTTTCCGATATACATACTTCTGTATACATGGAAATTGCTGGTTACCAGTCCTACTTCATCTCTCTCCCGATTCAAAAAACACTGACTGAAGGTGAGGTTTTCCATCGTGGTGGTAGAGTGTTCTTCCAAAATCAACCGTTCTTCCGAGATTCCTTCCCGAATCAGCAGCCGACGCATACATTCTGCCTCACTGATCTCCTCCCCTCTTCCCTGACCACCGGATAACACCGCCTTCGTCTCCGGATTTTCCCGCAGATACTCCGCCGCCGTTAAAACCCTATCTTTCAAAGCTTTACTGGGACGTTCTCCGTTCACCTTACATCCCAAAACCAGAAGAAAGGAAAGTCCGGGAACTTTCTTTTGTCTCATACCGAACAGGATCAGCCTTTCCATCACCAGAAATAGACTTCCAACTCCCACGATTCCCAGCCACAAAGAGAATTTGAGCCAAAAAGGAAAGGGGTGGAGAAAATCTGCTCCTCCAACAAGGAGCAGGATTCCTCCACCCGCCAGCCATATCCAGATCATGGAAATTCTAAATCCTGCATAGCATACGCTGCATATATAGTACCCGATACACAGCAGTCCCACGATCATAAAAAACACTACCATATATGCGCGCTCTTATCTTCCGCAGCAATGTTTATATTTTTTGCCGCTTCCGCATGGACAGGGATCGTTTCTTCCGATCTTTGCGCCCTTGATGATCGTTCCGGACTTTTTCTGCTCCATATACAGAGTCTTTTTCTGCTCCGGTGTAAAGATCTCATCCCACATAGGCAGCTCATACAGCCAGTCTGCCTTCGCATCTACCATATTTTTATACAGAAGCTCTTTGTCAAATCCCAGATTCACCTCTGTATCTTCTTCCATCTCTTCGATCGGGTTCTGAACTTTCAAGCTATCGTTGATACCATCCAGGAAACCAACCATTGTCATCACATCAACTTTATATTTTTCAGCCAGCTCTTTTACGGTGCCTCTTACGATCTCATCCGGATTCGTCAAAAGCTGCTCATAGATTCCTCTCTCGATAGTAAAATAATTTGCCCAGAACTTCTGAAGTTTTCCTTTATCTGCCTGCTGAGAATAAGCTACGTCTCTCCACTGTTTTAATAATCCCATTATTGTACCTTCCCTTCAAATTTTTATTTTAGGTATCTACATCATTTCAATAGTATAAACGAATTTTTTTTGTTTTTCAAGCATAAAAAAAGTGAGTACCGATTTTTCTCTCTCGATACTCACTTTAATTCATAGGCTCTATCATTGGATAACCTCTCTTTCTTAAATTATGATGTACTTCTTTGCGTTCTCGGTGGTCCGTACCTTCCTTTCTTACTGTCCTGGGGTGTTACCTTACGTTTTTGGTGGTCTGTACCTCTCTTTCTTACAATTTGGTTTTTCTCTTTTGTACTTTGTTTTCGTTCTTCTTTTGTATGACCTTATATTAATACTTTTTCTCATGTTTGTCAACTATTATTTTTATATTTATTTTTATTCTTACTATTTTCAGAATATTCTCAGCATTCCTTAGATAGCTCAGACGTTTTGTTCATTAGGAGCTGTCGCTTTAAACAAGTTCCAGAAATATTTATACATTTTTAGCGAATTTGTCGAGCACATCTTTGAGACTTCAGGCTCAAAGTGAGCGCAGACTGAGCGTAAAATGTATAAATAT